>Ga0070675_100000609_pt1 | contig 24654 bp, 18 predicted proteins | sample KBSM43metaG_FD_65343 | JGI IMG/M metagenome (GOLD analysis project Ga0070675, IMG submission 65343) | Miscanthus rhizosphere microbial communities from Kellogg Biological Station, Michigan, USA - KBS M4-3 metaG | ecosystem: Host-associated > Plants > Roots > Rhizosphere > Soil ... | reverse complement strand
GCGTCGGTCAATCGACGGACCGGCAAGCGGTTCGACGATGGTCTGGTTCGCAATCAGTTCGGCGGCGTGCTCGGCGGCCCGATTGTGCGCGATCGCATCTTCTTCTTCGGCGCCTACCAGGGAACGAGAACGACACAGACGCCGGCCGATATCATCACCTTCATCCCGACCGCGCAGATGCTGGCAGGCGATTTCTCAGCTGTCGCCTCGGCGCAGTGCCGCGCCCAGGGCAACCTGGTGCTGCCGGCGGCGCTCGGCTTCGTCAACAACCAGATCAATCCGGCGCTCTTCAGCCCCGCGGCGGTGAAGATTGCGAAGATGCTGCCGCCGACGACCGATCCGTGCGGCCAGATCGCCTATTCGCAGACGACCAAGCCGCGCGAAGCACAGCCGATCGGGCGTGTCGACTGGCAGCTCAATCGGAGCCATCAGCTGTTCGCGCGCTACCAGTTGTCGACGACGTTCTGGGAGCCCGCGTACTTGAACTCAGACGGCAACTTGCTCTCGGCAACCCTCGGCGGACGCGACAACGCGCAGCATTCGCTCGCGGTCGGCGACACGTGGGTGATCAACAACACGATGATCAACAACGTCCGCGTCGCGGTGGATCGCACGAGAGTGCTGCGCACCCACGCGGATCTGTTCGGTCCCGAGGATGTCGGCATCAAGATGTACAGCCACGTCCCGCACTACATGAACATCACGACCACAGGAGCGTTCTCGGTCAATACGGGCACCGAGACCTTCTCGTTCTACAAGCCGAACACGTATGCGCTCTCGGACGACTTCACGATGGTGCGCGGCAACCATCAGTACGGCATCGGCGGTGCGGTGTCGTTGTCCGACTGGAAGACGGAGTCGAACGTCCGCTCGATGGGACCGATCTCGTTCAATGGGGCGGTGACCGGATTGCCGCTCGGCGATTTCCTGCTTGGTCGCATCTTCGAGTTCCGTGAAGCGACGCCGTTTCGCCAGAACATCAACCAGCCGTACGTTGCGCTCTACGCTCAGGACACGTGGCGCGCATCATCACAAATCACCATCAATTACGGCGCGCGGTGGGAACCATGGTTCCCGCAAAACAGCAAGGACAACGCGTTCTACAGTTTCGACATCGCGCGTGTCCAATCGAATACACGCAGCACCGTCTATCCGCAGGCGCCTCTGGGGCTGTTCTATCCAGGCGATCCCGGGTTTCCCGGTAAGACCGGCATGAAGACGGTGTGGTCGAATATTGCCCCTCGCGTCGGTCTCGCTTGGGATCCGAAGGGCGACGGACGGACGTCGGTTCGCGTCGGATACGGCATGACGGGCGACTTCGTCACCGGCCAGTTCTTCTTCGACTCACGCTCGGCGCCGCCATTCGGCCTCGAGGCGCGTCTGACCGGTGCGTTACTTGACGATCCGTGGGGATCGGTTGGCCGAGTCAACCCGTACCCGCTCACACCAGGGAACTATCCGTGGAATCTGGCGTTGTATCCGCTCTACATCACGGTGCCGTACGACATCAAAACCACGCGCAACCACAGTTGGAACGTCGCGTTCCAGCGTCAGCTCGGAGACAGCACCGCCTTTTCGGCGACCTACATTGGTAACCACATGTACAACGTGTGGGGCGTGGTCGATGGCAACCCCGGCGTCGTGACAACGGCAGGGGCCACGGCGACTGCTCCCTGTACTGCGGGCGGCCAGACGTTCGCCAATTGCACGGCCTCGCTCGATCAACGGCGGGAGCTGAGTCTCGTGAACCCGGCCGTCGGCCAGTACTACGGGTACCTCGATTTTGTCACCGACAAGGGTTGGCAGGACTACCAGGGTCTGTTGCTGTCAGTGACGCGGCGCCTGTCCGGCGGCTTCACCACCAGCGGCAACTACACCGTTTCGCGCTGCGAGGGGCTGATCAACCAGGGACAAGCGCCGCTCAACGTGGCGACCGGTTACCAGATTCCGGTTTCGCTGATCAATCCGCCCTCTGAGGCCGAGGCGCAGAAGGCGTACGATGCTGACAAGGGGCGATGCGATGCGTGGCGGAAGCACATTTTCAACATCACCGCGAGCATCGAATCTCCGCAGTTCACCAATGCGACCGCACGGAGACTCGCGTCTGGATGGCGGCTCTCCGGCATCTTCCGCGGCTCCTCGGGCACGCCGCTGACCATCCAAGCGGGCGCGGATCGGGCGCTGAACGGCATGCAGGCCACCAACCAGCGCGCGAATCAGGTCTCGGACAACGTGTACGGCGACGGGAGCCTCAACAACTGGTTCAATGGGACGGCCTTCGCGTTACCGGCGCTCGGCACCTACGGTACCTCGCCGCGCAATGGGTACGATGGGCCGGGTTTCAGAACAGTTGATCTGTCGATCGTGCGGCAGTTCTCGTTGTCGGGCGCGAACAAAGTCGAAGCTCGCGTCGAGGCGTTCAACGCGTTCAACTGGCTCATCCCCGGCAACCCGGGCATCAATCTGAGCTCCGCGACGACGTTTGGAAAGATTACGTCGTTTTCGACCGCGGCAAGTCCGCGCATCATGCAGTTCGCGCTGCGGTATCTGTTCTAGTTCGGAGGACTTCCGATGCGAGTGCCTGCTCGCGTCGTGCTGCTGCTGGTGGGGCTGGTCTCCGCCAGCAGCATTTTCATCTCGGCAATGAAAGCGCAGGGAGCGGCCCCCCTTCGCTCTTTGAGCCTCGGGGGGCAAGCTGCTCCAGTCATCACCGCTGCGCGCGAACAGCAGCTCTTCCAGCAGTTCTGCTACGGCTGCCATAGCGAGCGGGTGAAAGCCACGGGGCTGGACTCCGCGCAGAAACTCACCCTCGATACCCTCGACACCGCGAACGTTCATCGCGACGCCAAGACCTGGGAGCTGGTCGCGCGCAAGCTGCGTGCGGGCATGATGCCACCGGTCGATATGCGCCGACCTGACCCGGCGACGTTCGACGCGATGATCGCGTGGCTCGAGAACGAGCTCGATCGCGACGCGCCGCCGTACACGCCGCCGCCCGGCCTGCATCGCCTCAATCGAACCGAGTACGCTAATTCGATCGGCGATCTGCTCGACCTGCCGATCGATCCGGCGAAGTACCTGCCATCGGACGATTCGACCTCGGGGTTCGACAACATCGCCGGCGCGCTCGGTATTTCCTCGACGCTGGTCGAGGCGTATGTGACCGCGGCGGAGAAGATCAGCAGGCTCGCAATCGGCGAACCGGAGGAGCCGACGCTCGTCGTCTACCGCACGCGCGAGGATACCTCGCAGGACTATCACGTCGAAGGGCTGCCGTTCGGCACGCGCGGCGGCCTGCTCGTCGAGCACCTGTTTCCCTCCGACGGCGACTACACGATTACGGTCACGCCGATCTTCGGGGACAACATGACCCCGATCGGGTTCGGGTCGGTACCGTGCGAGCAGATCGAGTTCCTCCTCGACTCCGAGCGGCTGGCGCTCGTGGATTGGAATGGCGGCGGACGCGCGCCTGCGACCGAGTGCCGGGGCCGTCTGCAGGCGGCGGTGCGAACCGGGCAGGACGGGCCGGAGGCGTTCTTCGGCAAGGGCGCGCCGATGCGCGTGCGCACGCACGTGACCGCCGGTCGTCACATGGTTGGCGCCACGTTCCTTGCGACGCAATACGCGCCGCTCCTCGATCTCGACAAGCACTTCCGCCGATCGACGATCCAGACAGGCCCGACACCTGGGTACACCTTTTTTCCACACGTCGGCACGGTCCGCATCGAAGGCCCCTTCGCCGCGACGCATGCGACCAGCTCCCCGAGCCGGCGCAAGCTGTTCATCTGCACGCCGGCGAAGCCGACAGAGGAAGAGGCATGCGCGCGCCGCATCGTCCAGAACCTTGCGACCCGCGCGTTCCGGCGGCCGGCCACCGCCGTGGTGATCGATTCGCTGATGGAGTTTTACAGGCAGGGACGCAGCGAGAAGGATTTTGAGCTGGGCGTCGAAACGGCACTCGCCCGGGTGCTGGCCTCGCCGCAGTTCATCTATCGAATCGAGCAGCAGCCACCGAACGTGGCGGCAGGGCAGCCCTATCGCATCAACGATCTCGATCTTGCGTCGCGGCTGTCGTTTTTCCTCTGGAGCAGCCCGCCCGACGACGCGCTTTTGAAGGTGGCGGAGCAGGGGCGTCTCAGGGAGCCCGCCATCCTCGAACAGCAGGTTCGGCGGATGCTCGCCGATCCGAAAGCGACCGCGCTATCGGTCAACTTCGCGGGGCAGTGGTTGAACCTCCGCGGCCTCGACAGCGTGGCGCCGGTCCCTGCGCTGTATCCAGACTTCGACGATCCGCTGCGGGAGGCCATGCGCACGGAGGTCGAGATGTTGTTTGACTCGATTGTCCGTGGCGATCGCCCGGTTACCGAGCTGCTGACGGCCGACTACACGTTCGTCAACGAGCGTCTCGCGGCGCACTACGGCATCCCGAACATCTACGGCAGCCAGTTCCGCCGCATCACGCTCGGTCCGGACATGGACATCCGCCGCGGACTGCTCGGGAAGGGCGCGATCCTGACGACCACGTCCAAGCCGGATCGCACCTCGCCGGTCACGCGTGGCAAATGGATCATGACCAACATCTTCGGCATGAGCCCGCCCGATCCGCCGCCGAACGTGCCGCCGCTGCCCGCGCGCGCCGCCGACGCACGCGGCAACGCGCACGAGCCGACGATGCGCGAGAAGATGTTGGAGCACCGGGTACGCCCGGATTGCGTGCAGTGTCACCGGATGATGGACCCGATCGGGTTCGCGCTCGAAAACTTCGACGCCATCGGATTGTGGCGAAGCCATGACGAGGGCTCGTCGATCGACGCCTCGGCGCAGTTGTTCGATAACACGATGGTGAACGGACCGGTAGAGCTCCGGCAGTGGGTGACGCGGTATTCGGGCCAGTTCGTCCGCGTGAGCATCGAGAAGCTGATGACGTACGCGCTCGGGCGAGGGCTCGACTACCAGGATATGCCGCTCGTGCGCGGCATTGCGCGCGATGTGGCGCAGCAGGACAATCGGTTTTCAGCGCTCGTGCTCGCCGTGGTTCGAAGCGCGCCGTTCCAGACGAACACGAAGACGGAGTAGTACCAAAGGATCAACATGATGTCATTCGTCACCAGGAAGCAGATCCCACGGCGATTGTTTCTTCGAGGCGCCGGCGTCACCCTTGCGCTGCCGTTGCTCGATGCGATGACGCCCGCGATGGCGCAGAGTCCCGTCGCACCGAAGCCGCGTTTCGTTGGCATCTTCTTCCCGCACGGCATGGCGCCGGGGCTGTGGGAGCCGCAGGCCGACGGTGCGCTCCCCGACAAACTCCCGTTCATCCTCGAGTCGCTCGAGGCGGTGAAAAACCAGACGACGGTGATCACCGGGCTGTGGTCGAAATCCGCGGAGCCGCCTGAGGGGACGACCGGATCCGATCACTGGGTTGCGGCGGCGTATCTCACCGGCATCAAGCCGCGCAAGACCGCTGCGGCGGATGCCACGGTAGGCAGCCCCACCATCGATCAGCAGATCGCGCAGAAGATCGGCAGCGACACGCTGCTGCCGTCGCTGCAGCTCGCGGTCGAAGATCCGAACTCCAGCTCGAGCAACTGTGGCGAGGGTTACAGCTGCTCCTACACGAACTCCATCTCGTGGGTGGGGTTGCCGACGCCGTCCACCGAGCCGCTGATGCGGACGGCCCCCCTGCCGATGGAGCTCAATCCGCAGGTGGTCTTCGAGCGGCTGTTCGGCAGCGGCGGCACGCCGGAGTTGCGCGCCGCGCGTCTCGTGCAGCGGCGCAGCATCCTCGATGCGCTCGTCGGCGAGCTGACGCGGCTGCGGAAGGATCTCGGACCCGCCGACCGGCTGGTGGTGAATCAGTACGTCGACGAGATTCGCGAGATCGAACGCCGCCTCGAGCTGGCCGCGAAGGCGTCGAGCGCGGTGCCGAGCTTCGATCTGCCGCCCGGCGTGCCGGAGCAGTTCGACGATCACATCAAGCTCCATTACGACCTGCTGGCGCTCGCCTTCAAGGCTGACATCACGCGGGTCGCGACACTGCTGGGCGCACGCGACCTCACCAACCGCGTCTACACGTTCCCGAAGGGACCGCTGTTCCCGGAAGGCGGGAGGAGCGCCAGCTTCCATGGCGCCTCGCATCATCAGGACGATGCCACGCAGATCCGGCGATACTCGCTCATCAACCGCTATCACGTCTCGACGCTGGCCTACTTCGCAGAGAAGCTGCGCTCGATTCCCGAGGGCGACGCTACGCTGCTGGATCACTCGCTGATTCTGTACGGGACCAACATGGGCAACTCGAACCAGCATCAGCACTACGACGTGCCGCACTTCCTGGTCGGCGGCGCCGGCGGGAAGCTCAAAGGCAACCGTCACCTTCACTACGAGCGGAAGTCCGTGACGACCGGCAACCTGCTGCTCAGCCTGCTCGACCTGTACGGCATCGAGAAGGACGTGCAGGGCGACAGCACGGGACGACTCGCGAACCTGTGAAACACCTCATCGTCGGTCTGGCGCTCGCTGGTTCGATCGTCACGACGATCGTGGCGCAGAACGCGGACCCACAGGGTCCGCGCCGCACGGCCGAAAGTCCGCGCCGCACTGCGGACGGCGTGACGCCGCTGTTGACGGCCATCTATCACGGCGACGTGCAGGCGGTCGATCGGCTCATCGCGGCGGGAGCAAACGTGCGGGCCGCGAATCGTGAGGGTGTGACGCCGTTGGCGATGGCGTGCCTCGATGGAGACCTCCCGATCATCGAGCGGCTGCTCGCGGCGGGCGCCGACCCGAAGGCGCGCGGGCCCAATGGCGAAACGCTGCTGATGTTGGCGGCTCGAAATGGCCGTGTCGACGTCCTCAAGCGTCTCCTGGCCGCGGGTGCGGACGTCAACGCGCGTGAAGGGCTTCGCGGTACGACCGCGCTGATGTGGGCCGCCGAGCAGCGTCATCCCGAGGCGGTCAAGACGCTGCTTGCCGCCGGTGCCGATCCCGCCATCACGTCAGGTCCGGCGGGACTGCCGCAGAACTACATGGCGCCGCGTGTGAACGTCAGCGCCGTCCAGGAGGCGCGGCTGCGGCGTGCGCGCGCCGCGGCAGCCGGACGCACCTACGATGAGCAGGTCGCCTTCGAACGGCAGAATCCGGTCGCTGCCGGCGCGTCGTCGACTGGCCGGCCGGTCGATCAATCCGCGACCGACGATGACACGGTCGTGCAGGCGGGATTGGTGGGCAATGGCGGCGGTGGACTCACGGCGCTGATCTTCGCCGCGCGTGAAGGGGACATCGAGTCGGCGAGAGCACTCCTCGACGGCGGCGCCCGCATCAATCAGACAACCGAGTACGGATGGACGCCGCTGCTGACCGCGGTCAACAATCGTAATTACGCGGTCGCGAAGATGCTGATCGATCGCGGCGCGGACGTAAACATCGCGAACAAGGGCGGCTGGACGCCTCTCTATCTGGCTACCGACAACCGCAACATCGAAGGCGGTGACTATCCGGTTCCGAAGCCCGATCTCGATCACCTCGAGATCATCAAGGCGCTGCTCGAACACGGCGCCAATCCGAACGCGCGTGTCCGCGACAATACGCTGACGCGCACGATCTTCACGATGCAGTGGTTCTTCGAGGACGGTGCGACGGCATTCGTCCGCGCCGCGCAGTCGAGCGACACCGAGCTGATGAAGGTGCTGCTCGAATACCACGCGGATCCGTTCCTCGCAACCGCCAATGGCGACACGGCCCTCACGGCCGCCGGCGGCATCGGATGGGTGGAAGGCGTCACCTACGAGCGGTCGCCGCAGGAGAACGTCGAGGCGATACGGATGCTGCTCGACCTCGGGGCCGACGCGAATGCCGCCAACAACGAAGGGCGCACCGCGTTGATGGGCGCCGCGCTCAAAGGACGCAACGCCGCGGTGCAGCTGCTCGTCGATCGCGGAGCGAAGCTCGAGACCCAGGACCGCGGCAGCCGCGACACCGACAAGCTCGGCTCGGCCGCCGCCGGCCACACGTGGCAGGCGCTCGACTACGCTGAAGGCCTCGTGCGTGTCGGCGTGCAGTCGGCCACTGCCTATCCCGAAACCGCCGCGCTCATTCGCACGCTCATGCGCCAGCGCGGCCTTCCCGTTCCGCCGGAGAACCGCAACATTCTTTCAATCTGTGTGGTCGCCTTGTGTCAATGACGATTGGAGCGCATATGACGAGACGTCTGCTGACTGGACTTGGGCTGATCGCCGCGTTTTTCCTCGGGTGGAGTGTCCGCGGCGATCATGACGTCGCCTCCGCGCAGGCCGCGCGCAAGCCGATCATGATGACGCGCATCTACACCGGGAGCGACGGTCTGAGTCACGCTGAACAAGTTCCGATGAAGTTCGCCAACGGCGGCGCGACCGAAATGATGAAAGCCACCGGCGTTGAATTCAGCAGCCGGCCGGCGGCGCCTGCCGGCGACTGGCATACAGGTCCGCGACGGCAGTTCGTGATCACGTTGAACGGGCGCGCCGAGCTCGAGGTCGCGAACGGTCAGAAGGTGCCAATTGAACCCGGCAACATCAATCTGATCGAGGACACGACCGGCAAGGGACATATCACTCACAACATCGCCGATCGCATCGTCGTCACGATTCCGTTGGCCAATTAGCGGGCTGCAGAAAAATTGATTCTGACAAAGTCGTACACGTGGCGCGTCGCGTCGGTACTGGCATGCGGTCTCTGCGTGGCCGTGCTGACCAGCGCGCCCATCCCGGCCCAACGAGGAGAGGGAGCCGACGGCGGACTCTCCGGCGACCGTCTCTCGCGCATTGGCCAGATGATCGATCGGCGTATCGCGGCCGGCGAAGTTCCCGGGGCGGTCACGCTGGTCGCGCAGAACGGCCGCATCGTTCACTTCGAGACACGTGGTGTCATCGATGTCGATTCAAAGAAGCCGCTGCCGAAAGATGCCATCTTCCCGCTGGCATCGCTCACCAAACCGGTCACGACCGTCGCCATCCTCATGCTGATCGAGGAAGGAAAGGTGCGCCTGACCGATCCCGTTTCGAGATTCATTCCGGCGTTCGCTGACGCGACGGTGGCCGTGGCGTCGGGACGGACCGTTGCGGCGAGCCGCGCGGTCACCATTCGCGATCTGTTGACGCACACGTCCGGCATCGACTCGCCTCCACGGCTTCCGACGGACAGCAATGCGACGCTGGCCGATTTCATCCCGCACTTCGCGAAGCAGCCGCTCGAGTTCCAGCCTGGGACGCACTGGACTTACAGCAACACGGTCGCGTTCGACATGCTGGCGAGGGTCGTCGAGGTGGCATCGGAAGAGACCTACGATCGATTTCTGCGAGAGCGGATCTTCGAGCCTCTCGGGATGAACGACACGGCGCACACGCTGACCGCCGCCCAGAAGGAGCGGCTCGCGACCCGCTACGACGTCACGTCAAGCGGGCTGCAGCGAAACGTGCGCTCCGACACGCCGATGTACTTCGGCGGCGGCTGGGGATTGAATAGCACCGCCCTGGATTACTACCGGTTTGCCCAGATGCTGTTGAACAAGGGCGAGCTCGATGGAAAACGGCTGCTCAGTCGCCGGGCTGTGGAGTTGATGCAGTCGGTTCACATTCCCGACACGCTACCCGGCAGAACGCCTGGAACGGCGTGGGGCCTGGGCGTACGCGTGATTTCTGACGCAGGGAAGGCGGGGGTCTGGCTGTCGAATGGCAGTTTTGGCTGGACCGGCGCGTCGGGTACTCACTTCTGGATCGACCCGGAAGAAAACCTCGTCGCGGTGCTGATGGCCGCCGCGCCGACGCCGAATCTGAAACCGGACTTCGAGACCGCCGTTATGCAGGCGCTTCGCCATTAGGTTCACTGGGTTCATTGGGTTCAATAGGTTCAGTAGGTCCTGTTCAATGGGTTCTATAGGTTCTATTGGTTCTACAGGTGCAATGGACCAACCGAACCGATGAGCCCGACGAACCCAAGGAACCCGTTGAACCCACTGAACGGGACCCAATGCACCTATTGAACCCAATGAACCCAATGAACCCAGGAGATCGGCACGCCGCAGGCGTAGCGGCGCTGCAGCGGCTCGGCGGTCCCGACGTCGCGGCGCCGATTCTCGCCGCCGCGGATGTTGCTCCCGATCTCGTCAGGTTTGCGATCGACTTCGCGTTCGGCGAAGTGCTCTCACGTCCCGGCCTCGATCTGCGGACGCGTGAGCTCTGTACGGTTGCGGCGCTGAGCGGACTCGGGCACGCGGAGGCGCAGCTGAAATGGCACATCGACGCGGCGCTTTACGTCGGGGCAACGAAGGGCGAGGTCGATCAGGTGAAGCGAATCGCGCGCGGGTACGCGCAGCCGTCGAACGGCGGCGCGGCCGAGCAGGGACCGCTCGATCCAGTGACGCGCGAGCTGGCGACGGTCGCGCTTCTCACGGCGATCGGAACACAGCCTGGCGCGCTGAAAAATCATGTGCGGGCGGCGCGCGTTGCAGGGGCGACGCGCGAACAGATCGTGCACGTCCTCGAGCAGATGGCGATCTACGCCGGTTTTCCCGCGGCGCTCAACGGCGTCGCCGCCGCCCGCGATGTCTTCGCGGAACCTCAATAGGTTCAATGGGTTCATTAGGTCCTGTTCAAGGGGTTCAACAGGTTCTTCAGTACGTTCAATAGGTTCAATTGAACCGAATGAACGCATGAACCCGAACGAACCCAAAAGAACCCCCATGAACCTACTGAACGGGACCCAATGAACCTCATGAACCCATTGAACCCAATGCACCCATGTGAATCGCCGTAAGATGACCGGATGGGAGTGCACGAAAGCAAGGTGGTCGTCCGGCGTTTCATCGACGAAATCTTCGTCAAGGGAAACGCCGACGCTGTAGACAAGCTCGTGACGAACGATTTCACCCCGCACAGCTGGGGCAGGATGCCGCCGGGCGTCGAGCCGCTGAAAGACGCGATCAAGCGCGTGCACGCGGGCCTCTCCGACGTCAGCATGAAGATCGAGGACGTGATCGCGGAGGAAGACAAGGTCGCCGTGCGTCTCACCGCGCGGGGCAGGCACACCGGCGAGTTCATGGGGCTGCCGCCGTCCGGCCACGACTACTCGATTTCCGAGACGCATATTTTCCATCTGCGCGACGGGAAGATCTCGGAGCACTGGCGTGACGCCGACATGCTCGGTCTGATGCGGCAGCTGGGCCCGCAGTGAGGCGGATAGGGCGGGTGAGGCGGGTCGGGCAGTTCGCGGTGACGCTCGTGGCCTTGATCGTGCCAGCGACCGCGATCGCGCAGGAACGTTTCGACGCGGGTGCGCTTGTTGCGGTCACACGCTCCAGCGAGTTCGACGACACCGACACGGGTGTCGGCGGTCGATTCTCGTGGCATCCGACCTCGCTGGTCGGTGCGGAGGCGGAGATGACGTTTTATCCCGCTTCGTTTCCGAATGCGAACGGCTTCAGCCGAAGCCGGATCGAAGGGCTGTTTGGTGTGACGGTCGGCCCACGGTTGCCGGGCGTACGTCCGTTCGCGCGGCTCCGGCCGGGTTTCTTGACCTTCCGCGGCCAGCCGGTTGTCTGCATTCTGATTTTTCCGCCGCCGCTTTCGTGTGAGCTCGCGGGCGGGCGCACGCTCTTTGCTCTGGATCTCGGCGGCGGTGTCGAGCTGTTCCCGACCGGTCGCGCCGTCGTCCGTGTTGACGTCGGGGATCGCATCCTCAAATATCCCGGTCCCGCATTTCGCAACGGTCGCGTGACGCAGGACTCGTTCTACAGTCACGATTTCCGGGTGTCGGCGGGAGCTGGCGTGAGGTTCTAGGCGCGATGCCTGGCGACGTCGATCTTTACGACACGCATTACGCTCACCTGGCGGCGATGGCCCAAACCGACGTGCGTCGAGAGACGTATGACGAGGACCTCGGGCAATCGAGCTGGATCACACTGGCGGAGGCGCGCGAGTGGTTTCGCCTGCTGCGTCTCGATGCGAGCAGCCGTGTGCTTGAAGTCGGGTGCGGATCGGGCGGCGTCACACGGCGCCTGGCGATGGAGACGGGCGCGTCGGCCGTCGGCGTGGATATCAACCCGCATGGCATTGAGGCCGCCTCCGCCGCCGCGGTGAGCGAGAGCCTGGGGTCCCGCGTTTCATTTCAGGTGGTCGATGCGGGAACGCGGCTGCCGTTTGCTGTCGCCTCGTTCGACGCGATCTTCTGCAACGACGCGATCAATCATCTACCCGGCCGCGCGGAGCTGTTCGTCGAGTGGCACCGCGTCCTCAAGCCGGGCGGACGTCTCCTCTTCACCGATCCCATCGTCGTCACCGGACCGGTGACGAACGAAGAGATTCGCGTCCGGAGCTCGATCGGCTTCTATCTTTTCCTTCCCGCCGGGTGCAATGAACGTCTCCTCGAGCAGGCGGGTTTCATCATCGAGCAGGTGCGCGACGTCACGGAGGCGGAGGCGGCGGTGTCCGCGCGGTGGCGGGACGCACGGGCGCACCGGCGCGAGGCGCTGGCAGCCATCGAGGGACAGGAAGGGTTCGAGGGGCTCCAGCGGTTTCTCGACGCGGTTTGCACCCTCTCGCGCGAGAAGCGACTGTCGCGGTTTGCGTATCTGGCGTACAAACCCGCGTAACCGGAAGGCCTGCAGCGATGACTCGTCGCGTGCCCGCAACCGTTCTGATCGGCGCGATGGCGCTGTTTGTCGTCACCGTGACCTCTGCCGTCATCGCGTGGCGCGCATCGAGCGCAACCATCGCGGCAGGCTTCTGGTGGGCAGACACACCGTTGCTCCTGTCGGCTGACGACGCGCGCAAAGCCGGCGGGCCACTGACGGCGGACGAACTCAGATCGATCGAGGCGATATCGCGCAACGAAGTGCGGCGTGCGTACGCCGGGCTGAGAATCAACATTACGGACCGCCGTGACGCGTTCTGGCGGGTGGCTGTTGTCGGTGCGCCGTTGACCGTGACGCGCAATCGCACGACGTACCCGTTCTCGTTTGCTGGCCAGTCGCGCGTGTTCGGTCCGTTGGGCGGTTCGGGTTCGGTGGCGTTCGCGATTCTCGCGCACAACGCGATCGAGTACGCGCCGCCGGGTGCCTCGCGGCAGCAGATCGTCGAGGGAATCGGAAAAGGCATCGGGCGAGCCGCGGTCCACGAATTCGCACATCAGGCGCTTGGTCTCGACAACCTCTCGTCGCTGGACAACCGGACCAATCCGGACAGTTACGAATACGGGAACGCCGATCGTCCATCGCAGTACTACGGCGAGCTTGCATGGACGACCGCGTGGCCGGTGCTTATCCAGAAGTTCGGTCGATGAGGGGTTGAACCCCGAAGAACGCGACCGAGGTCACGGCGTCGGAAGGAGGTAGCGTATGGTCTCCGTCTGGATCGCAATCGTTGCCGCTGCGGTGGCTGTCTTCATCGCCAGCGCAATCCTCCACATGGTGCTGCCGTACCACCGCACCGATGTCCGCAAGCTGCCTGTCGAAAAGGAAGACCTCGTTCTCGACGCACTGCGGCGCGTCAACGTTGCGCCTGGTGATTACGCGGTACCGCACGCTGGAAGCCCCTCCGGCATGCGCGACCCGGCGTTCATCGCGAAGGCGACTAAAGGTCCGCTTGCGTTCATGACGCTGGCCCCCGGTTCAGCACCCTCGATGGGACCGTCCCTCGGCATGTGGTTCGTTTACTGCCTGGTCGTAAGCGTTTGCCTCGGCTTGATGACGTGGTACGTCGTCGGACCGGGCCAGCCGTTCTCATACGTGTTCCACATCGTCGGGATGATTGCTTTTCTCGCCTATGGCGGCGCGCTGCCGCAGATGGCGATCTGGTATCGGCGGAGCTGGGCGACCACGTTGAAATCGTTGTTCGACAGCGTGATTTACGGGGCAGTGACCGGCGCGGCGTTCGGGTGGCCGTGGCCGCAATGAGCTAGAATCGGCTCACCTTTCGCGACAGGAGACGTCATGCGTTACATCAGCTTTGGGCTCATCGTCGCACTTATCGCGCTGCCGTCGACCGCCGATGCGCGCGTCAAGAAGATCGTGGTCGAGAAGAAGGTGTCGCCGGCGTTCGAGGGCGCGACCTTCGGCCCCTCCGGGCAATACGAAACGCTTGCGGGGCGCGCGATTGGCGAGCTCGATCCCAACGATCCGCGCAACGCGATCATCACCGACATCAAGCTCGCGCCGAAAAACGCCGCAGGTAAGGTCGAGTACACGGTCAGCTTCTTCCTCGTGAAGCCGATCGACATGTCGAAGGCCAGCCATCTGATGTGGCAGGACGTGCCGAACCGCGGCGGCCGGGTCACGATCAATCCGATCGAACGCGGCTACGGCGACATCGGTTTGAGCAGCGGCTGGCAGGGCGACAACTCGGGACGCACGGTACCCGGACCTGATAACGACTGGGTGATCGTGCCGATTGCCAAGAATGCCGACGGCTCGCCCGTCAGCGGCCTTGTCCTCGGACGCATCGTCAACGCGAGCGGCGTGAAGTCGCAGCCGATGATCGTCAACGCGAACCCGGTGCCGTACAAGCCCGCGTCGCTCGACACGACGAAGGCCACGTTGACGACGCACGCGGGGGAAACGACCGACGGCAAGATCATCGGCGAGAAGAAGGTGGCGTCGACGGATTGGGCATGGGCGAAGTGCGACGCCGAGCACCCGTTCCCCGGAACGCCCGACCCGACCCAGATCTGCGTGAAGGGCGGCTTCGATCCGAAGCTGCTCTATCAGGTCGTCTTCACCTCGAACGATGACTATGTGCTCGGCATCGGCTTCGCGGCATTCAGTGACGTCGCGTCGTTCTTCAAGTACGAAGCGAAGGACGCGGAAGGGACACCGAATCCCGTCGCGGGTCAGGTGCAGTGGGTGATCAGCCGCGGCTCGTCGCAGTCGGGCAACATGCTGCGCCAGCTGATCGCGCTCGGCTTCACGCAGGACGATTCCAAGCGCAAGGTGTACGACGGCGCGTGGCCGATCATCGCGGGCAAGCGAATCTCGCTGAACGTCCGTTTTGCGCTGCCCGACGGCGCGCAGAAGCTGTATGAGTCCGGCGGCGAGGGCGCACAGTGGTGGGAGGACTATCCAGACACCGTGCGAGGCCTGCCGGCCAAGGGAATGCTCGATCGCTGCCGCGTCAGCAACACGTGCCCGAAGATCATGGAGCACTACGGTTCGGCGGAAGCGTGGGCGCTCAACCTGAGTCCGGCGCTCGTCGGCACGAGTGCGGACAAGGACCTTCCGGTTCCGGCCAACGTTCGCCGGTACTACATCCCGAGCACCGCGCACGGCGGCGGCCGTGGTGGGTTCAGTGTGATTCCCGAAGCGCCGCCGATGTGTCCGGGACCGAACTTCGGCACGGGCATTCTCGCCGCCGATCCCGTTCCGCACACCGAGACGGTCAATGCGCTGCGGTTCCACTTCCGCAACTGGGTGATGAAGGACGTTGCGCCGCCGCCCAGCAAATACCCCACGCTTGCCGGTGGTTATCTCGTGGATCCGATGAAAGCGGCCATGGGGTTCCCAACGATTCCGGGTATCCCGGCCGACGCACCGAATGGGTTGATTAGCGCGGGTCTCGACTACGACTGGGGTCCGGAATTCAACTACGTCGACGGCTCAGGAATCCGGACGAAGATACCGCCGACGGTCAAGCGCGTCCTGAAGGCCAAGGTGCCGCGCGTCGATGCCGATGGCAACGAGATGGGCGGCGTGCCGGTCGTGCTGCGCGATGCGCCACTCGGAACATATCTCGGCTGGAACATCGTCGCGGAGGGGTACAACAAAGGGAAGATCTGCAACTACGCGGCTGGGATGATCCCGTTCGCGCGCACGAAGGCTGAGCGGACGGCGAACAACGATCCGCGGCTCTCGCTCGAGGAGCGGTATCACGATCACGCTGGCTATGTGGAGGCGGTCAAGACGGCCGCCGCCAAGGCGGTCGCCGAAGGCTTCTTGCTGCAGGCTGATGCGGACCGGCTGGTCAAACAGGCATCGGACAGCAACGTTCTCTCGCCGCAGAACACGGCCAGCAACAACCTTTCGCGGTAAATCCATAGTGGAGGCGGGTCCGTTTGGACCCGCCTCGATCGGTCCTTTTTGAACCTGCGCATCTGGCGCAAAACCCCATATTTGTGGGAGACTTTCGCTCACCGTTGGCGGACCTAAAGGTCCGCCTCTACGGTGCTTAGAGGCGGACGGAACGTCCGCCTCTACAGACGTTGGCGTCCGTCTACCGGCCGCCGTGGAGTCTCCACATGAGTGTTTTCACCCTGAAAGTGAACGGGCAGTCGCACACGGTCGACGTCGACCCGACCACCCCGCTGCTCTACGTCCTCAGCGACGATCTCGCGTTGAAAGGGCCGAAGTTCGGGTGCGGGCTCGGGCAATGCGGCTCGTGCACCGCGATTGTGAACGGCCGCGCCGTGCGCAGCTGCCGCACGCCGGTCAGCACTGTCAACGGCGCCGAGATCGTCACGCTCGAAGGCCTTGGCAGCCCCGAGAAACCACATCCGATTCAGAAAGCGTTTATCGACGAGCAGGCCGCCCAGTGCGGCTACTGCCTGAATGGCGTGATCCTCACCGCCAAGGCCTTTCTCGATCAGAACCCGAAGGCCACCGACGAGCAGATCCACCAGGCGATGTCGACCGTGCTCTGCCGGTGTTTCACCACCACCCGCATGATGCGCGCGATTAAGAAGTACGCAACGGAGCGTGCGTGATGACTACGAAGGCTCAAGACGCAGGGCTCAAGGCTCAAGACGACTTGCATCTGACCGACGCCGCGTATACAGCGTTGCGCGAGCATGGTTTCTCGCGCCGCCAGTTCCTGAAGGGATCGGGCGCGCTCATCGTCGCGTTCAGCGTCGCGGAGTTCGCGGACAAGCTCGGCATCGCGCCGGACAAGATGCTGGCGCAGGGCGGCAATACACCGCAGACGCTCGACTCGTGGGTCGCAATCGGCGCCGACGGCAACGTCACGGTGTACACCGGTCGCGCCGACATGGGGCAGGGAACGTACACCGTCCAGTACCAGCTGGCGGCCGAAGAACTGTCCGTTCCTATCAGCCGGATCCGGCTCGTTGAATGCGACACCGCGATGACCCCGGACCAGGGAACGTCATCTGGCAGCCAGTGTCATCCGGTGAATTTCAACCAGGAAAACCTTGCGCAGGCGTGCGCGACCGCGCGCGAGGCGCTCGTGGCGATGGCCGCGACCAACCTTGGCGTGTCGCCCAGCGACCTCACCGTCGCCGATGGCGTGGTGACGCACAAGTCGGACGCCTCGAAGAAGGTCAGCTACGGCGAGCTGATTGGCGGCAAACGCTTCGACATGGCGATCAAGAAGGATGCGAAGCGGAAGCCCGTTCAGAACTGGACGGTGATGGGCAGGTCGGTTCCGCGCGTCGACATGCCGGCACTCGCGACGGGCCGCTTCGAGCATGCGCAGAACGTGCGCGTCCCCGGGATGCTGCACGGCCGCATGGTGCGGCCGCCTTCGATCGGCGCGACGGTCGCGAACGTCGATGAAAGCTCGGTCGCGGGCATGCCGGGCAATGTTCGCGTGGTCGTCAAGAAGAATCTCGTCGGTGTCGTCGCCGACAAGCCATGGCAGGCGATTCAGGCCGCGGAGAAGCTGAAGGTGACGTGGACGGCTGGCCCGGCGCTGCCCAAGCAAAGCGACTTCTATAACTACCTGCGGAACCATCCCGGGCGCCGCGACGCGTACTCGGTCAACTCCAAGGACGTGGACGCGAAGCTGCAGGGTGCGACGACCCGCGTCAAGGCGACGTATCTGCATCCGTATCAGATGCATGGATCGCTCGGAAGCTCGTGCGCGGTCGCCGATGTCAACGGCGTCAACGCGACGATCTGGTCCTCCACGCAGGCGGTCTACCCGCTGCGCAGTACGAGCGCGATGGCGCTCGGGTTGCAGCCGCAGAACGTCCGCGTCATCTACGTGCGCGGCTCCGGCTGCTACGGGCTTAATGGCTCCGACGCGGTCGCCTACGACGCGGCAATCCTGTCGCAGGCCGTCGGTAAACCCGTTCGCGTGCAGCTGACACGCAAGGACGAAATGGTGTGGGGGGAGAACTACGGCCTGCCATTCATCGTCGACCAGCAGGCCGGCGTCGATGCCAACGGCAACATCGTCGCGTGGGACTACGAGACGTGGTCCGCGACGCTCGGCAATCGTCCGGGAAACAACGCACCGGGCAACGTCGCGTCAGGGCTGTTGCTTGGCTTCCCGCCGCAGGCGGTGCAGCCTCGCGCACAGGCGCCTGACCCGCAGAACTTCGATAACGGCAACAACGCCGTTCCCGGGTACGTCGCGGGACGCGTCGGCGGCAAGAACAACGGGACCGGCATCATCGCCAGCGAGCGCGTGCTGACGCATACCGTGCCGTCGCCGTTCCTCACCGGGCCGCTGCGTTCTCCCGCACGCCTGCAGAACGCGTTCGCGCAGGAATGCTTCATGGACGAAGTCGCCGCGCAGGTGAAGGCCGATCCGGTGCAGTACCGGCTGCGGCACCTGAGCGATCAGCGTCTGAAGGACGTCATCACCGCGGCGGCGAAGCAGGCCGCCTGGGACACGCGCCCGTCGCCGAAGCCAGGCACATCGCGAAGCGGCATCGCCAGCGGCCGCGGAGTGGCGTGCGTCCTTTACGAAGGGGACAACGGGTATGTCGCGCTCATCGCCGAAGTCGACGTGAACCAGGACACCGGCGCGATTCGCACCAAGCGAATCGTCGTCGCGCAGGACACGGGCCCGATCTCGAGCCCGGACGGACTGCGCAACCAGCTCGAAGGCGGCGCGTTGCAGGGCTTGAGCCGTGCGCTCGGTGAAGAAGTGACGTGGGACGATCAGAAAATCACGTCGATCGATTGGGCAACCTACAAGACGCTGTATGTCGGATCGAATGTGCCGACGATCGAAAGCGTGCTGATCGACCGTCCCGGTTCCGAGGCGATGGGCGCCGGCGAAACCGCGATCACGATCGTCGCGGCTGCCGTCGGCAACGCCATCTACGACGCGACGGGCGTCCGCATCCGCCAGGTTCCGTTCACGCCTGAGCGCGTGAAGGCGGCGCTTGCGCAACGTGCGGGCAATCAGACGGCGCAGGTTTGATGGGCGGGCCGGCTGAAGCCGGCCCCTACGTACGTGGGGCGGGTCCGGCCGAGCACCAAACACCGGCGAAGGCGGACCCGCCATTCAGGGAGGATCAGATGCGGAAGTTCGCGTTCGTTGGGGTGTTGCTGTTGTTGTCGGCCGGCGTGTACTCGGCGCAGCAGGCTGTCAGTCCCGAGCAGCTCAAGACGCCGCCGCCCAAGGAACCTGCGTGGGCATTCCCGGTGCAGCAGGGATCGCTGGCGCCGGATCCAGGTCCGAAGAAGCTCGCTGGCAGCGACAAGACCTACACACCCGAGGAAATCGACAACTTGATGGCGCCGCCCGACTGGTTGCCGAACGACCATCCGCCCGCTCCGTCGATCGTGACCAAAGGACATGGCGGCGCGCTCGCGTGCGGGTCTTGCCACCTGATGTCCGGCATCGGTCACCCGGAGTCTGCCGACGTCGCGGGCATGCCCGAGACGTACGTGAAGCAGCAGATGATGGACTTCAAGAGCGGCGCGCGCGTTGACATTGCGCGGATGAACGGCATTGCGAAGGAAATGTCGGATCAGGAGATCGCCGAGGTGTCAGCCTGGTTTGCGGCGCAGAAGCCGCGCAAGAACAATCGCGTGGTCGAGGCCGAGATGGCGCCGAAGACCATCGTCGCGCAGGGACGGATGCGCTTCGTCGATCCAGCGGGCGGCATGGAGCCGATCGGCAACCGCATCATCACGGTTCCGGAAGACGTGCAGCAGGCGCGTCTACGCGATCCGAACACCAAGTTCGTTTCGTACGTTCCACCGGGGACGCTCGCGCGCGGCAAGGTGCTCGTGGAGACAGGTGACAACAAAAAGACGGTCGCGTGCGGCACCTGTCATGGTCCTGGGCTCGTCGGGTTGAAGGAAATCGGCAAGACGGGGATCGCGTCGCCACGAATCGCCGGCGCGCATCCGATTTATCTGGCGCGGCAGCTCTATCTGTTCAAGGACGGGAGCCGCAACGGGATGACGTCGAAGCTGATGATGCCGGCCGTCGCGAACCTCACCGACGCGGACATCCTCGCCATCTCGGCATATCTCGCCTCAATGGATCCAACGGGCGGCAAATAAATCGTACGTAGGGCGGGTCCTTTCGGACCCGCCAGATCCGGAGATACACGTGAACCCATCGTTAGCCGGAGTTTTCGCCGTCGCACTGGCGATGGCCGCATGGCAGTCACCATTGGCAGCGCAGGACCAGGCACAGGGACGCGGCGGACGCGCCGGCGGCGCGCCGGCAGAGGAGGCGTTCCCGACAGCCGAGCAGTTTGCGAACTCGAAAGAGGTCCAGACGCATGTAGCGGCCGCGACGAAGATCGGCGGTTCCGACATGGCGGACACCGCGAAGTGGTTCTGCACGAACACCGGACCGCAGCGCGTCGCGCTCGCACGTCAGGCGCAGGGGCTCCCGCGCCTTCCCACGGTCCCGGAAGGGCCGATCAAGCTGTTCGACAACCTCACCTACATTGGCTTCAACGATGTTGGGGCGTGGGTCGTGCCGACGAGCGCCGGCATCATCCTGTTCGACACGCTGAACAGCACAGACGATGCGATGAAGGTCATCGAGCCGGAGATGCAGAAGGCCGGTTTCGATCCCGCGCAGATCAAATACATTCTGGTCGGTCACGGTCACGCCGATCACTTCGGCGGTGCGTCGTATCTGCAGATGAAGTACCACGCCAAGGTCTTGGCGGCGATGCCGGACTGGGCGGCCATTCAGCGCGGCGGACGCGGCGGCGCGGCTCCTGGGTTGACGCCCGACACGGACGTGATGGACGGGCAGAAGCTGACGCTTGGTGATACGACCGTCACACTCATTCGCCTGCCCGGTCACACGCCGGGAACGATTGGAATGGTAGTGCCGGCGAAGTTCGGCGGACGCACGCACAACGTCGCGGTCATGAGCGGCACGCAGATGCCGACACAGGACTCGCTCGACGCCTTCAAGCACGTGTTCAACGACGAGTTGAAGAAGCTGAATGTCGAGACGTTCCTCGGCAGCCATCCGGACATCCTGATGAACAGCCTGATGCTGATGCAGTCGATTCGCGAGAAGTACCCGACCGGCAGCCATCCGCTGCTGCTCGCGAAGAACAAGGCCGATCGCTACATGGACATCATGTTGGAATGCGCGCGCGCGCGTTTGGCCGCGCAGGGAAGATTGACCTCGACGAATTGATCTGATGTGGCGCGGCGTAAAGCCGCGCCCAACACCACCGGTTTCCGGAGGGCATCATGCGTGCAATTTCGCTTGTTCCGGCGGCGCTGTTCCTGATGGCATCGGTTCCCACGTTCGCGCCCGTTTTCGCGCAGGAGCCATTCGACTACGTCAGCAAGCAGGATTACTTCAGCATCAACATGCCGGCGCAGCCGAAGGTCGAGCAGACGACGTATCCCGACGAGTATCGGCTTGCGCCGCTGCCCGCCCGTGTCTACACGGCAGATCAGGGCCGCAACCATTACAAAGTGACGGTCGTCGACTACCGCGATGTGCCGAAGATGCATGCCACGCGAAACGCGCAGTGCATCAAGGAGGCGGGCGCCGACAAGCCAGGCCTCACGCCGCAGCAGCGCCGAGATCTGATTGGTGACGCGTGCCAGGACGAGACCGTGAAGGACGTCCGCGGCGCCATGATGTGGGCGACATGGAACATCATCGAACGCGCCACGAAGGTGACCCATCTGGCGCACTACAACGTCGACGTCATCGAGGGACACGAGGTTCACGTCATCAACCCCGACGAGTCGCGCACCTACGCCGCCATTCACATGTACGAGAACCGTCTCTACATCGTGGAGGCGACGGTGCCGAAGAACGCTCCTGCGGCGAACTGGTTCCAGATTTCGCTTCGGATGCTCGACGAAAACTACAAACCGGTCCGCTATCAGTACTCGGGACTCATGATGTATTCGAACGGCTATCCCAAACCGCCGCTCGCAAATCAGGGCGGACAGAATCAGGGCGCGCAGGGCCAGGCTGCTGGACGGTAGGGCGGGCCTTCGCGGCCCGCCAAGGAGACGATATGCGGAGATTTCTTCTTGCAACTGTCGGCGCATTGGCCGTTGCCGTCCCTGCATGGGCGCACCATTCGCACAACGCCTACGAAGTGACGAAGTGGACGGAGATGGAGGGCACGGTCACCGAAATCCATTACCTCCTTCCGCACTCGTGGGTCTACATCGAAGTCAAGGATGCGAAAGGCGGTGAGCCGGCCATCTGGGCGCTCGAGGCGACCGGTCCGCAGGGCATCTTCCGCAACGGCGTGGGCAAAGAGGATGTGAAGGTCGGCGACAAGATCAAGGCCCGGTGCCATCTGCTTCGGGACGGCTCGCCGGGGTGCCTGCTCGGGTTCGTGACGCCGATGCATGGCGACAAGGCACGCGGCGACGGCATCGAGCATCAGTGGGATTGACGCCGTCGCTGTCAGGTATCAGCTATCAGATTGCAGGGGTGGTCTAGGAATCAGGAAAGCAGGGATCCGCGTTTCAGGCGGTATTGGGTTTCCGGCGTTAACTGGTTAGAATCCGGGCGCAATCTCCGGTCAGACAGTTGGCGGCTTTGTGGCAACCAGGAGAGACACGCCCATGGTCCAAGTCGTTCGGGTTCTCTGCACGTTCGCGTTGATTCTTCTACTCGCAGTCACGCCACTGCATGCGCAGTTGGCGACGGCCGAACTCAATGGCCGCGTCACCGATTCGAGCGGCGCCGTCCTCCCGGGGGCGACGGTCACCGTTACACAGACCGCAACGGGTCTCGTTCGCACCACTGTCACGGAGAGCAACGGGACGTATCTCCTTTCCAGTCTTCCAACCGGCCCGTACAAGCTCGAAGTTTCGCTCCAGGGTTTCCGTACCTACGTTCAGACCGGCCTCGTGCTGCAGGTCGGCGCGACACCGACGATTAACGCGGTGCTCGCCCTCGGCGCCGTCGAAGAGTCGATCACCGTCGAAGCGGCGGCTCCGCTGGTCGACGTACGCAGCGCGGGCATCAGCAACGTCGTCGAGCAGGAACGGATCGTCGAGCTGCCGCTGCAGGGACGTCAGGTCACCGACCTGCTCGTCATCTCCGGCGCTGCGGTGCAGCAGGCGACGGTCAGCGCCCGCGGCTTCCCCGGCGGAGTGAACATCTCGGTCGCGGGCGGGCTGCCCACCGGCGTCGGCTACACGCTCGACGGCGCGACGCACAACAACCCGCAGCAGAACGCAAACCTGCCGCTGCCGTTTCCCGATGCGCTGCAGGAATTCCGCGTGGCAACCAGCGGACTGTCGGCGCAGAACGGCGTGCACTCGGGCGCCGCGGTGAACGCGGTGACGAAATCGGGCACGAACCGGTTCTCGGGCAACGTGTTCGAGTTCCTCCGCGATCACCGGTTCAATTCGATCAGTCCGTTTGCGTTGGTCGGACCCGACGGCAAGAAGCTGGACGATGGCCTCAAGCGCAACCAGTTCGGCGGCACATTCGGTGGGCCGATCGTGAAGGACAAGCTCTTCTTCTTCGGCGCGTACCAGGGGACGGTGGTGCGTCAGCGGCCGACATCGAATATCGAATACGTGCCGACGGCGGCGATGCTCGCCGGTGATTTCACCGACTTCGCCTCGCCGGCCTGCAACGGGGGGCGGCAGGTGCCCCTGAGGGCGCCATTCGTCAACAACCGCGTCAGCCCGACGGCGTTCAGCCCTGCGGCGCTGAACATCGCGAAGAAGCTGCCGACGACGACGGATCCGTGCGGCCTGATCAACTTCGGCGTGGGAGCCGATCGAGACGAGCGCCAGCCGCTGGTGCGAGTGGACTACCAGCTCAGCACCAAGCATTCGTTCTTCGGCCGCTACATGGGCACCCAAATCATCCAGCCTCCCGGCTACTCCGGCGGTTCTGACAACCTGCTGAAGACCGACTTCCCGGGCGTGAGCGACATGGTGCACTCGTTCACCTTCGGCGAGACGACGGTGTTCAATCCGACCGTCGTCAACGCGTTGCACGTCGCGGTGAACAAGGCGAAGGTGGACAACTACCAGACGACGTTCTTCTCGCCGCGTGACATCGGCGCCAACATCTACAGCTACCTGCCTGGCTACATGTCGCTGACGATCACCGGCGGTTTCAGACTGTATACCGGCACCAACACGAAGGCGCTGTTCCTGAACGATACCTACCAGGTCGCCGACGATCTGACGATAGTGCGCGGCAACCATCAGTTCGGCTTCGGCGCAAACGTGCAGTACTGGACGGGCGATTACACATCGACGTCACGCGCCAACGGCAACTGGATCTTCGACGGTTCCACGACCGGTCTCGGGCTGGCGGATTTCCTCACGGGCCGTCTGACAAGCGTGGAACACGGTGGTCTCGGAAAGCTTCCGGTCGACAACGTCTACACCGGCCTCTACGGACAGGACTCGTGGCGGGTGTCGAGTCGCGTCACGGTGAACGGCGGCGTCCGCTGGGAGCCGTATTTCGGCCAGAACGTCCGCAATGGCGTCATCTCCGTGTTCAACATGGA
>Ga0070675_100000608_pt1 | contig 24661 bp, 19 predicted proteins | sample KBSM43metaG_FD_65343 | JGI IMG/M metagenome (GOLD analysis project Ga0070675, IMG submission 65343) | Miscanthus rhizosphere microbial communities from Kellogg Biological Station, Michigan, USA - KBS M4-3 metaG | ecosystem: Host-associated > Plants > Roots > Rhizosphere > Soil ... | reverse complement strand
GTGTTCTCCTCAGGTGTGGCAACGTTCTCCGGGAGGGGGCGAGCAGGAACGTCTAAGTGGCGGAGATTATAGGCCCTGCAGGGCGGCTTGACACATCGCGGCGCCGGTTCTAGTCTCCCCCCGTCATACTCAGCCGCAGTACCGCGGAAACCATCGACTGGAGGAGAAATGAAGGCACGTCTTTCGCGATTCGTGTTCGCCGCCGCGATCCTGCTCCTTTTCGCGGTGTCGGCCTTCGCGCAGCAGGCAACGATCACCGGAACCGTCACCGATTCGTCCGGCGGCGTGCTCCCCGGCGTGACCATCACCATCATCCACGAGGAAACCGGCAATACGTTCGAAGGGGTGACCGATGCGCAGGGCCAGTTCCGCATTCCGGTCCGCGTCGGTGCGCACCGACTGACCGCGAGCCTCTCAGGCTTTCAAACCATCACCCGCACGGGACTGCAGCTGTTGTTGAACCAGACGCTCGCAGTCACCCTGCAGCTCGGGCCGGCCACGCTGACCGAGACGGTCACCGTGACGGGTGAAGCGCCACTGGTTGATACCAAGGAATCCACCGTCGGGGCCAACATCGACCCGCGCCAGGTTCAGGATCTCCCGATCAACGGACGGAACTGGATGGACCTTACGCTGCTGGCGCCCGGCGCGCGGCGGAATGAAGGCGGCGGCCTCGTGCAGAACCGTCAGGGCTATGCGCAGACGAACGTGGACGGACAGCAGATCACGACGAACTATCACTCAACGCCGGACAGCGAGCAACCGCAATTCAGCCGCGATGCGATCGCCGAGTTCCAGGTTGTCGCCAACCGTTTCGACGCGACGCAGGGACGTTCCTCGGGAATGATCGTCAATGCAATCACCAAATCGGGCACGAATGCGCTCACCGGTACGTTGGGAGGCTATTTCCGCAACGATCGGTTCAATGCCGAGGACCCCATCCTGCATCGCGTGTTGCCGTACTCAAATCAGCAACTCAGTACGACCGTAGGTGGACCTATCCTTCGCGACCGGCTGCACTTTTTCGCCGCGTACGAATTCGAGCACGAGCCACGGACCTTCAACTCCAACAGTGCGTACGCGTGGCTGAATCGGGAGATCACGTATCCGAAGAAGCAGCACACGGCAACCCAGCGCATCGACTGGCAGCTCACACCGCAGATGCGCGTCGTCGGTCGTACCACGCAGTTCCACACCGATTTCTACAACGGCGGGAGCCCAACCAGTCCGGTCGGCGGTACTCGCGGGCGCATCGCGCCGCAGTACTTCGGCACTCTGACGCAGGTGCTGGGGACCAACGCGATCAACGAGGTCAAAGTCGGCCGCACGGATTACGAGCGACGCGATCAGCCGGACGTGCGGTGGAAGGGCGAAGACTTTCCGTACCATCCGTCACTGCATGGCGGCTCGATCATCACGCAATTCCAGGGTCTCACCATCGGGGCGTCGCCGCTGAACATCTTCCAAGACAACACGTCAGTCCGCGACGACTACTCCACCGCGTTCAACATGAAGGGGCGGCACGACGTCAAGATGGGCGCCGAGTACATCAAGTTCCACAACGCGTTCATCTGGTGCCTGCGCTGCGACGGCGTCATCGATGCGACGGCCGGTCCGGCGCCGAGCGCTGCACTGATCCAACAGATGTTTCCGAATGTCTATGACGCGTCGACGTGGAACACGGCGCCCCTTGCCGCAATGCGGACCCCGGCGGGCGCGCCGTTAGTCAGGTTCGTGCAGTACTCATCATCGGACACCGAACACCGCTACGACGTGACCCGCCATATCTGGGGGATGTGGCTTCAGGACGACTGGAGTATCACAAACCGGCTAACCCTGAATCTCGGACTCCGCTACGATCTCGACTCCAACGGCCACAGTGAGAAGACGACGTTCCTGCCATGGCTCCCCGGCGGGCTGCCGATTGAGAAGACGAACTTCGCGCCGCGCACCGGTTTCGCGTTCAAGCTGGACGACCGCACGGCCATCCGCGGCGGCTATGGACTGTTCTACGCCTTTGCGCCGAACGACGGCGTGCAGCAGACCGAAGGCTATCTGCACCGGTTCGAGAATCAGATCACTTATGACGGCACCACCGACTTCACCACCGTCAGCGACAACTTTTTCGGCTGGTTCCACGGTCCCAAGCCGAGCTTCCAGCAGTCGCTTCAAAACGCGTGCGACGTCGTCAACCGCACGACGAACTGCGCGTTCCGATCGTTGACGCAGGAGATCGACTATCCCGGCCGCAAGACGTCGTATTCACACCAGGCGTCAATTGGCGTACAGCATCAGATGGGCACGCAGGCGTCGGTCGAGGTCAATTACTCGTATACGGGCGGCAGGCGCGAGGAACCGACGACCACCGTTAACGCCAACCTTACATATGACCGCGCCACTGGAGCGAACGTCCCCTTCACCAATGTCCCGGCGCGGCCGTTTCCGACGTGGGGCACGGTGAACTTCGAACTGCTCGACGGCTGGTCGAATTATCACGGCACCGACATCACGTTCACCAAGCGGTTCAGCCATCGCTGGCAGGCGAACGCGACCTACACGCTCGCGTTTTTCAAGGACGCGAATCCACGTCGCGACCAGTGGTATATCGGAGCTGACGGAATCGTTGCGCGCCGAACGCTCGATTTCGCGCTGGCGAGGGATCTCGGCGGTGAATATACCTACGCCGCCGATGATCAGCGGCACCGTGCGAACGTCAACGGCGTTGTGGATCTCGGCTACGGGTTTCAGGTAAGCGGCATCTACTTCTACGGCTCGGGAATGCGGTACGCGGTCACGGACGGCACCGATCGCCGCAGCGAAGGCGGCAGCGGCGAAAACCGACTTCGTGCGGACGGCTCGATCGTGCCGCGCAACAGTCTCGTGGGCGAGCCCATCCACCGCGTGGACGTCAGACTCCAGAAGTCGTTCCCCATCGTCAGCAAGGTGAAGATCGACGGCATGATTGAAACCTACAACCTGTTCAACCATGCCAACTACGGCAGCTACACGACGAACATGGCGAATGCCAGTTTTGGCAAGCCGAACCAGAGCACCGCAATCGCGTACCAGCCGCGCATGCTGCAGCTGGGCGTGAAATTTACTTTCTAGTCGTTCGATTCGTTCGGACCCTCGGTTTGCGGTCGCCCGGGCTACCCCAAACCAAAGAGGGGCCCCTGCGTTTTCGTTTAGGATCCGTTTGATGAAACGCGTCACCCTTTTTTCCCTCGCCGCGTTGGTGCTCGTCAGCAGCTTCGCTTCCCGGGCACAACAGGCTCGGCCGACGAGTAGCTCCCCTTGGTCGGCTGACATCACCGAGATTCGACGTACTGCCGCCCTGATTCCCGGGCGCAACGCGTCGCGCATCAACGTGCTGAAGTTCGCCGAAAGTCACCGCACCAAGAACTTTTCCGTCAAAGGCGAACCTGCAACTCCCAGCGTGCAGGCGAGAACGGTTTTCCAGGTTGTCTATCCCGACGGCTATGTCATGGTCGATGCGGGGATGGACGAACCCATGCACAAACAGATCGGACGCGGCGCCGAGGAGCCCTACTTCGCTGAACAGGCGCGCCAGGTTGACAGGGCGCTGCGCGGCGCCCGCGCCATCATCTTCACGCACGAGCACGGCGATCACGTCACGGGAGTCATTCGCACACCGTACCTAGCTGAACTGGCGCCCAAAACGATCCTCACCCGCGCGCAGGTGCGAACGCTCGAAACGACGCCGCAGTTCCCTGACCTGCGAATTACGGAAGAACAGGCACAGCGGTATCACATCATCGACTACGACCACTACATGGCGTTTGCGCCTGGTTGGACGCTGATCAAGGCAGCCGGGCATACGCCCGGCTCGCAGATGATGTTCATCGCGCTCGATTCGGGGCGCGAGTATCTCCTCATCGGCGACGCCGCGTGGCACATGGACAGCGTACGCAAGATCAGCGGCAAGGATGCGCCATGGATCGTCGAAGACACCGCCGCGGTAGGCGACCAGTTGACGTGGCTGAACGCCTTATCGAAGACAGAGAACAACCTGCTCATCGTCGCAAGCCATGATGACGACGAGCAGAAGGACCTGGTCGCGCGAAAACTCCTCGGCGGAAAGCTGGAATAACTACCGTCGACGCAGCCGGCGGGCGGAAAGTCTCGCGCGCCGTCTCGGCGGACGGGGCAGGTCCGGAAAGAAGTCGAACAGATCCATCAACTCGTTTCCGTGTACATCGCGAACCAGTTCTGGTCTGCGCGGGTTCGGCGGCGCGGCGATGCCCCGCTCGGGCGGTGGCACGGCAACCGGCCCGGCGGTCGGGGCTGCGCCAGCGGATTCCCATGCGGCGTGCGTGGCACGCCGCGCTCCGGCGGAACCGTGCTGATTTTTTTCATCATTGCTTCGCGCTCGATCGCGTATACACTCGCTTCGCGAGGAGGTTTCAGGTATCACGTTACCGCTGACACCTGCTGATACCTGATACCGATACCTGAAACCTTATTTGCGAGCCGAGCTCGCGAAGGAGGAGTATGCCACCACGTGGCAAGAAGAAGAGCAAGGGGAGCCGCAAGAAGAGCGCGTCCCGCGCCCGGAAGTCCACGGCCGCGCGCAGCGCAAAGCGCTCGACACGCGCACGCGGGTCACGCAAGACGGGTGCACGAAAGAGCGCGGCTCGAAAAGGGGCAGCTCGAAAAGGCGCGGCCAAGCGCAGCACCAAGCGGAGCGCCAAGGCCCGCAAGGCTTCGCCGACTCGCCGTCGCGCGGCCGCGGCAACAGCAGCCGCAGCCACCGCGCCGTCCGCATTCGGTGGCGCCATGCACGACGAGGGCGCTGGGCGAGAAGATATGGACACGCTCGGTAACGACGAGCTGATGGAAGAGCCGGACATCGACCTCGGCGATGACGAAGGCGGAGACGACGACCTCGAGGGAGTCTAGGCACAAAACTCGCAGCTGATCCCCGGAAGGAGGAGGACCATGCTGCAGCTCGCACTGTTGTTCCTCGTCGTCGGCATTATTGCCGCCGTCCTGGGCTTCACGTCGATTGCAGGCGCATCGCTCGCTATCGCGAAGTTTCTGGCCGGCCTGTTCCTCGTGTTGTTCGTGTTGTTCTTGATCCTTGCGATAGCAGGTGTTCGCAAGGTGTTCTAAATTCGGGTGGCAGGGGACATACCTCCTGCCACCTGCCCCTAGATACAATTAGTTCCGTTGCGAACGGCTGCACTGAGCGTCATCGCCGTCGTGCTCGTACTCGTCTGCGGGCCGCACGCGCAAGGTACGCCACCCACCTCGCCGCTGACGATGATCACGCGCGATGGGCGACGCCCCGTCGCTTCGATCATGCTCAACGGCCAGGAATACATCGGCCTCGACGATCTCGCGGCGCTGCTGATGCTGGCAGTACGCGAGGACGCACTTGCGGGCGGTGTGACGGTTACATACAAGGGCCGCACGATCGTGGCGTCGCCGGATCAACCGATGGCGTCGGTCAACGGCCGCGTCGTTACGCTGTCGGCGCCGATTGCGCGTGCCGGCAGACGTCTCCTCGTGCCGCTTGACTTCATTCCACGCGCGATTGCACCCATCTACGATTCCCCGATCGAGCTGCGCCGCGCGTCACGGCTTCTCATCGTCGGCAATGTGCGCGTGCCCCGAGCCACGATAAGGTTGGAGGCCGCCGGTCCACCAACGCGCCTCACGGTGGACGTTGTTCCTCCGCTTGCGGTGAGCACCGCATTCGACGCGGGCCGGGTGCTCGTGCGCGTCGATGCTGACGCGCTCGACATCGCCACGACGCCGGCCGGTGCGGGGTTGATTGATCAGATTCGCGCGGGCGACCAGACGACAACGATCGCGATCGCTCTCAATGCGCGCGCCGGAATGCCGCGGATCTCCACCGTGACGACAAACGAAAGTACGCGCGTCCTGGTGGAAGTACCGATCGCCGCACAGCAGGAGACAGCGGCACCCCCTCCGGCGCCGCCGCCGACCCCACCCGCACCTGCGCCTGCATCGCCCGAGGTATCGCCGCCGCTGCTCGCAACGCGCGCCGCCACGCTGCAGACGATGGTCGTGGATGCCGGGCATGGCGGCGAAGACACCGGTGTGCGAGGGCCTAAAGGCACGCTCGAAAAACAGGTCACGCTCGACGCCGCACGCCGGCTGAAAAGGCTCGTCGAATCACGGCTCGGCGTCCGCGTCGTGATGACCAGAGACGACGACCGCGCCGTCTCACTTGACGAGCGCGACGCGATCGCGAACAACAGCAAGGCCGACCTCTTCCTCAGCCTCCATGCCAACTCCTCTCCTTCGGCATCGGTAAGAGGAACGGAGGTCTACTTTCTCCGTCTCGATCGCGCCGGGGAAGAAGCGCGCAGAAACGCGGCCGCAACCGAGCTGATTCTGCCTGTCGTGGGCGGCGTTACGCGCCCGATCGACATCATCCCGTGGGATCTTGCACAGGCCTCACACGTCGACGCTTCGTCTCGGTTCGCGTCAATGCTGGAGGAGGAGTTCGAGAAGCGAGTTCCCGCAGGGCCACGGCCGCTGCAGCAGGCTCCCATGCGCGTCCTGAGCGGCGCCAACATGCCGGCGGCGCTCGTCGAGATGGTGTACCTCACCAACGGTGAGCAGGAACAGCGCGTGAAATCGGATGAATTTCAGGGCGCCGTCGTCGAGGCCATGTACGGCGCCGTCGTACGGTTCAAGGCATATCTCGAGACGCCGCCAGCACCATGACTCGCACTCGCTGGCTCCAGGTTGGCGGAATCGTCCTTGTGTTCGCAGTCGCAGTGTGGATCGCGTCAAACGTCCTCGAGCGCGTTGTGGCGCCGGCGCCCGCGCCGTCGGCTACACCGACGCCGGCACCGCCCACGGCAAGTGTGCCGCACATCATCGCGACCCTTTATTACGGCACACCTGACGGGCAGGCGCTCGCGGCTGTGAAGCGCGAGGTCCCGCTCGGCGAAGGCCCCCGGGAACAAGGCCGCCAGATCCTACAGAGTGAGCTCGAAGATGCACCGGCTCCGTATCTCTCTTTGATCCCGAAGGGCACCACCTTGCGTGCGTTTTACATAACGGACCGGGGCGATGCCTTTGTCGATCTGAGCGCCGAGGCGTCGACGCAACACCCAGGTGGGTCGACACACGAACTGTTGACCGTCTACGCCATCGTCAATGCGGTGACCGCAAATCTCACCTCAGTCGAGCGCGTCCAAATTCTCATCGACGGCAAGCAGGCTGACACGCTGGCCGGTCATGTCGACCTGCGCCGTCCATTCGAACGCGACACCGTGCTTGTGCGGGAAACGAAGGCGACGGAGTAAGTTACAGTGACACCTCATGAGATCTGATGGACGGCTCGACGAACAGCTTCGCCCGACACGCATTACCCCGAACTATCTGCTCCACGCAGAAGGCTCGGTCCTGGTCGAATCGGGCAAAACCAAAGTGATCTGCACAGCGAGCGTCGAGGATCGCGTTCCACCGTTCCGCCGGAATTCGGGAAAAGGATGGGTGACCGCCGAGTACGGGATGCTGCCGCGCGCGACAAGTACGCGGACGCAGCGTGAGTCCTCGGCAGGACGCGTTGGCGGCCGGACGCAGGAGATCCAGCGCTTGATCGGCCGATCGTTGCGCGCAGTGACGAAAATGGAGGAACTTGGCGAGCGCACGATCACCCTCGACTGTGACGTGATTCAAGCCGACGGCGGCACCCGGACTGCATCCATCACCGGCGCATTTGTCGCGCTCGCGCTCGCGATCAACAAGATGCGCGAGCAGGATCTGATTCGCACGGTACCCATCGTCGATTACGTCGCCGCCACCAGCGTCGGCATCGTCGAAGGGATGCCGATGCTCGATCTCGCCTATGCCGAGGATTCGAAGGCCGATGTCGACATGAACATCATCAAGACCGGCGCGGGGCTCTACATCGAAGTCCAGGGAACCGCGGAAGCGATGCCGTTCGGACGGGAAGCACTGAATCGGCTGCTCGACCTTGCAGACACCGGCATTCGGCAATTGATCGCACTTCAGCGAGGACTGGTCGGGAATATCCTCGCGAAGTAACGTTCCACCTGGCGCTGGCGCCGGTACCATGGACACTCTGCTCGTCGCTACGACCAATCCAGGCAAATTGCGAGAAATACGGCAGTTGATGTCGGCGGTTCCGATTCGTCTCGTCAGCCTCGCCGATCTGCCACCAATCGAGGAACCGGACGAGACGGGAACAACCTTTGAGGAGAACGCCCGTCTGAAGGCGCACTATTACTCGGCGCGCAGCGGGCTCTGGACCGTTGCGGAGGACTCCGGCCTCGTCATCGACGCGCTCAACGGCGAGCCGGGCGTGAACTCCGCGCGCTTCCTTCGCACAGATGCCACCTATCCTGACCGATTCGCTGAAATCTACCGCCGGCTCGATGCACAGCGCGACCCGCCTCGAACAGCTCGGTTCGTAGCGGCGGTTGCCACTGTCACCAACGGCGAGGTCATTTACGAGACCACAGGTGTTGTGGAAGGCACGATCGCCGAGGCGCCCCGCGGGACCGGAGGATTTGGATACGACCCGATTTTCTTCTATCCACCCTACGGCCGAACCCTCGCGGAAGTGACCGAAACGGAGAAGATTGCGGTTGCGCATCGCGGGATCGCGTTCCGCAAGTTCACAGATTGGATCAATTCCCGCGAAAACCCTTCTCCGCTTTTCCACTTGTGAAAGGGAACGATGAACGGAGAACGATGGGTTGTTCTCCGTTCGTCACCCAGAGTCTGGCCGCGGACGCCAAAGCGTCCGGGAGTTCGAGGGCAGGGCGTGTTGGCGGTCGGTCTTACGGCTCGTGAGGAAGGAAATGCACCGACCGGCCTGGCAGGTTCAACTCGTCAGGTCCGAATGGCTCGCGCCTGATCGGACCGCATAAAACAGCCGTCCCGAGTTCGGAACAGAAACTTTGCATCAACCAATGCACCGAGCAGCGCATCGCAAGCGGCCCGGTCGAGGCCCCAGAGCCGCTGCGCCTGCGCCGTCGTCAACCGCAGCCCGGGCATCTCGATGTATTCGCCCTGGACGCGTCGCAGTACGTCGTCAAGCGGCTGTGCTGGCATTTAAGTGGCTCCCCGATTCCAAATTTGAGTAGTAGATGCAGAGGAATGAGCAACGCACATGCCACAGCAGTGCGTCCAGAACGGCTCAGCGAACTTGCTTCTGATCACTCCAGAAACCGTGCCCATTTCGTGTCGCCCCGCTCCGCGACTGCCGGGCGCAGGTCTTTTAGGGCATCAGAATCCTGTATAGCCAGTGACGTACTCTTAAGCGGATCTGTAGGGAAACTGGTCAACAAATCCGTTCGGCTGAGATTTTTGTCGTCCCGCGATTCGTGCCCATCTGCTAAATCGTTTTTGCGCAAGGCATTTGCGTTGCACTCTTCAGTGTTCCTTGAGGAGACAATGCATGGCGATGAATCTCGAACTGCACCGGAGCGATGAAAGCATCTGGGACCGGGCCGACGACCGGCTGAACTGGGATACCGAGCGATGGTTGATTGGAGCAGCCGCCGGAGCGTTTCTCTTTGCCGGCCTCCGCGTCCGATCGGTGACCGGTCTCGCGCTGATTCTCGGAAGTGGCGCGTTGGCGTGGTGGGCGTCTTCAGAAATGGATCAGCGTCGGCACCGGCGAGGGCGTCTGCGGGCCGTAATTCCGGCACGTAGCTCCGACGATCCAATCCTTGAAGCGTCCGAACAATCGTTCCCCGCAAGCGATGCCCCTGCGTGGACGCCTACGACCGGCAATACCACGGCGACGCCCGAGAAACCGGGAGCGCGCCGCCGAGCACAGTAGGAATGTTCGATGGCAATCCTGCTTGCCTATCTGAACGTCCCACTGACGTGGCCGGAAATTCTGAAACGCACGGTCCGCGAGGCGATGGCGGACAACATCATGGGGATGTCCGCGCAGCTGGCGTACTACTTTTTCTTCTCGCTGTTCCCCGCGTTGCTGCTGCTGATCGCCATCGCGAGTTACTTTCCCGTGCAGACGCTTGTCGACGAAGTGTTCAAGTCGATGAGCGGCTTTGCACCGCCCGAGGCGCTGCGCATCATCACTGATCAGATCCAGAAGATCAGGGACGCCAAGCCTGCGGGTCTGCTCACATTTGGCGTCGCAACGGCCCTCTGGAGCAGCTCGTCGGCGATGACGGCCATCATCGGCACGTTGAACAGTGCATACGACATCGATGAAGGGCGTCCCTGGTGGAAAGTTCAGCTGACGGCGATCCTGCTGACCGTGGGAGTTGCGCTGTTCATCCTGATCTCGTTCGCACTGGTGATTGTCGGCCCGACGCTCGCGGAAAGGGTCGCCGACTGGGTGCATATGGGCGCCGCATTCGAGTGGACCTGGAAGATTCTCCAGTGGCCGGTCGTCTTCGCGCTCGCGTGCACCGGCATCGCGATGATTTATTACTTCGCGCCGGATGCGGAACAGGACTGGGTGTGGCTGACGCCCGGGTCCGTTCTTTCAACAGTGCTCTGGTTGCTTACGTCGCTCGCGTTCAAGTACTACGTCGTGAACATTTCGTCCTACGCCGCGACCTATGGCGCTCTGGGCGGCGTGATGGTGTTGATGTTGTGGTTTTATCTCTCTGGCGCAGCCATCCTGTTCGGCGCCGAGATGAATGCCGAGATCGAACACGCGTCACCCTACGGCAAGGAACCAGGGGAGAAGGTGCCGGGAGAACGACGCGTCATCGGATCGGCGGCGATGCGAGCGTGGCTCGATAAACGACACGGTCGTGGCGGGCACCCGCCGAGTGCCGACGAAGTACGAAAAGTCACGGAACAGCGGCCGGCCGCCGCAGCTGCAATGCAGGCAGGCACGGGCCGCGGCGTCGACTGGCTTCTCGGCATCACCGTGGCGATCACGCAGTTCTGGATGACACTGAGGGCCTTGCGAAAGACGCGCGCCTGATCAATCGTACGCGCCTCAACGCAGGTCGCAGGTCGTAGGCCGCCTGCATCCTGCCACCTTTACGAGGCGCGTATGACGACGATTTCGAGAAGAGTTCTGATCGGACGAATCGGCGCGGTCGTTGGCGCCGCCGCTCTGACGCCGCGATCCGCCACCGCGCAGGGTGCGCAGGCTGTCCCTCCTCCCCCGCCGTTCGACACACATCGCGACTACCGGCCCACTGCCGAACCGGTCAGCTATCCGGATCCCGACATCATCACCGTGGACCCCGCGTTCAACGCGCTTCGCGTCAACAACACGGCGATTCACCGCCTGTGGACGGGCGGCATGTGGTCCGAAGGGCCGGCGTGGTGCAGCCAGGGGAAGTACCTCGTCTGGAGCGATGTGCCGATGGGCGTACAGCGTCGATGGATCGATGACGACGGTCGCGTGACGGTGTTCCGTAACCCTTCGAACAACAGCAACGGGAACACGTTCGATTTTCAGGGCCGGCAGGTCACCTGCGAGCACACCGGACGCCGCATCGCCAGATATGAGCACGACGGATCGATTACGGCGATTGCGGAAACCTATATGGGCCAGCGGCTGAACTCGCCGAACGACGTCGCGCCGCATCGCGACGGAAGCTACTGGTTCACCGACCCACCGGCCGGATTCACGTTGTACGAAGGAGCGCCGGAGGTGGCGGGGACTCCAACCAATGACGGCCGGTACAACTCACGTGCAGGACAACCGATTGGCGTCGGTAGTGCCAAGCGCGACATCCCGATGGCGAACGTCTACCGCGTCGATGGGCAAAACGGGCGTGTCGACATGATGATGAGCGCCTCGAGCCTGCCCGGCAATCCGAACGGGATCGCGTTCGCGCCCGATTACAAGAAGGTGTACATCGTCACCAACGGCATCGTGCACAGCTTCGATCTGAGCGCGGACAACAAGCTGTCGAACCAGAAGGAATTCAGCAACTTCATGGTGGACGGCGTGCAGTGCCGCACCGACGGCATTCGCGTCGACGTGAACGGGAATCTATGGTGCGGCGCCAATGCGGGCCGAAATCTCGGCTACAGCGGCGTGACGGCGTGGTCGCCAGAGGGACGCCTGCTCGGACGCATCCGGCTGCCGGAGACGTGCGCGAACCTGGCGTTCGGGGGGCCGAAACGCAATCGGCTCTTCATGACCGCCGCGCAGTCACTGTACGCCGTCTATATGAATACGCAGGGAGCTTCGCCAGGCTAGACGTTAATTCGATCAGACCATCCGCAGCCGTACTCTCCGCACCGCGTGATCGCGTCCTTTCTCGAGCACGAGATGGGCGCGCTCACGCGTCGGCAGCACGTTCTGACGCAGATTCACCAGGTTGATCGTTTCCCAAATCCGCCGCGCCGTTGATTCCGCTTCGGCGGTCGTCAACGACGCGTAGCGGTGGAAGTATGAGGACGGGTTCTGAAACACGGTCGCACGTAGTTTCAGGAACCGCGCGATGTACCACTGTTCGATGTCCGACTCGTTCGCATCGACGTAAATCGAGAAATCGAAGAAGTCCGATACGAACATCGCCGGCGATTTCTTTTGTTGCGATCCGGTCTGCAGCACGTTCAGCCCCTCGACGATCAGAATGTCGGGCTGGCGGACAGTCTGAAACTCACCAGGTACGATGTCGTACGCGAGATGCGAGTAAACGGGTGCGGCGACTTCCGGCAAACCAGACTTGACGTCCGCCAGAAAGCGCAACAGACGACGGACGTCGTAACTTTCCGGAAAGCCTTTCCGATGTGCGAGTCCCTGTGCTTCGAGCGCGCGCTGAGGAATCAGGAAGCCATCCGTCGTGACCAGATCGACCTGTGGGTGGTTGGGCCAGTGTGACAGTAGCGTCTTGAGCACTCTGGACGTCGTGCTCTTGCCGACCGCGACGCTGCCGGCGACGCCGATGATGAACGGACTCCGCAAGTCCGCCGATCCCCCGAGAAACGTACTCGTCGCGGCGTGCAGGCTCTGCGTTGCGCCGACGTACAGGTTCAGCAGACGCGACAACGGCAGGTAGACGTCGCTGACTTCGTCGAGCGACACGCGTTCCGTGACGCCGCCGAGCGGCCGCAGCTGCGCCTCGGAAAGCGGCAGCGGCGTGGTAGCACGGAGCCGCGCCCATTCCGCGCGCGTGAGATCCACGTAACGGGAGATCTCGATCTTCTCGCGGGGTATTGGCACGGGCGGTATTGTAGAGCCCTCCTACAGCCGCACGAACATCGCGAGCGCCATCGAGAAACCGATCACGATCACCGCACGGCGGACGGCCTTGCGGCCCATTCGCCGCGCCACCCCGGCCGCCGCGACGCCTCCGATCGTGGCGCCAAGCGCCATCACGACCGCGTCGGATGCGCGCACCATGCCCGCTAGGATGAAGTACCCGGCAGCCACGGCATTGATGAACACGGCAAGCAGGTTCTTGAGGCCGTTCATCTGATGGATGTCCTCGTGGCCGAGGACTGCGAGGGCGGCGAGCATCAGGATGCCCATGCCAGCCCCGAAATATCCGCCGTACACGCTGACGAAGAACTGAAAGATCATCGCCGTGGTGAACCAGAGCGAGCCACGGTGCTCGGGCGCCAGGTTGAGCATCCTCTGCACGCGGTCCTGGACTGCGAACAGCATCGTCGCAAACAGAATCAGCAGCGGCACCAGCCGATCGAAGACGTCTGCCGGCGTAACGCGAAGCAGCATCGCCCCGGCGATGGCACCCGCGACGCTCGGAACAATCAGCCAGTACATGCGCGGCGCCGTCTGCCCAAGCTCGCGGCGATATCCCCATACGGCGCCGAGTGAACCGGGCCAGACGGCGGCCGTATTCGTGGCGTTGGCGATGATGGGTGGCACGCCAAGCCAGATCAGCGTGGGGAAGCTGACGAGCGAGCCGCCAAAGGCGACCGCATTGATCGCGCTCGCGACGAAACCGACGGCAAAGATGATGGTGTTGTGAAGGAAATCAGTCACGCGGAGGCCGGGTCCTTTCCGCCTTCGCCAAGCCACGGCGGACTCGCCGTAGCGCGAAGTCGCGGAGGCGGTCGGACCCGGCAAATTAGCCGAGTCGTTTCAAAATCGCGGCGCCTGCTTCCCTGGTCCCCAGCGGCCCGCCGACATCGCGCGTCGTCTCGCCGGCGTGCACGGCACCTTCAACCGCACGCTCGATTCGCCGTGCGTCCTCAACGCGTCCAAGCGTTTCGAGCATCAGTGCGGCCGAGAGAATCGCGCCAATCGGGTTTGCGACGTTCTTTCCTGCAAGCGGCGGCGCGGAGCCATGCACCGGTTCGAACATCGACGTGCGGCCCGGGTGAATGTTACCTGACGCCGCCATGCCTAAACCACCCTGCAGCGCCGCGCCAATGTCCGTGACGATGTCGCCAAACAAATTGTTGGTGACGATGACCTGAAATTGTTCCGGACTCTGAACGAGAAACATCGCCAGTGCATCGATGTACAGGTGGGTCGCCTCGATTGACGGGTAATGGGGCGACAGCTCCTTGAAGACCCGCTGCCATAACGCGTGTCCGTGGGTCATCGCGTTGCTTTTGTCGGCCATGCACAGTCTGGTCAGTCCGCTGTGGCTCGCGAACTCGAACGCGTATCGAACGATGCGATGCACCCCTCGGTACGTGTTGACTTCTTCTTGAATCGCGATCTCCTCGTCCGTGTCGGCGCGCACCCGTCCGCCGGCGCCGACATAGAGTCCTTCCGTGTTTTCACGAAAGACGACGAAGTTGACGTGGTCGCGAGTGCGGTTTTTCAGCGGGCAAAGCCGATCATCGAGCAGACGGACGGGCCGGTAGTTCACATACAGGTCGAGCTCGAATCGGGTGCCGAGCAGAATGTCGCGAGCATGGCGGTTGTCAGGTACGCGTGGATCACCGAGCGCGCCGACGAAAATCGCGTCGGATGACCGAAGCGTGTCGTACCCACCAGATGGAACGGTGACGCCGGTTTGGAGGAAATGATCGGCGCCCCACGGCAGCTCCTGGAGTTCGATGCCGCCCAGCTCGCGGAGGACGCGAACGGCTTGTGCGACGACCTCTGGGCCGATGCCATCGCCCGGGATGACTGCCACCTTGTGCGCGATCAACGTACCTCGTTGGTGCTAATCATAAGAAAAGTTTTATGCATCATCAGAGCGGAACGCTGGTATCCTCTGCCGTTAAATGTAAGACCTTACTCAACCGAACGTTTCTTAAGAATTCGGTGTATTGGATTTCAACACTTCATTTGGATGAAGTGACCCGGCCTGACGGTCGGAGATAACCAGCAAGTTATTGTGCCTCAAGAATTTGTCAGCCAAGCACAGGTGGTATGCCTTTTCCTTGGGGCTCGCGCCAAGACGTCCACAGCAAGATACGACTGACGAAGGAGCAACCATGCACGCACGCATCATGGCCTTGCTGCTCCTATGCGGCCTCGCGCTCAGTAGTACCGCGACGGCGCAGGAGCGGTTCGGCACGCTGACGGGAAAGATCACCGACCAGCAGGGCGCCGCGGTACCCGGCGTCACCATTAGCACCACCAATAACGCCACCGGAGAAGCTCGCGTCTTCGTGAGCGATGCCAACGGGCAGTACATCGCGCCCGACCTCAATCCCGGTCGCTACACGGTCACCTTCGAGCTGTCAGGGTTTTCGAAGATCTCACGGAACGACGTCAGCGTCGTCCTCGGACGTACCTTCGAACTCAACGCCCAGATGATGGTGGGTGCGGTTACGGAAACCGTGGAAGTGACCGCCGAGGTCAATCCGCTGGTCGATACGCGGAGTACGCTGATCGCGCACAACGTCTCGAGCGAGGAGATCGATCTGCTGCCGAAGGGCAGGTCGTTCCAGTCGATTGCACTGACGGCCCCGTCGGTCAACTCGGGCGACCTCGAAGGCGGCTTCCAGGTCAATGGTGCGAGCGGTGCCGAGAACTCCTTCACGGTCGATGGAGTCGTGACCAATTCACTGCTCTATGGATCGTCTCGCCAGAACACGGTTTTCGAGTATCTCGAGGAGGTTCAGGTCAAGACGAGCGGCATCGCGGCGGAATATGGCGGCGCCCTTGGAGGCGTCATGAGTGCCGTGACCAAGAGCGGCGGCAACGTGTTCCGCGGTGAGGGTCACTACTACTTCGAAGGCAGCGCGCTTTCCGCAGCTCCGTCGAAGCGCCTGAATCTCGACCCCTTGGACGACACGACTGTCCGGTACGTCAATGATGCTGAAGATCCATCACACCAGAACGAATTCGGCGGATCGGTCGGAGGTCCAATCATTCGCAATCGGCTGTTCTTCTTCGGATCGTTCTCGCCTCGGAACGAGAACACTACCAGGGACTACAGCTTCACCGACGGCCCGTCGTCGGTCACGCGAGACGTCTGGAAGCAGCAGGCGTTTGGGAAGCTGAGCTTCTCGTCTCGACGTATGAATGCGAGCTGGTCGACGCTGTGGACGCCAACGAAGGCGCATGGAACGCTCGATATCTTCAAGGCCTCGACGCCGAATTCCATATCGGCTCCGAAGTCGTCAATCGCGATCCAGCCGGGTCGCGGTTACGAAATCAATCAGGTCAATACGAGCGGCACCGTCGATCTGAACGTGACGAATACTTCATTCGTGCGGATCCGCAGCGCCCTATTCCATGATCGCTACAGTGACACGGGCATTCCGGAGACGACGTCCTATTCGTATTCGACCCCCACGACCCCCCTGAACTCAATCATCCCGCCGGCGCTTCAGGGAGGGACCAATGCGGGCGGAGTCAATACACCTCGGGCGCAAATCACCAGCTTCGACACCACGAGGCGGGAAACGTTCGACATCGACTACAACCACGTGATCTCGGCCGCCGGGCTTCACACGGTGAAAGCGGGGTTCGGCTATCAGCACGTGTCGAACGACGTGAACTCGTACTATCCCGGCGGCTACGTGAACATCTTCTGGGACCGGAGCTTCGTGTTCAACGGTGTCACGACTGGCCGGGGCACCTATGGCTATTACGAAGTCAACAACCGGCGCATCAGCAACAAGACTGGAGCCAGCATCAAGTCGCTGTACGCCCAGGACTCATGGACGCTCGGCAATCACCTGACGCTGGATCTCGGACTGCGCGCCGAACATGAACTGGTGCCGACGTTCCGTCCCGACTACCTGAAGTACGCGTTCGATTTCGGTTGGGGCGACAAGCTCGCGCCCCGCCTCGGCGCGGCCTACGATCTGTTCGGCAATGGCCGCGCCAAGATCTTCGGCAGCTGGGGTCGCTACTTCGATTGGACGAAGTATGAGCTCGTGCGTGCGACGTTCGGCGCCGAGACGTGGTGCATTGACTATCGCGCGCTCGACACCCTGGATCTCGGAAGCCTCAGTCTCACCAACAAGCCTGGCCGCGACCTCTGGACCACGCCAGGAACCTGCCGGGACCGTCGAGTCCCCTCGTTCGCGGACACCATCGACCCGGCTACGAAACCGATGTCCCAGGACAGCATCAGCAGCGGGCTGGAGTATCAGTTGGATCGCTCGAGCGTGCTGACGGTGCACTACATCCACAACAACTTACGCGACACGATCGAAGATATCGGGTTCTTGGACAAGACCGGCAACGAGGGATATCTAATCGGCAATCCCGGCAAAGGCCAAACGAAGTTCCAATTCCCGACCGGCAAAACACCGCCCGGACAGGTGACGCCACTCGTGAAGCGTCAGTACGACGCGCTCGAACTCGGCATCAACCGCAGGTACTCGAACAACTACTTCTTCAGCGTGAATTACACGCTGAGTCGGCTGTACGGGAACTATTCGGGCATCGGAAGCTCCGACGAAATCACGACGGCCGCAACTGGCGTCACTGGATCCGCCACATCACAGCAGCAGACCGGCAGTGTCGCGCGCCCGGGCGCGAATGACAGCCGCGCGTGGGACCTCGATGAGCTCCTGTGGGACTCACACGGGAACCTGGACCTCCTCGGCCGTCTGGCCACGGATCGACCGCACGTGGTGAAAGCGTACGGTTCGTACCAGGCGCCGTTCGGCACGCAGTTCGGCGCGTTCTTCTACGGCGGCAGCGGCACCCCGATGACCACGTACGTGATGAGCACCAACACTTCGGGCGGCGTCGGCTCAATGGTGGAGGGTCGCGGCAACATGGGCCGGACCCCCGCGCTCACGCGCACGGACGTCCTCGTAAGCCATGAGCTCGCGCTGGTCGGGACCAAGAAGATGCGGTTCGAGCTGAACGTGCTGAATGTGTTCAATCAGAAGACCGCGCGGCACATCTGGAACGGCCTCAATTTTGGCACCGGTGCCGGCCTTCCTCGGCCATCGGCGGCCATTGACTTGTCCGGTACGGATTTGACGAAGGGCTACGACTACAACGCCCTTATCCTCAAGAGCCCTGACGGTGCGCATGCCTACGACCCTCGGTACAAGAACGCAGATTTGTTCGATCCGGGGACGCGGGCGTACGTGACCGTCAAGTTCCTCTTCTAACGACCAAGGAATTCGTACGAAAAAGAGGGGGAGCCTTTCGAGGCTCCCCTTTTTTTTGTTCCGGTCAGGTGGTCGGTCAGTGCGAAGACTGCGCGCGCGCAACGGCCAGCGCGGGCGAAAGCGATCGCGCCTCGAGCCCCGCGCGCATTCGGGATGCTTCCGCCGACGAGAAGAGCCAGTCGAACGGATGATGGCTCAGCGTATTCCAGGCGCCTCGCATCAGGCCCGTCCCGGAATGGTCGAGTGTCCCGAGCAGTAGGTGACCAACTTCGTGGGTAATCGCCCGCCCAAGCAGTGTGCCCTCCTCGATTCGTAACGCCGGCGCCAACGCCTGAACTCGATCCGCAAATACCGTTGCGAGGGTACCCTGCCGTCGGTAGGCATCCACGTGGGAATACCCAAGCACCTCGACGTCGGTAATGGCTAGCGGCGCGCGAACGATGCGGACGATCACTTCCGATGGGTTCAAGACGTCACCGCACACGTCGTCCGATTCCGATGATGGACCGTTGTTGGTCCTGCAGTTGCGCCAGCTCGAATCGATTCCCGCCTCGTGAAGCAACTCGCCGACCGTCGACTCAGCGCGGTCGACCATCGACAGCGGCAGACCGATCGTGTTGTACGACCTCACGATGACGCGCTGAGAGGCGCCGGCCTGTGCGTACGCATTCGAGCCTGAGACAAGCCACGCAAACAATGCGATGACCAACCCGTCCAGGAAGACAGAGCGGTAATTCCAAGCGTGTCCCCAGCGGGGAGTGGATGGTGACATCGCGTAACTCCGCCGACTTCGCGGTCTAACGTCCGTATTCGGTTGTTGCGTGTTTGAGCGTTATGGCTGACCTTGACCGTGGGCAAAGTACGGCGAGTCGTCTGTGAAACGCAAGCGGAAAAATACGACAACGCGAAGTCGACTCTCCAACAAATTGCAGCATGAGCAACGTCCGGCGACGCCAGGCGAGCAAAGCGCGACTTCAAAAAATTCAATGAATCGATAAGTGATCGCAATACGGCTGAGGCTTGGGCATTTCACCGATGGTTGGTACGCGTCTTCCTTTCGACACGCGGGCCGTATCGTGGAGGGCACGACCCCAAAACATTGATTCGCGACATCGTCGCAGTCGGGCCTTCGGCTTTACAGTCGATTGCATTGGTCACTGCCTGGTCGCCAACCCAGGCTTGTAAGCAGCGGCGCCATGAGGAGTTGCGAACCAATAACCGTCTGTCTTTTCCTCGCGGCAACGCGGTCAAGTCGTCAATGAAATAAGGAGCCAATCAATGCACGCACGCACTAGTGCTTTGCTTCTTGCGCTTGTCCTGGCTTGTGCGGGCCCGGCCAGCGCGCAGGGAACAACGGGCACCATCAGTGGTCGAATCGTGGACTCCCAGGGCCTCGCGGTGCCCGGCGCAACGGTCACCGTGGCCGGCCCGCAGGGCGCCCGAACGGCGGTTACCGACAGCGAGGGCCGCTTCAGTGTCCCGTTCCTAACGCCCGGCACCTATTCACTGCGCGCCGAGCTGCAGGGCTTCAAGGCCTTCGATCGGCGCGACATCGTCGTCCGTCTCGAACAGACGGTGGACCTTCCTATCACGATGGAAGTAGGAGGCCTCACTGAAACAGTCGAAGTGACTGGCGCGTCGCCTGTTGTCGATACGCAGACGACAACGGCAGGCGCCAATCTGGATAGCGCCATGCTGGCGCGGCTTCCGGTCGGTCGTTCCCTGGCAGACACGCTCTATGTCGCGCCGGGCGTCACCAGCGGTGGAGGCACCGGCAATTCGAATCCGTCAATCGGCGGAGGTAGCGGCCTCGAGAATCAGTACGTCGTTGATGGCGTCAACATCTCGAGCGTCGGCTTCGGGTCGCTCGGTTCGTACGCGCGCGGCGGCAACGAAGCACTCGGCTCGCTGGGTAACGGCGTCACATACGACTTCATCAAAGAGGTGCAGGTGAAGACGGCCGGCTACGAAGCCGAATATGGGCAGTCGACGGGCGGCGTCGTCAACGTCATCACCAAGAGCGGCACCAACCAGGTCCATGGGACGCTGTTCGGATATACACGACCGCAAGAACTCGAAGCCAATTACACGCAGATTCACACGGCGAACGGCTGGGTGAACACGACCGGGACGACGCAGAGCGACTTCGGCGCGGAAGTCGGCGGCCCGGTCGCGCAGAATCGGCTCTTCTATTTCGCAGCCCTCGATCCGCAGTGGGATAAAAAGTGGGCGATCGCTCCCGACAACACCCTGCCGAACGGCACGTTCGCGTTTCCGCTCCGTTCGGAGGGCGACATCCTTCGCACGCGCCGGTTCCTGTCCTACTCGGCGAAGGGAACCTACGAAGCGTCCGCCAATCATCGATTCACGGCATCGTTCTTCGGTGATCCCGGCCACGGTCCGTCGGGGCCTCAGCGCAACACGGCGCTCCTCGGCGACGAGAGCCGCTTCAGCGAACTCGATAAGTTCGGCGGCCACAATCAGGCCGTGAAGTACGACGGCGTGCTGACAAACGCATTCCTGCTGGAAGCGTCGATTGCCAGAGCCACGTCCGAGGTCACGGAAGTCCCGGCCGTCGATACCTGGAGCGTCCTCGACACGCGCGTGACCCCGCAGGTTCGAACCGGCGGTATCGGGTCGTTCTCCAACAACCGAGGCACGAACAAGCAGTACCAAGTGAAGGCCACCAACGTGTTCGGCGGTCACCAGCTGAAGTACGGCGTCGCGTATGAAGACATTTTCTTCATCGACATTCCGAACTATTCCGGACCGACATTCACGTTGCCGAACGGTGTACAGACGACGACGGGAGCGGGCTCGCCGGTGCAAATCATTGCCGACCCGACCTTCGGCTCGATCTATCGAGCGACCCGTGGGAATTACGTGCTCGGACGCACCACCGATCAGCACTACACGAATTTCTTCGTGCAGGATTCGTGGCAGATCGGCGACCGGCTGACCGTGCGACCTGGCGTTCGTTACGAACAGCAGAAGCTGATTGGAACGGTCAAGGACTTCACGTGGAATGGCAACTGGGCGCCGCGACTTGGTGTGACCTACGATCCAACTGGATCGAGCAAATCCAAGATCTATGCGAACTGGGGCCGGTTCTACGCGAAGGTTCCGAACGACCTCGCAGCGCGCGCGCTATCGGCCGACGCTGGTATTTCGCGAGCGGATTATTTCGACGCGAACCTGACGCGACCGGTCCCCGAGGGCGTGCTTGCGGGAGGTCAGACGCGGCACTTCATCCTCGCGGGGACTGAAGCGTCGGAGTTCGATCCGAACGCGAAGTCAACCTACATGGATGAAGCGCTCGTCGGCTTCGAATTCGAAGCCATCCCGGGCATGAATGTGGGCGTTCGGTACGTCCACCGGAACATGCCTCGTATTCTCGAGGACGTCGGCACCGCACAGATGGTGGCGTACGACCTCGGACTGCCGGGTCTCGACAGCGTCGAATACTTCATCACCAACGTGAACCGCGATACGCCGGTGACGGTATTCCCCGGTCTGCCGGCGGCACATTTCGAAGATCCGCTGCACCACTACGACGCGATCGAATTCACCGCAGAAAAACGGCTGTCGAACAACTGGTCGCTGCAGTCGTCCTACAGCTGGTCGCGTCTGTGGGGAAACTTCGAAGGGTTCTACCGCAACGACAACGGCCAGTCGGATCCGGCGATCAGCTCGCTGTTCGACTTCCCGACCGACGATCCTTCATACACGCAGATTGGCACACCGCAGTTCGGCTACCGAGGCGACATCCGGTATCTCGGGCAGCTGGGCGCCGGCCCTCTGCCCAACGACAGAACGCACCAGGTGAAGCTCTATGGCACCTACAACGTTCCGATCGGATTGAATTTCGGCGCAGGCATTCAGCTGATGTCGGGGAAACCTCTCACCGCGCTTGCTGCTAACCCGAACTACAACAGCCGCGGCGAAATTCCGATGACGCCGCGCGGCGCGGGTTTCCAGACCGTCGACGGCTTCAAGACGCGGACGCCGTGGGAGGCAGCGCTTAACGCGCACGTTGACTATGCCTTTGGCCTGGTCAACCGGCGCGTGGTGTTGCTGGCGGATGTCTTCAACCTCGGGAATCTCCAGCGCGTGGTTGGCTACAACATGCAGTACGAGTATCCAGGGTTCGGAACCCTCAATCCGGACTTCGGACTCGTCGGCGATCCGGTCACGCTGCAGGGATATCAGACCCCCATGCAGGTCCGCATCGGGGCGCGATTCGAATTCTAGACAACGACGATTCGTAGGGCCGGCTTCAGCCGGCCCCGTTTTTCCTTTTCATAGCTCCTGCGTGTCGATCTGCGCGCGCTGCAGCCGACCGCTGAAATCCACATAGATCGATTTCCACTCGGAGAACACGTCGAGCGCGGCGATGCCCGCTTCGCGATGGCCGTTGCCGGTCGCCTTTGTTCCGCCAAATGGGAGGTGCACCTCGGCGCCGATCGTCGGAGCGTTCACGTAGAAAATTCCCGTGTACATGTCGCGCATCGCGGCAAAGGCTTTGTTGATGTCGCGTGTGTAGATGGAGGCGGACAGGCCGTACGCCACATCGTTGCCGATTTCAATGGCTTCGGACAGCGAACGGCACCGCATCACCGCGACAACCGGGCCGAAGATTTCTTCACGTGCGATCCGCATTGAAGGCGTCGCGTCGCCAAAGATCGTCGGCTCGTGAAACCAGCCTCGCGCGTGTGCGCCGCTCACCAACCGGCGCCCGCCGGTTACGAGCGTCGCCCCTTCCTGTTTGCCGATCTCGACGTACTTGATCACGGTGGCCAGTTGCGATTCGCTGATCGACGGCCCCATCTGCACGCCGTCGGCGGCCCCATCGCCGACACGCAACGCCTTGACGCGGCGCGAGAACGCCTCGAGGAACTCGTCGTACACGCGCTCGTGAACGACGACGCGGCTCGCAGCCGTGCAGCGTTGCCCCGTGGTGCCGAAACCGCCCCAGACACATCCTTCGACCGCCAGCTCCAGCTGCGCATCGTCCATGATCATGACGATGTTCTTACCGCCCATCTCGAGATGGACTTTCTTGAAGCTCGGTGCGGCATTCTGGTTGACGAGCCTTCCGACGTCGGTTGAACCGGTGAACGACACGACCTTGACCGCTTCATGTGTCGACAGCGTCGTGCCGACGTCGGCGCCGCCGGTCACCAGATTCACCACACCCGGTGGGATGCCGGCTTCTTCGAGAACCCTTACAAAGTTCACCGCCGACAAGGGCGTCAGCGAGGAAGGCTTGAACACGACGGTGTTGCCGCAGACGAGCGCCGGAATGGTCTTCCAGGACGGGATCGCCATTGGAAAGTTCCACGGCGTGATGACGGCGCAGACGCCCATCGGTTGCCGAACCGACATGGCGAACTTGTCGCGCAGCTCCGAGGGAACGGTCTGCCCATACAGACGGCGCCCCTCCCCTGCCATGAAGAACGTCATGTCGATCGCTTCCTGCACGTCTCCGCGCGTCTCCTCGAGCACCTTCCCCATCTCGCGCGTCATGTCGCGCGCGAATTGCTCTTTCCGCTCCGCAATGAGCTGGGCCGCGCGGAACAGCATCTCCGCGCGACGCGGCGCGGGGACAAGACGCCAGCTGGCGTAGGCGCGCTCCGCTGCTCGAACGGCTTGATCGGCGTCAACCGGCGTGGACTGCTGGAACACACCGATCAAATCGTCCTGATTCGCCGGATTCCGGTTTTCGAAGAAGCTTCGTGACGACGACGCGATCCACCGGCCGTCGACGAAGTTGTGAAAAACAGCACCAGCCGTCGCTTCGCGTGATTGCATGATTTGCACTGTGCCGCAACGCGCTCAGCCGCCGCAAGCCCATCTCGGTCCAGGCGATTGATTGCGTGTGACGTAACTTTGCAACCGACCCAGCAGTGCTGCTGCCACATGTGACACGCATCCGACCCACAGGCGGCAGCCGACGCCGAAAATCTGAGTAGTAAAAGAGTTACAGCTCGAGAGGCCTGGAAACCGGTGAATCCCTGTGGACAGCCACTGCAAGATTGCCGGAATTTACGCAAAGATACGCAGCATCTGAGCGTTCCTTTCGTGGCACGAATCCTGAATTGCAAGAGGCCAGAAGGGCGGGTTACTCAGATGGCTGACACGAACCAGATCGCCGCCACGCCAGTGCAGAAGGTAGTGGTTGTCAACGGCAACACCGAAGTGCTCGGGATGCTCGAGACGGTCCTGG
>Ga0070675_100000607_pt1 | contig 24682 bp, 26 predicted proteins | sample KBSM43metaG_FD_65343 | JGI IMG/M metagenome (GOLD analysis project Ga0070675, IMG submission 65343) | Miscanthus rhizosphere microbial communities from Kellogg Biological Station, Michigan, USA - KBS M4-3 metaG | ecosystem: Host-associated > Plants > Roots > Rhizosphere > Soil ... | reverse complement strand
TCGCCACGCAGCGCCTGGTAGCGCCGCGCATTCTCATAGGCGACCGCCACCTGTGCTGCGATCGCGCGCGCGACCGCGAGATCCTCATCAGTGAAACCCGGCAGACCGATGCGATTGATGACGCACAGATAACCGTAGTGATGACTGACCGATGCGACCGGCACGCCGAGCATCGAAACGAAATCGCCCGGCTGACCCGTGCCGCCGTTGCGTCCGTTATCGCCCGGCGACATCGGAAACAGCGCACATCCGCCCTGCTCCAGCGTCGGCAACAGATCGCGATACATGCGCGTGCTCAGCAATCGATCGACCTGATCGTTCGCCAGACCGCTCGCAGTGGTTGCATGACGCGGGCCTTCGCCATCGGCAATGACCAGCTGTGCACACTGCGCGAGCAGAATGTCGCGCGCGGCGTGACAAGTGGATTCGACGATCGCTTCCGGCTCCGTGAGCCCGAACAATCGCCGACTGAACGCAACCAGCGCACTCAAGCGTTCCTGTGCGCCGCCAACGACTGACGCCGCAGGCAAAGGCACAGGCTCGGGCGGCGTCGTGCTGCTGCGAGCAGCGAGTGCAGCATCGACTGTCGTGCGAACCGTCTTGAAGTCGAAGGGCTTGGCGAGCGTGCTCTGCACGCCGAGCGAACGCGCCATCTCGCGCACTTCGCGCTCGTGGTAGGAAGCGGAACAGAAGATCACCGAAGTGTGCGCAGTGCGATCGTCCTGGCGCAGGCGACGGACCAGCTCATAGCCGTCCATCCGCGGCATCACGATGTCGGTGATCAGGAGATCGGGTTGCTCGGTGCGCAGCAGGTCGAGGGCTTCCATGCCGTCGGCTGCTTCCAAAAGGCTGTATTCGCCGCCTTCGAGCAATAGCAGCAGCAGCTCCCTTGCTTCAGGATCGTCTTCCGCGACGAGAATCTTGCCGCCCATGCCCGCCAACATTCCGCACTAGTCCCTGCATGCTGCCTGCATAGGCAGCATGTGCAATCAGTACGTTTGCGCAGGCATCCGGTTCCTAGTGGAATCCGGGTGCGGTGACATAAGGTATTCCCTGTGGGTCAGGCTTTAGCCTGACAAGCATCAATCGCCGAGTGCGGAACGCAGCGCCGAGATCTCATCGCTGCAGCTCTGCATGATGTGCGCGCACTTGGCGTTGTCCAGGGACAAGCGGCGGAACGCTTTGACGCCCTGCATGTTCAGCTCGAAGTCGACTTCCTGGCCCATGAAGCCGGCGGCCATCACGGCCACCGTCAGCACGTCGGTGACGTCGGCCTGGCCGACGCTGCGGTCGATGTTCTCGTGCTCGCCGATCGCTTCCGCGATGTGCTCGGGGAAGCCCCAGTTCTCGACGATGGCCTTGCCGACGTTGGCGTGCCAGTCGCGCTGGATCTGGGCCAGTGCGGCCGGCTCGCTGAACAAGCCGCCGTGGCGATTCGCACGCGCCAGGATGTACAGCTTGCCGACGTTATGCAGCAGCCCGGCGAGCATCGACTCGTCGGCGTTGATCTGGCATCGCGAGCCGATCGAATAGGACAGCGCGGCGACCATCGTCGCTTCTTGCCATACGCGTTCCAGCTGAGGCGCGATGTTCCGCAATTCGCTTGCGCGACGCAGCTGCGCGATGGCAAACGCCACTGCAGCGGTGCGCACGTTGTTGTGACCGATACGATTGATCGCAGTCTTCAGGTCGGCGACGGTCTTGCCGGTACGATTCAGCGCGGCCGAATTTCCGAGCGTCAGCACGCGCGCCGCGAGACCTGCGTCAGAACCGACGATGCGTGCGATCTGCTCGTTGGAGACCTGCTCATCCGCAAGCACCTTGCGGACACGGACTGCGACGTCCGGGAACGACGGCAACTCCACTTTGCCACCCGAGACTTCCTGCGCCAGCTCGCTCACGAACGCGAATGCAGCCGCCGATTCACTGACAGGCTGTGTGTTGGGCTCGTTCTTCATCGCGCTGGCACTCGTCATGATGCGGCTATCGGCCGGCAGATCCAGGACTTGAGCGATCTTATGTCACGCCGCGGCAGCGGCTGCGACCAGGGCCAGGACCTCTGCACCAATCTGTTGCAGCGGCAGGACGTGCATCGCCGCGCCGATTTTCACGGCCGATCCGGGCATGCCCCACACGACGCTGCTGTCCTCGTCCTGCGCGATGGTGCTGGCACCCGTATCCATCATCTCCTTGAGCCCGCGCGCCCCGTCATCGCCCATACCCGTCAGCAGCACGCCCACGGCATTCGCGCCGACGTTCTGGGCCACCGACCGGAACATAACGTCGACGCTCGGCCGGTGGCGATTCACGTGAGGGCCGGTGCTCAGGCGGCATACGTAGCGGGCGCCGTCGCGCTCGACCACCAAGTGTCGATCACCCGGCGCGATGTACGCGTGGCCCGGCAGAATCTGCTGTCCGTCCTGCGCCTCGCACACTGCCATCGCGGAGACGCGATTCATGCGCTCGGCGAACGATTTGCTGAAAGCCGCTGGAATGTGCTGCGAGATGACGATCGCCGGGGCGTCCGGTGGCATCTCCTCCAGCACTTCGCGAATCGCTTCGGTACCGCCCGTCGATGCGCCGATCGCGATGATGCGATCGGTCGTGCGCAGCATCGAGCGCACGGTCAACATAGGGACGACGGCTGACGTGCTGTGGCGTTCGTCCGTTACCCGCCTCGGCGTGGTCGTGCGCGGCATGACGCGCGCGCCGGCGGCAACCTTCACTTTCGCGATCAGCTCGGCTTCGTAGTCGCCCAGCGTGCCCGCGATGTCGATCCGCGGCTTCGCGACGAAGTCGACCGCGCCGAGCTCCAGCGCACGCAGCGTGACGTCGGCGCCGCGCTGAGTCAGCGACGACACCATCACGACCGGCATCGGCCGCAGCCGCATCAGATTCTCGAGGAACGTGATGCCGTCCATGCGCGGCATCTCGACGTCGAGCGTGATGACATCCGGGTTCAGCTTCTTGATCTTCTCGCGCGCCGCGTACGGATCGCTGGCCGCGCCGACCACTTCGATCTCGCGCGAGCGCGTGAGCATTGCCGTCAGCAGCTTCCTGACCAGAGCTGAATCGTCGACCACGAGGACTTTGATAGTCATGTCGCGCGCCTTTAAAAGAGATCGATCTCGCCCGCGACCGGCGCTTGTTCCAGCCGGTCGAGGTAGCGCTGCTCTTTCGCACCCAGCTCCGTGGCGCGCGCGCTCAAATGACGAACCCGCACGCGACCGCTGCGCGGGAAATATTGGACGTGACGCGAGCAGATGTCGCCCGAGTCTTCTGCTGCAATCTTCAGACCTTCCTGGCGCAGGAACTCGCGCACGAACTCGAGATTGCGCGCGCCGATGTCGCTGAGCTTCGCGACCACGCGCCCGCCGCCGAAAATCTTCACTTCGAGATCCTGGCGCGTGCCGCCAGCGCTGAGCACGCTGTTGATCAGCTGCTCCATCGATGCTGTGCCGTAACGCATCGCGCGACCGGCGACGTTCTCCCACGCGTCGGTACCGCTGCTGCTCGGACGCGGCAGCATGAAGTGATTCATACCGCCGATGCTGAATCGCGGGTTGCGAATGCACGCCGCCACGCACGAGCCGAGCACCGTGTCGATGGCTTCGTCTTCGCGAGTCACGTAGTACTCGCCGGGCAGGATGCGCGCGGTCGAAATGCCCGTGGCATTCCGGTAGCGGCGAATGGATTCGAAGCCTGGCAGCGCACGCGGCAGCGCGGCGCTCTGATTACCCTGGGCGCTCTTAGCTACCATGCGCGTCGCCTCCGATCTTGCGATAGATCGTCTTGCCGACGGCGCGCAGCGGCGTATCGACACTGTGCAACGACTCGGAGTGACCGATGCACAGATAACCGCCTGGAGCCAGAATCTCTGCGAAGCGATGCACCAGACGCTCGCGCGTCGCCTGGTCGAAGTAGATCATCACGTTGCGGCAGAGAATCACGTCGAACGGACCGTGCATTGGCCACGGCTGCAGCAGATTCAGCACGCGGAACGTCACAGCGGCGCGCAGCTGCGCCTTGACGATCGCATTGCCAGCCTGCGTGCCCGTGCCCTTCTGAAAGCACGCACGCAAGCGCTCCGTCGGCAGCGATGCCACGCGATCGAGCGGATACACGCCGTGCTGCCCGAATGCGATGACATCGCTGTCGATGTCGGTCGCAAGAATCTTGCAGTCCCAACCGATCGGCGGCACGACGTCCGCGGCGGTCATCGCCGCACAGTAAGGCTCCTCGCCGGTCGAGCAGCCGGCAGACCAGATGCGGATGCGGCGCGAGCCGGCATTGCGACGCATCGCCTCCGGCAACATGTACTCGGCGAGTGCTTCGAAGTGATGGTTCTCGCGGAAGAACGCCGTGACGTTGGTCGTCAGCGCGTTGATCAGTCCGACCAGCTCCTCGGGGCCGGAGCTGCGCAGGTGCTCGCAATACTGCTGATAGGACTGCAGTCCCAGCTCGCGCAGGCGACGGCCGAGCCGGCCCTGGACCAGCTGTCGCTTGTGTGGACCGAGCACGATGCCGGCGTTCTCACCCACCACGTGGCGGATGAAATCGAATTCGGCATCGCCGATCACCGGGCCGTACGAGCCCGTGTCGGTGAAGGCGATCTCAGGCATTGGCCGCGACGGGCAACGAAGTCGCAGCCGCGACTTCCCCGCCGATGAGCCTGTCGATGTCGAGCAGCATGAGCATGCGTCCCGACACCGCAGCCAAGCCTGCGATGAACTCCGTGCTCGCCTGTTTGCCGAGCTCCGGCGCCGCTTTCACGTCGCCGGCAGGCACGTCGATGACGTCGGAGACGCCGTCGACGACCAGGCCGAAGTCGCGACGGCCCTGCGGCGACTCGACCGACAAAACGATGATGACAGTGAGCGGTGTGTACTCCGCGCGCGGCAGGCTGAAGCGCATGCGCAGGTCCACGATCGGCACAATCGAGCCGCGCAGGTTCAGCACGCCGAGCACGTGAGCCTGCGCCTGCGGGATGCGCGTAACCGGCGACCAGCCGCGAATCTCCTGCACGCGCAGGATGTCGACGCCGTACGTTTCCTCGCCGAGAGTAAACGTTAGCACCTGGTTTCCCTGTCTAGTCATCGCATCGCTCCTCAAAAATCGTCCCAAGTGCTCTCATCGCCGCTGGCACGCGGCAACTTCATTGCTGTCGGCATTGCTGTCGGCATTGCTGTCGGCATTGCTGCCGGCACTGCGGCGGGCGCCGGTGCGGGCTTGCGCGGTGCGACCGCGGTGGGGCGCGGCCGGGTCAGCGGGTGGCTATTCGCGAAAGCCGGGCGATGAGCCCGCATCGCGGCCGTGTCACCCTGGCGAATCTCGTGCGCGCTCGAGCCTTTGCCGAGCTTGAAGTAGCCGATCTGAGCGACCAGCGTCGAGGACTGTTCCTCCATCGCTTTGCTCGCAGCAGATGCCTGCTCGACGACTGCGGCGTTCTGCTGCGTCACGTTGTCCATCTGCGTGATGGCGTTGTTCACCTGTTCGATGCCCGCCGACTGCTCTTCGCTCGCCGCCGCGATCTCCGCGACGATGTCGGTCACCTTCTTCACGCTCTCCATGATCTCGGACAGCGTCTTGCCCGACTCGTCGACGAGCTCGGAGCCGACCTTCACCTTGTCGACGGAGTCGTTGATCAGACCTTTGATCTCCTTCGCGGCGCTGGCACTGCGCTGCGCGAGATTGCGGACTTCGGTCGCGACGACCGCGAAGCCGCGGCCCTGCTCGCCGGCGCGCGCTGCCTCGACCGCGGCGTTGAGCGCCAGCAGGTTCGTCTGGAACGCGATCTCGTCGATGACCCCGATGATGTCGGAGATCTTGCGGCTCGACGTGTTGATCTCGCCCATTGCGCTGATCGCGCGATGGACGACTGCACCGCCCCGCTCCGCTTGCTCGCGCGCACCGACGGCGAGCTGATTGGCCTGACGGGCGTTGTCGGCGTTCTGTTTCACGGTGGCCGTCATCTGTTCCATGCTCGACGCCGTTTCTTCGAGCGCCGCGGCCTGCTCCTGCGTTCTCTGAGACAGATCGTCATTACCGTGCGACAGCTGCCGCGCTGCCGAGCCGACCGCATCCGCACTGCCGCGCACTTCGCCAACGATCTCGACCAGCTTGGAATCCATCCGCCGCAAGGAGTCGAGCAGGCTGCCGAGCTCGTCCTGGCTGCCGATGCGCACGTCGTTGCCGAGCTCGCCGCTCGCGATGCGGTCGGCGATGCTCACGGCGGCGGACAGCGCGCCGAGGATCGAACGCAGCAACAAGAAGCTGAGTAGAGCAGCGAGGCCCAGGCCGATCGCGATGGCGGCCACGATGATTGCGCTGTTGCGCTTGAACGCCTTCTCGGCGTCCTCGCGCATCTGCTGGCCGACTTTGATCTGTACCTCGAGCAGCGAATCGCCGCTGCCGTTCAACTTCTCGTAGCTCGGGCGCGCGCGTTCGATCAGTGCGCTCTCGGCTTTGTCGAAGGTGCCCGCCTGCGCCGCCTGCAATGCTTCCTGCAGGAACCCGATCACATCGTTGCCGTGGCCCGCGAACTCCATGACGAGCGCGCGTTCCTTGTCCGTCAGTTCAGTTGCTTCGAGCTTGCGGAGCAGCTCCTGCACCTTGGCCGTGCGATCCGCGAGCATGCCGGAAGCAACCTTCACGCTGGCCGCATCCTGACGGATGACGGCGTCCTCCGCCTTCTCCAGAACCTCGCGCTCGTACGACTCGATCGTGCCGACCCAGCCGGTCGGCTCGAAGCGATTCGAGAACAGCGCATCGAGATGGCCGTTGCTGTTCTTCGTGCCGGACAAGCCGAGCACGCCGACTGCCACCATTACGATGCCGGCGAGCGCCAGCGTCGCGAACAGTTTGGCTTTTACGGTGATGTTGAAGTTATTCATGGTTAGTCCTCACAAAATCATGCCGCCGCCCGCAGCGAGGCGACGCGTATCAGTCCAGGTACGTCGAGAATCAGCGCGACTGCGCCGTCGCCGAGAATCGTGGCGCCCGAGACGCCCTCGACCCGGCGGAAATTGGTCTCCAGCGATTTGATGACCACCTGCTGCTGGCCGAGCAGATCGTCGACGAACAGGCCGACGCGGCGACCTTCGCCTTCGACGACCATGATCAGGCCTTGGTGCAGCTCGGTCGCCCGCGGCTTCACGCCGAACACTTCGTGCAGCCGCACGACCGGCACGTAGCCGTCGCGGAACCAGAACACTTCCTGGTGACCGCCGACGCGGTTGATGCCGCCCGGCTGCAGCTGCAGCGATTCGATGATCGTGACCAGCGGCACGATGTAGGTTTCGGTGCCGACCGACACCGACTGGCCATCGACGATCGCGAGCGTCAGCGGCAGCGTGATGATGAAGCGCGAGCCGCGACCGGCGGTCGAGCGCACTTCGATGGCGCCGCCGAGCTCCTTGATGTTCCGACGCACGACATCCATGCCGACGCCGCGGCCCGAGATGTCGGTCGCCTGGTCGGCCGTGGAAAAGCCGGCCATGAAGATGAGGTCGTAAACCTGCTCGTCGGTAAGCGTCTCGGTCGCGCCAACGAGGCCTCGCTCGCGAGCCTTCGCGAGGATTCGCTCCTGCTGCAGGCCGCCGCCGTCGTCGCTCACTTCCACGACGATGTTGCCGCCCTTGTGGTACGCCTCCAGCGAGATGACGCCGACCACCGGCTTGCCCGCCGCGGCACGCGCCTGCGGCATCTCGATGCCGTGGTCGACGCTGTTGCGCACGAGGTGCACGAGCGGATCGCCGATCTTTTCCAGAACGGTCTTGTCGAGCTCGGTCTGGTCACCGGTGACTTTCAATTCGACTTGCTTGCCGAGCCGCCCGCTCAAGTCGCGGACCATGCGTGGGAAGCGGCTGAAGACGAAGCTGATCGGCAACATGCGCACGCGCATGACGCTTTCCTGCAGCTCACGCACGTTGCGCTCGAGCTGCGCCAGGCCGGCGCGGATCTGCTCGGCGAGACTGCCAGTGAGCTTGGTGCCGAGCTGCGTGAGCATCGACTGCGTGATGACCAGCTCGCCGACGGTGTTCATCAGCTCGTCGACCTTCTCGGTGCTGACGCGGATCGAGCTGCCGTCGCCGAGGCTTTGCTTGGTCGGTTCTTCAGCCGGCGGCGCGGCACGCGGCGTTTCAGCGGCCTTGGTCTCGACTGCGACACTGATCGGCTTCGCGATCACAGCCGCAGCCGCGACGTTCTCATCACGAATCTGCAGCTCGCAGTCGCCCTCTGCCCAATCGAACACCTGATCGATCACTTCGCGCGTCGCGTCAGTGTCGACAGTCAGCTCCCAGGACAGATAGCAGGACTCCGGATCGAGGTCGCTCAGCTCGGGTACGTTCTTGGTCGAAACCGTCACGTGCAGATCACCGAGATCCGCCAGCTCACGCAGCATGCGCAACGGATCGTTGCCATGCGCGAACAGTTGCGGATACGGACGGAACTGGATTCTCCAGCGGTGCACGGTCGCCGCACGCTCGGCTCTTGCCGGTGCTGCCGCGGCGATCTCCGCAACTTGCGCCGATACCACTGCAGCTGCAGCCGGCGCCTTGTTCTGCACGATCGCCAGCTCGAGATCGAACTGCAGATCCGCAACTCGCTGCGCATCGACCGGCTGCTTGTGCTGCACGGCTCGCAGCATCTCGCGCATGATGTCGACCGACTTGAGCAGCAGGTCGGTGATGGCGCGCGTGACCTGCATGCGATTGCCGCGCAACTCGTCGAGCAGCGTCTCGCAGGTGTGTGTGAACGACGCAACGTCGGCAAAGCCGAACGTGGCACTGCCGCCTTTGATCGAGTGCGCCACGCGGAAGATCGTGTTGACGATCTCCGGCTCGGGCGCGCCGACGTTCAGCTTGAGCAGCGCGGCCTCCATCGTGTCGAGCGCTTCGAAGCTCTCGTCGAAGAAGGCGTCATGGAATTGTGCGAGGTCGAGCGTCATGGCTTACCTCAGCAACACGCGATGCACAGTCGCAATCAGCTGCGCCGGATCGAACGGTTTGACGATCCAGCCGGTCGCGCCCGCGCTCTTGCCTTCGCGCTTGCGGTCCGGCGAGCTCTCGGTGGTCAGCATCAGAATCGGTGTGTGGCGGTACTGCGCGTCGGCGCGCAGCGCACGGATCACGTCGAAGCCGTCGCGCACCGGCATGTTCACGTCGAGCAATACGAGATCGAAGGGAGTCGCGGCGGCGAGGCGCAGAGCTTCCTCGCCGTCGGCGGCGGAGGTCACGTCGAAGCCGGCGCTGCCGAGCGACATCCTCACCATTTCGCGCATCGACGCCGAATCGTCTGCCGCGAGGATGCGCATCATGGTGCGTCTCCCGGCAGGCTCAGCAACGCATCCACGCCGAGCAGGCGCGCCGCGTCGCGGATCACGCGCGAGTCGCCGACCCACTCGACTTTGCGTTCGCGCGCCGTTCGATCGCGAACGAACGCGCACAGCAGCTGCATCGTGGAGGTGTCGACGCGCTCGACTTTGCCGACGTCGAGCGCCACCGGCTCGACGTCATCGAGGTAATGACAGAGTGACTGCTTCAGCTCGCCTGCATCTTTAACGTTGCAGTTGCTGGCGAGCACGATCGTAGGCTGCGAGGGCGCCACTGTTTTGGCAGCCTCGACAACCGCGACGGGTGCCGTCGCGCGCTTCCGTTTCGCCTTCTTGGTACTCATCGATCTCTTCGGGACGGATTTCACAGATTCCTTTGCGCTATCGGCACTTGCCGTAGGGGCTTTAGGCAAGAAACGTAGAGAGCCGCGGCGCTCAAGGTCCGCCTTTGCCTGCCGCTAAATTGTTGAAGTAGTTCACAGCGGAACATTGGAAAGTCCCGTCCGAGAATGCGTGTCGACCTGGTGAATCTTCTTGGGTCGGGCAACAGCCCGAATCCGAGCCTGCTAGCGGAGTGGCGCGTCGGTGCCATTCTCCAGGCCGTCGCCGTGCGCGCACCGGGCAGCGGCGAGTTGTGGCTCGACATCGCGGGCCAGCGATATCCGGCTCGTGTTGCATCGGGCAACGTCGCGGGGCCGCAGGACGGCGAGCGGCTGCAGGTGCGCGTACTGCGCAACAGTCCAGTCCTCGCGCTCGAAACGGTGTCGACGCAGCCGACCGAGTCGTCGGCTGAGACTGCAGTCATTACCGATGCACTTCGGAAGTTCGTGCCGCGACAGCAGAACCCTGCCCTGTTGCTGGCGAATCTCGCTTGGATTGCGCAACGCAAGAGCGGTGTGGAGACATTGCCGCGGACTGTCGTGCAGTCCGCTGTGCGCTTGTGGCATGCGCTGCCGGATGCCGAGGCGCTGAGCGACCCCAAAGTGCTCGAAGCGGCGATCGCGAAGTCGGGCGTGTTTCTCGAAGCAGACCTGGCTGCGCATCGCGGACCGCCGGATCCGAGACTGGCATCGGATCTGAAGTCGCTGATGCTTACGCTACAGCGAGCGTTGCAGACGTACGGCGCGAAGCCTTCGTCGGCGCACTCGGATGTTGCCGGACATGCGCCGGTCCCGACCGCGCGTGGGCCGCTCACGACGTTACCGTCTGCGCCTGCGACGTTGGCTGTGTTGGACGAGCCGTCGCAGCAGCTCAACGAGCTTGCACGGCAGACGGATGGCGCACTCGCGCGACTCACGACCGTACAGATTTCGAACAGCGCGCCGGATCCGGCCGTGCAGTCGATGCTGATCGACTTGCCGGTGCGGCACGAGGATCGTGCGGCGATGCTGCGATTGAAGATCGAGAAAGACGGCTCGCGGCGCCGCGATGGCGATGGTGCCGAGTCCTGGACCGTCGAGGCGGCAGTCGATCTTGGTGCGATCGGCGGGCTGCATGCGAAGGTCACGCTGATCGGCAAACGCGTTGGAGTGCAGCTGCGCGCCGAGTCGCCTGCGGTCGTTGCGGCGCTGTCGCAGCGGTCCGATGAGCTCGAAGCGATGCTCGCGGAGTCAGGACTCGAAGTGGATCGTGTCGTGTGTCTGCACGGGATGCCGGCAGGCGACACGGGTGTGAGACCGGCACGGCTGCTGGATGTACGAGCATGAACGAACGTAATCGACCACCGCTGGCTGTCGCGCTTCACTACAGTGGCTCGGGAGCGCCGCGCGTCGTCGCCAAAGGTGGCGGCGCCGTCGCCGAGCGCATCGTGGAAACGGCGCGCGATCACAACGTGCCGCTGCAACAGGATTCGGCGCTCGCCGCCGCGCTCTCCCGCATCGATCTCGGCCGTGAGATCCCGCGTGAGCTCTATGTCGCCGTCGCCCACGTGCTGGCGTTTGCGTGGTCCGTCGCCGGGAAGTCGAAACTTTAGCCGACGACGCTGAGGAGCGACCCGCGCTTGCGAGCCGAAGTGGGTGCCGGTGCCGGTTGCTCCGCGGCACGCATGTTCCATGTGGTGGACGCCGACTCCCTGGTCTTCGTCACGTGCAGCCGGCTGAGCAGCTCCGCCTCGTGTCGCGTGAGACCGCAGTTCTGCACCAGCTCATCGACCGCTGCCCCGTTCTTCGCCAGGCGCGCTGCCAGGTCATAACCGCGCTGCTGCGCGCTGACCGGAGCGGCCGGCGCCAATCGCGCATCCGACTCAGCCCGCTCGCTCATCGCGTCCATCCGCGAGCTCATGACTGCAATGGTCTCGTGCAGGCTGCGCACTTCAGCGAACGTGCGCTGCAGCTGGGCTGCCAGGTGTTGCATGTGCCGCTCATTCGAGCGACGCATGCGGCTGAACGCCAGTGCGAAGATCCAGAACGCACCGAGCAACAGCGCGGCGCGGCCAACCAGCATCACCGTCTCAATCGACGGGTTCGGAAGAATCTCGAACATCGCAACTCCTGTGACGGCCGTCACACTGCGCCAGAGATCCGACGCGGTTTTCGAGCCCTATCCAGGAGAAAGCAAGAATGGTGCCGGGGGAGAAAAGCGGCCCATAACTCAGCAGCGCAGCAAAGCCGGCACTAGCCTAACTTTGCTGCGGTGCTGAGTTATAGATCGCTATTCTCCCCCGGCACCGTCACCAGTCGCGCGCGAACAGGTTCACCGGATCGCCGGGGGTGAGCTCCATCAAGCGTTCGAGCTTCATGCCCGCCTTCTCGAGCACACGAATCGACGCATCGTTGCTCGGCGTGGTGATCGCCAGAATACGCCGCAGGCCGAACGCGCGATTGCCGTACTCGAGCACTGCCGAGGCCGCTTCATACGCGTAGCCCTTCCCTCTGAACTCAGGCAGGAACGCATAACCGACGTCGGCATCCGGCAACGTGTCGCGCTTGATCAGCCCGCACATGCCCGTCGGTTTGGCGCTCTCGCGTTCTTCGACGCGATACATGCCGAAGCCATAGCGCTCATACATATAGAGCGGTCCTTCGCGCAGGTAGCGGCGAGCGTCATCGAGATTGTGAACGTTCTTGTCGCCGATGAACCGCAACCATGACGGATCGTTGACCAGCCGGAAGATGAATTCGGCATCGTCGAGCGTGAGGCGACGCAGGATGAGACGAGACGTTTCGAGGACGAGCATGCATCGAAGTGTAAACTGATTCGGTGGTCGCCAAGTACGACACCATCGGGCTCAACTACGCGGAGCTGCGCAAGCCCGACCCGCGTATCGCTACAGCGATACAGCAGGCGCTTGGGGATGCACGCACAGTTCTGAATGTCGGCGCGGGGACTGGCTCGTACGAGCCGGTCGATCGGCTGATCACGGCCGTGGAGCCGTCGCTGGAGATGATCCGCAAGCGCAGTTCATCGGCGGCGAAGGTGGTCCAGGCGTCCGCCGAGCACCTGCCCTTCGAAGACGATGCGTTCGATGCGGCGATGGGAATCCTGACGATTCATCACTGGCCCGACCAAGAAGCGGGACTGCACGAGATGCGGCGCGTGACGCGCGGCCGAATCGTGCTGCTGACGTTTGATCCCGCGGCTCGGCCATGGCTGACGAACTATCTGCCGGAGATCGTGAGACTGGATGAAGAGCAGATGCCGACAATGGCGGACTACGAGAAGTGGTTGGGACCGGTGAAGGTCACGCCCGTGTTGGTGCCGCATGATTGCAGCGATGGATTTCTGTATGCGTACTGGCGCAGACCGACTGCGTATCTGGATCCGAAGATCCGGTCTGGCAGCTCGGCGTTCTGGGCGCTCGGCGACGTGGAATCCGGACTGGCCAGACTGAAGCAGGATCTTGAAACGGGCGAATGGGAGCGGCGATACGGTGAGCTGCTCGCTCTCAGTGCGTATGATGCGGGGTATCGGCTCGTCATAGCAGAGTGATTCGAACGCGCTCAGGGCTCCGTACCAGAGGAAGGTCTATGCGAAAGCTCGTCGCCCTCGTGATCGCCGGCAGTGCAATGGTCGCGATTGTCATCTACCTGGCCCATCCGCGCAGCGATAACGTTTCCCCCGCAGCAGCCTCGGCCGAGCGTCACGCGTCCCTCGCATCGGACGACGATCACACTACGAAAGCAGCGGACACGCACGACGACCCCGTTGCGACCGCCCGCGACAAGTCCTATCGAGCGACCGCTCTCGATCCCCCTCCAGCGACTGCTCTCGAGGATCCCTCTCGGGCGAACGTGCCGCTGACGGCCGAGCAGCAGGCGAACGCCGCATGCATTGCGTTGTCGGAGCGCAGGGCTGCAGGCGAAAAGGCCGCGCTCCATGCCGAGCCGAAGGATCCCGCCTGGGCCTATCCCATGGAACAGAAGCTGCGCGAGTACCTGACGCAAAAGCTCCAGTCGGGCGAAGTTGAAGTGATCGGAATCGAATGCAGGACGAGCTTCTGCGAAATCAAGGCGCTGCTGGTCGCTCCGGAGGGAAGCCCGGAGTTCAACAACGCGCTCAGCGATGCCACCGGAAAATCCTGGAATGACTTCACGGGAATGGGCACGTCGCTCTCGCGCGAATCCGGCAAGACGTTTTACGCCGGCCAACTGATGCGTCGGCAGTTCAAAATGCCGAGTGGTCAGACTGCGGAAGAAGCGCAAGCGGAGGCGGCGTGCTTCGCACGCTCGATGGAGAAGCAGGATCGTGCGCGCGAGGCCCGGGACGCGCAGCCAAAAGATCCGAGCTGGGCTGGACCGATGGAGCAATTACTCCGTGAGCACCTGACGACGAAATTGCGCAGGCATTCCCCAGATCGCATCGAAGTCGACTGCAGGACGACGTACTGCCGGATCGCGGCGGAAGGACGGACGAACGATGCGTCCATGGCATTTCAAGAGATCGCACAGGCTGTAGCTACGGAACCGTGGGCAGATCTGCGCAACGGTGAAGGCGGCGGCAGCGGTCGAGGCGACAGCTGGAAGCAGGAATATTTCTTGTATCGCCGCTAATGAACCAGGACAGGATTATTGGTTGCGGTCGATGGCAGCGACGCTTCGACGCTGGCGGGTTTGGGCAGCGCTTCGGGGACCGTAGCGGGCTCTTCGGCTTCCTGGCCGCGTTCGCCAGCGTAGTCGCCCTCGGGACGACTGTTGCCGGCGAGGATCACGAGCAGCACTCTTCGATTCGCGTTGCGCCCCTCCGCGGTCGCATTGGTCTGGGACGGGCGATGTTCACCGAGGCCGATCACGGCGAGACGCGAAGGATCCATGCCTGCGCGAGTGAACAAGTGCACGACACTTGCCGCACGCGCCGCCGACAGCTCCCAGTTCGACGGAAACGCCGCGGTGCTGATCGGGCGATTGTCGGTGTGGCCTTCGACGCGGATCGAATTCGGGAACGGCTTCAGCGTGTCGGCCAGCTGCGCTAGCACCTGCTCCGCAGGTGGCGACAGCGTCGCGACGCCGCTCGGGAACAGGATGTCCGTCTTGATCTCGACTTCGACCCAGTTGCCATGCCGGCGCACCGTGACGAGCTCGCGGTCGATGAGATCCGCCATCGCCTGCTCGACCTCGTCCGCGACACCTGCAAGCTCTTCGCGCTGCCCTTCCAGGTCGTAGGGCATGGACGCAGCCATCGGGATCGGTGCGATCGAGCGCTGCGGCTGCTTCTGGCTGATCGGCGCTTGCACGAGGTTCATCGAGGGATCGGTGCCCGGACCGGCCTGTTTCTCGCCGACCTGAATCGGCTCCATCGTCTTCGGCGCGCCGTTGAAGGCAGCGACCAGCGAATCGGAGAGCACGCGATACTTGCCCTCGTTCACCGACGACATCGCATACATCACGACGAAGAACGCGAGCAGCAGCGTGATGAGATCCCCGTACGGGATCGCCCACGCTTCGTGATTGGCGTGCTCTTCGTGTTTGTGGCGCCGAGCCATGAGGGCCTAGTGCAAGTAGCCTTGCAGCTTCGATTCGATGCTGCGCGGGTTCTCGCCCTGCGCGATGCCGATCATGCCTTCGATCACCATCTCGCGCGATTCGGACAGGCCCGCGATCGCGACCTTCAGCTTGTTGCAGACCGGCAGGAAGAACAGGTTCGCGAGACCGATGCCGTAGATCGTCGCGACGAAGGCCGCGGCGATGCCGTGACCGAGCTTGCTCGGGTCGGCGAGGTTCTGCATCACGGCCATCAGGCCGAGCACGGCGCCGATGATGCCGAGCGTCGGCGAGTAGATGCCCATGCCTTCGAAAACTTTCGCGGCGCGCGTGTCGGACTGCTCGCGCACGTGCAGGTCGACTTCGAGGATGCCGCGGATCTGATCCGGTTCGCTGCCGTCGATCACGAGTTGCAGGCCCTTGCGGACGAAGTCATCGGGCTCGTTGTCGATGGCGGGTTCGAGCCCAAGCAGTCCCTGCTTGCGCGCGATGTTGCTCCAATCGACCATCTTCTTGATCAGATCTTTGCGCGCCACCGACGGCGGCTTGAAAACCCACGGCAGGATGCGAATCGCGTGCTTCATCACCGGCAGCGGTGTCTGCACGCAGATCGCGGCGATCGTACCGACGACGACGATCATGAACGCCGCAGCCGACAGCAGCGCCTTGATACCGGCGCCCTTGAGGATTGCGCCGATCAGGATCGCGCAGGTCGCGAGGACCAGACCTATGAAACTCAGTATGTCCATTGGCGGTTAAACGCCCAGACCTGAGAGCAGCGCGTCCACGTCCTGCTGGCCGCTCACGGCCGGCGAAGTCTTGATCCCCGGGATCGGCGGGCCGAAGCCGCGACGCGTCTCGTCGGAGACATGCCGCGCAGTGCGCGCGCCGGTCTGCGCCAGGCGCACCAGGTCGACGAGCGCGATCTCGAGCTCAGTAACTAGTTTCATCACACCCCTAATGATCTGACCCGAGAGATCTTGGTAGCCCTGTGCGAGCAGCACTTCGGAAAGGTTCTCGCGCACTTTATTCATGTCGCCGGAGGCCGCGTCCAGGAACGCGTCCATCTGGCGCACCATGCGATGGAAATCTTCGATGGCGATCTTGCGATCGCGGAACTGCTGCCACGGTTCCTTCAGATCGTTGGCTGCCTTCGCCGTGCGCTCGGCCAGCGGACCGGACTGCTCGACCAGATCGAGCGTGCGATGCGCCGCTTCGTCCGTCAGGCGCAGCACGTGATCGAGGCGCAGCCGCGCATCCGGCACGTCTTTCTCGGCTAGATCGACCAGGCGCGAATCGACACGAAAGCGTTGCAGAGCCGACTGCAGATCGCCCGTCAGCTTGCGCAGGTCGAGGAACAGCATGCGCTCACGACGCTGCAACAGTCCGTCGAGCTCGGTGAAGAACGCCGCCTCGTTGCCTGCAGCAAGCGCGTTCGACAGCGCCGCTATCGTGGCACCGAACTCGTCGCGCAAAGCCGTGGCGGGGTTCGTCATGGGGTGTGCTCTTAAGCAGCCGCCCCGAGGATCTTGTCGATCTTTTCCTTGAGCGTGATCGCGGTGAACGGCTTGATGACGTAGCCATTCACGCCGGCCTGCGCGGCCTCGATGATCTGCTCGCGCTTCGCCTCGGCCGTGAGCATCAGCACCGGCATCTTGGCGAGCTTCGGATCGGCGCGCACGGCCTTCAGCAGGTCGAGACCGGGCATGCCGGGCATGTTCCAGTCGGTCACCAGGAAGTCGAAGCCGCCGGTCTGCAGCATCGGCAACGCGGTATTGCCGTCGTCTGCTTCCTGGACGTTGGCGTAGCCCAGGTCGTTGAGCAGGTTCTTCACGATGCGACGCATCGTGGAGAAATCGTCGACCACCAGAAAGCGCAAATTCTTACTCACCTAGCTTCTCTCCTGTGGGTCAGGCTTCAGCCTGACACTCCTGTCCGATCGCGCCAATCCACCAGGCGCGCTTTCAACCGTACCAGCGCCTGCCCGTGCAACTGGCACACGCGCGATTCCGTAACCTTCAGCACCGCGCCGATCTCTTTCAGGTTCAACTCGTCGTCGTAGTACATCGACATCACGAGCCGCTCGCGCTCCGGCAGCTCCTTGATCGCACCTGCCAGCGCATCGCGAAAACCATCCTGCGTCGCGTCTTCGAACGGATCCGCGCTCTCGTCCTCGACCCGACCCATCAGCGACTCGTCGTCGCCGTTGCTGTCATCCAGGCTCGCGATGCGGCAGCTCGCCGCGTCGTGAGCGATCTTGTGGTACTCGTCCAGCGACACGCCCATCTTCTGCGCGATCTCGGTGTCGCGGGCCTCGCGCCCGAACTCCGCCTCGATCTCGCGCACTGCCGCTGCAGCCGCGCGCGCCTTGCGATGTACCGAACGCGGCGCCCAATCCAGCTTGCGCAACGCGTCCAGCATTGCGCCGCGAATGCGGATGCCCGCGTACGTTTCAAAACTCGCACCGCGGTCGGCGGTGTAATTCGCTGCCGCTTCCAGCAGGCCGAGCATCCCGGCCTGGATCAGATCCGCGACTTCCACCGAGGCCGGCAACCGACCGGCGAGGTGATACGCGATCCGCTTCACCAGTTCCGCGTGGCCGATCACCAGCGCATCCGTGTTGCGCGCGGCGGAGCCGGCCTTATAAGCGCGTACGCCGCTCATCGGACCACCTCCAGCCGGGCCTGGGGCTTGCGCACCAGACGCTCCACGAAAAACTCCAGGTTGCCGCGCGGGCAATCCGGAACAGGCCACTTATCGGCCTTCAACGCCAGTTTCTTGAATGCGCGCGAGGCGGGTGCTGACGGAAAGGCGGCCGTAACGGGACGCTGTTCACGAATCGCCTTCTTCAGGTAGGGGTCTTCAGGGATTTCCCCGACGTACTCGAGCGTGACATCCAGGAAGCGATTGGCCACCCGCTGGAATTTGTTAAACAAAGTGTCTCCTTCGCCGGGGGACCGGGTCTGGTTCGCGAGCACCAGGAATTTGTTCACGCCGTGATTGCGGCTCAGGACTTTCACGAGGGCGTAGGCGTCGGTCATGGAGGCCGGCTCGTCGCACACGACCACCAGCACGTGCTGGGCCGCCTGCGTGAACTGCACGACGCTGTGTGCGATCCCTGCGGAGGTGTCGACGATCAGCGTGTCGACGCGCGCGCTCAAAGCGCTGAAAGCTTGGACGAGTTGCAGGTGAGCTGCCGCGGGGAGGTTCGCGAGCTCAGCGACGCCGGAAGCGCCGGGGACAACGTTCACGCCGTATTGCGACTCGACGATGATTTCATCGAGCGAGCGCTCGCCGGCTAGCACCTGCGCCATCGTGTGACGCGGCGAGAGGCCAAGGAACACGTCGACGTTGGCGAGGCCGAGATCGCCGTCGAGCAGCAGCACGCGCTTGCCGGTCGAGCCGAGCGCCGTCGCGAGATTCACTGCGACGCTGGTCTTGCCCACGCCGCCCTTGCCGCCGGTGATGGCGATCACCTGCACGGGGCCGGGATTGGCCGAGCGCTTCAGACCGGTTGCTTGAACTGATTGCATTGTTGTACCTGAGAAGTCACGTAAGTCACGAGGGGCACGAAAGTCACGCGAGAGCGTGCGCGACGGCGCCGAACCTTCTTTGCAGCAAGTCCTCGTCAGCGTGCGCGCCGGCTTTCTTCGAGAGCTCGACGGCACGTGCGATCAGCTGATGCGATCGTGCGGGACTCAGATCTTCGGGGACCTGTTGACCGTCGCTGAGGTACGCGAGCGGCAGCTTGGTGCGGATCAGGGCGGAGAGCGTGCCGCCGAGGCTGGTGGCTTCGTCGAGCTTGGTCACGCAGCAAGTGGTCGGTCGCGCGGGTGCGAAACGCGCGAGGGATTCTTCGATTGCGCCGGCCTGCGCGGCGGCGGAGAGAACCAGGCTGGTCTCCAGGCGATCGCTCGTGTTGGAGAGCGCTTCGAGCTCGTTGGCCAGACGCGGATCGCGCTGGCTCAAGCCCGCGCTGTCGATCAACACGAGACGACGTTCGCTGAGACGATCGAGCAGCTCGGTCAAGTCAGCGGCGCCGTCGGTCGCGTATGCGGGAACGCCGAGCAAGCGACCGAGCGTGTGAATCTGTTCCTGCGCGCCGATGCGGACGCAGTCGGTTGAGATGAGCGCGATGTCGCGAGCGCCGTTGCGCAGAACCCAACGAGCAGCGAGCTTGGCGATCAGCGTGGTCTTGCCGACGCCGGTCGGGCCAACGAGCGCGACGACACCGCCGCTCTCTATCCAACGTTCACCGACGGTTTCAATGCGACGAGCCATTAAGGCGAGCGAGAGACGCTGCGCTTCGGTCAGCTCCATGCGCGCGGGCAACTGACTCACGAGCTCGCCGGCGAGATCGTGCGCGAGGCCGAGCACTGTCAACTGACGAAGTACTTCCGTCTGGATCGGCGCGCGACGCGAGAGATCGTTCCACGCAAGGGTCGCGAGCTGGGTCTCCAGCATGCGGCGAAGTGTGCGCAGTTCTTCATTAGCATCAGGCGGTAAGTCATTGATCTCAGTGCGATCGCCGCCGCCCTGGAAGCGCTGTGCGAGCGCCGCGTAATCGGCGGCGGTCGGGATGCGCGATTCGGTTCGTTCGGGCTCGCCGGCGTCGGATGCATCGGCCATGTCGACGTCGTAGTCGACAGCGGCGACGACTTCGACGCCGTTCGGCAGGCGACGACTCGAAAGAATCACTGCGTCCGGGCCCTGCGCTTCGCGCACCTGGCGCAGCGCCTGGCGCATGTCAGCAGCACGATAGTGTTTGATCTTCATTCCACCTTATCTCCCAACCGCGGTGACCAATCGCACCTTGCGGTTGTCGGGTATCTCGTTCCACGCGAGCACGTGCATGCTCGGCACGACGGAGCGCATGAAGCGCGCCAGCGTCTGCCGCAACTGCGGCGGCACGAGCAGCACTGCCGGCTCGCCAGTCATCTCTTGTCGCTGCGCCGCCTCGGCGAGTCGACGCTGCATGCGTTCTGCGAGGCCGGGCTCGAGGCCAGGCGTCGCGGCGTTGCTGCCGCCGAGCGAATTCGTGAGCAGCTGTTCGAGGTCGGGCTCGAGCGTGATGACCGGCAGCTCGGTCGACATGCCGGCGATGTCCTGGACGATCTGACGACCGAGTGCCACGCGCACGTGAGCGACGAGCTGCTGCGGGTCCTGGGTACGAGCGGCGTGCTCGGCCATCGTCTCGATGATCGTGCGCATGTTCTTGAGCGGCACGCGCTCGGCGAGCAGGCCTTGCAGCGTGCGTACGACGGTGCCGAGCGGGAGCAATCGCGGCGTGAGATCTTCGACGAGCTTCGGCGCGTTCTTGCCGAGCGCATTGAGGAGCTGCTGAACTTCTTCGTGACCGAGCAGCTCGTGAGCGTGGCTTTGCACGACGTGACTCAAGTGAGTCGCGATGACGGTGCTTGCGTCGACGACGGTGAACCCGAGGGTTTGCGCGTGATCGCGAGCGGACGGCTCAATCCACACTGCTTCCATGCCGAACGCTGGATCGCGCGTTTCGATGCCCGAGAGCTTGCCGAACACCTTGCCGGGATTGATCGCGAGCTCGCGCTCCGGATAGATGACGCCCTCGCCCACCGGCACGCCGGCGAGATTGATGCGATAGGAGTTCGGCGGCAGATCCAGGTTGTCGCGGATGTGCACGGCCTGCACGAGGAAGCCGAGATCCTGCGTCAGCTTGCGGCGCACGCCGCGAATTCGAGCCAGCAGATCGCCGCCCTGCGCCTTGTCGACCAGCGGCACGAGTCGATAACCGACTTCGAGGCCGATGATGTCGACGGGCTGCACGTCTTCCCACGTCAGCTCGCGCGATTCGGGCGGCGGCGCCGCTGCTGGCGCCGGCGTCTTCTCGGCTGGCTCCGTCGGCTTCTGCGAACGCTGATACAGCATCCACGCTCCGCCACCGCACAGTGCAGCCATTAATAGGAAGGGAATGTTCGGCATGCCGGGGATCAGGCCCATCACGCCGAGCAGTGCCGCCGCGATACCGAGCGCGCGGGGCTGACCGAGCAGCTGCTTCGCGAGTTCGCCGCCCATGTCCTGTGCGCGTGACATACGAGTCACGATCAAGGCGACTGCAGTCGAGAGCAGCAGCGCCGGAATCTGTGCGACGAGGCCGTCGCCGATCGAGAGCAGCGTGTAGACGCGGGCGGCATCGCTGAACGACATGTCGTGGCCCATCACGCCGATCGCGAGGCCGCCGAGCATGTTGATGATCAGGATCAGGATGCCGGCGGTCGCGTCGCCGCGAACGAATTTGCTCGCGCCGTCCATCGAGCCGTAGAAGTCCGCTTCGGCGCGCACTTCGGCACGGCGCGTGCGGGCTTCTTCTTGAGTGATGAGGCCGGCGTTGAGATCGGCGTCGATCGCCATCTGCTTGCCGGGCATCGCGTCGAGGGTGAAGCGCGCCGTGACTTCAGAGATGCGGCCAGCACCTTTGGTCACGACGATGAAGTTGATGATCGTCAGGATCGCGAACACGATCACGCCGACGGCGTAGTTGCCGCCGATCACGAATTCGCCGAAGGATTCGATCACGCGGCCCGCGGCGTGACTGCCGGTGTGGCCGTGCAGAAGGACGACGCGGGTCGAGGCGACGTTCAGCGCCAGACGCAGCAACGTCGCGAGCAGCAGGACCGTCGGGAACACGCCGAAGTCGAGCGGGCGTGAGACATAGAAGACCGCCATCACGACGATCAACGACAACGCGATGTTGAACGTGAACAGGACGTCGAGCGCCAGCGGCGGCAGCGGCAGGACGACCATCGCCAGCGCCGCGAGCACGCCCAGCGGCACGCCGATCCCGGAACGGACCAGCGAGCGGAAGTCGAGAGCTGTTGCCTGCACTGCCATGTGATTCCTGCGCCAAAACGTCGGCGCGTTGACACCCGGGATATAAGTTGCAACTGCCGGGCCACGGCGAGGCGGCACTGGCGGGCCGGAGTCACAGTTTGGAAAGCAGGCGTTAGGGGAAAGGCGTAGCTCGGACGGTGCCGGGGGAAGAAATGGGTGCATAACTCAGCACCGCAGCAATCGTGTTGTTGCAGTGCTGAGTTATGGGCCGGTTTCTTCCCCCGGCACCGTTACTCTTCGACGGTCACGTCGGGCTTTGGGGGTGCTTGGTGGCCCGCCCTCTTCGCTACTTTCAGCTGGAAGACGTAGGTCAAGATCTGGGCGACGGCAACGTAGAGGGTCGACGGGATTTCGTCGCCGATGTCGACGTTGCGATAGAGCACGCGGGCGAGCGGCGGAGCTTCGAAGATCGGGACGGCGTGCTCGCCGGCGACCTCGCGAATCTTCGCCGCGATCACGTCGACGCCCTTCGCGACTACGATCGGAGCGCGCATACGCTTGTCGTCGTACTTGAGCGCGACGGCGAAGTGCGTCGGGTTGACGACGACGACGTCCGCCTTCGGCACTTCCTGCATCATGCGTCGGCGAGCGACTTCCTGCTGCAACTGGCGAATCTTGCCCTTCACTTCAGGCGAGCCTTCGCTTTCCTTGTATTCCTCGCGGATTTCCTCGCGGCTCATGCGCATCTGCTTGGCGTACGACCAGAGCTGATACGGCACGTCGATGCCGGCGATGAGCAGCAATCCGCAGGAAATCACGAGCAGCGCCTTGCCGCTGATCTGCACGGCGTGGCCGATCGCCTGCTGCAGCGGCTCGCGACCGAGCGCCATCAGCGTCGGGGCGTCTTTCCACAGCACGAGCGCCGCGATAACGGCGACAACGCCGAACTTCGCGAAGGCCTTGGCGAGCTCGATGAAGCTGCGCATCGTGAACATGCGCCCCATGCCTGCGATCGGGTCGAGCCGGCTGAACTGCGGCATCATCGCCTGGGTCGCGAAACTCCAGCCGCCGAGCGCGAGCGGCGCGATGATCGCCGCGAGTGTGATCGCACCGAGAACCGGCATGGATAGCCAGAGACCATCAGCCGCCGCGTGCGACAGTGCGGGCAGCATGAACGTCGAATCAGTCGCCTCGTCTCGCGACAGCGCGAGACCACGACGCATCATCTCCGCCATCTGCCCGGTAATCGTCCCGCCGAGCAGATACATCGCCGCGCCACCAACGAGCGTCACCGCCGCAGTACTGAGATCGCGCGAACGCGGGATTTGACCTTTGCGCCTCGCTTCTTCGAGGCGCTTAGGTGTTGCCTGTTCTGTTCGTTCTTGTGCGTCGCTCTCGGCCATGGCTCAGCCTTGACCCTGCAGGGCACGCACGAACTCGAACGCGGTTTCCATCAGGTCGACGAAACTGGCCTGCACGGTGGGCAGACCGGCGTAGACGATCAGCAATCCTGCGAGCAGCGTCACTGGGAAGCCGACGGCGAACAAGTTGAGCGTTGGAGCGGCGCGGCTCATCACGCCGAATGCGAGATTGACGACGAGTAGCGCGGTCATGCCGGGCAGCGCGACGGCGAGAGCGCCACCGAAGAGTTGCGAGCCCCACGCGGCGATGTTCCAGAGCGCCGGCCCGTCGAAGCTGCTCATGCCGACCGGCAGAGTCGTGAAGCCTCGCGCGAGAATTTCAATCAGGACGAGATGGCCGTTCAGCGCGAGGAATGTCAGCGTCACCATCAGCATGTACAGCGTGCCGAGTACTGGTGTGCTGGCGCCGCGTTGCGGGTCGACATTGAACGCGAAGCCGAGGCCCATCGTGTTGGAAAGCAGTTGGCCGCCCATCGCGAGTGAGTCGAAGATGAGCTGGAGCGCGAAGCCGGTGGCGACACCGATGATGATCTGGTGAACGGCGAGGAGGCCGCCTTGGAGCGAGAAGACGGTGATTGTTGGCGGAGTGATGAGGGGAGCAACGATCAGCGTCATTGCCCCGGCGAGAAACAGTCGCACGCGCGGCGGCACGAACTGGGCGCCGAAGACTGGCGCGGCCATGAAGCAGGCGCCGATGCGGATGAAGACCCAGATGTACTGGGCTAGCCAGGCTTCGAGCTGACCAGTGGTGATGTTGAGCATCGGCGTGAATCGAGCGGACGCGGGCTATCGGGCTGTAGGTCGGGCTTTAGCCCGACTCCGCACGGATTGTCGGGCTAAAGCCCGACCTACAGCGATCTACTACAGCTCGGCTCGTCATCCTATGAGTCCGGGGATGCTCTCGAACAACTCGCGCGTGTAGCCGACGATCGTCTTCAGCATCCACGGCCCGGCGACCACCAGCGTCCCCGCCATCCCGATCAACTTCGGGATGAACGACAACGTCATCTCGTTGATCTGCGTCGCCGCCTGAAACACACCGACCAGCAAGCCGATGATCAACGCCGCCAGCAACAGCGGCGCCGCCAGGAGAATCGTAATCTCCAGCGCGCTGCCCGATCGTCATCACCATTTCAGGCGTCATGAGTAGAAGCTCGCAGCCAACGTGCCCATCACCAGACTCCAGCCGTCCACCAGCACGAACA
>Ga0070675_100000604_pt1 | contig 24703 bp, 16 predicted proteins | sample KBSM43metaG_FD_65343 | JGI IMG/M metagenome (GOLD analysis project Ga0070675, IMG submission 65343) | Miscanthus rhizosphere microbial communities from Kellogg Biological Station, Michigan, USA - KBS M4-3 metaG | ecosystem: Host-associated > Plants > Roots > Rhizosphere > Soil ... | reverse complement strand
CGGATTTCGCCTCGAGCTTCAGTTGCATCGCCATCGCTGAACCGGCCCGCTGACGTTGTCCATGATGACGCGCGCCGTCCTGCCCATCCTGGCGATGCTCGCCGCCACGCCGTGCGCGGCGCAACTGGTCGAGACCAACCAGATCGGCTTGCGCATGGGTCACGTGCACCTGGCCGTCACCGACGTGGACGCCCAGAAGCGCTTCTGGATCACGGTGATGGGCGGCACCCCGGTCACGCACGGGCCGCTCGAGCTGATCCAGTTCCCCGGCGTCTACATCATGCTGCAGGAGGTGGAGCAGGCCGTGCCGCCGCCGGCCGGCGGCATCATCAACCACATCGGCCTCATCGTGCAGGACATGCCAAAGGCGCTCGCCGCCTGGAAGGCCGCGAACGTTGAAATCGAGCCGACCGAGAATCCCAACGAGGTCTACGTGCTGGCGCCCGACGGCATTCGCGTCGAAGTCTACGGCGAGCCGGCGCTCTCGACTCCGATCGCGATGAACCACGTGCACTTCTATCCGGCCGACATCCCGGCGATCAAGCGCTGGTACGTGCGGATGTTCGGCGCCAACCCGGGGCGCCGGCCGTGCGTCGCCTGCCTGTCGAAGCCGCGGATGATCGAGACCGGGGATCTGCCGGGGGTGAACCTGTCGTTCTCGCCGGCGCAGCCCGCCGTGCCGAAACCCGCGCCCAGCAAGGGACGGGCGATCGATCACATCGGCTTCGATGTGCAGGATCTCGACGGGCTGATTCGCAGCCTCGACGCCAAGGGCGTGACGATCGAAGCGCCCGTCAGGCAGGTGCCCGGCACGAGGATACGGGTCGTGTTCCTCACCGACCCGTGGGGCACCTACATCGAGCTCACCGAAGGGCTCACACCGCCGTAGCCCCGTGGGCGCCGCTTCGTGGGCCGCTCCGTGTCGGCCGCGCCCCGTGGGGGCCGCCTTCAGGCGGCCCAGGGCCGGCTAAAGCCGGCCCCCACGTTCAATGGGGCCTACGGCGCGGCGCAGGTGAAGCTGGCGGCGCTGTTCTCGGTACCGGCGGCGCCGGTGAACTTCGGCCACGCCGGCCACTCGCAGAGCGGCCGCGACCGGTTAGCGTTGGCGTTGCCGTCGACGGCCGTCAGGTTCTTCGGCGCCTGCCCCTTCTCGACCCAGTCGCGCAGCGCGGTGAGGCTGTCGATCCTGGCGTTGAACGGCCCGAAGCCGTGACCGAAGCCCGGGATCATGTAGAAGCGCATGAAGCTGTCCACGCCCGCCTGCCCGAACTGCTTCACCTGCCGCTGGTAGTACGCCTCGCTGTTGTGCGGGGTGATGAAGTCGTCGGCGGTGCCGTGGGTCATCAGGATCTTGCCGCCCTTCTCCTTGAACGGGGCCAGGCTCACGTCGGTCACGTCCATCATCGACGCCGCCACCGCAACGCGCGCCTGCCACTGCTTCGGATCGAAGTGCATCGCGTCGAGCGAGGGGTTGCGCGTGATGACGAACTTGGCGGTCTGGTCGCCGGCGGTGTACAGCAGCGGCTCCTTACCCGAGAGCGGATTGGACGGTTGCGGCACCTGGCCCCAGTTCGATCGCTCGCGGAAGAGCGCGCCCTCGAGCAGCGGCCACCGCGGGAAGGTGTCCATCCCGCCCACGGCAAACCCCGGCTTGTAATCCGAGGTAATCATCGCGACCGCGCCGAGCTGGGCGTCGGAGAGGCACGAGTCGCCGGCGTCGGTGCCGTTGGCGCAGCGCAAAGTCTTCACGTCGAAGGCGGCGTTGCAGGCCTTGACGTGGCTGATGATGCCGTCGGCGGCGCCGTCGAGCGGGTCGCACTTCGCATAGACGGCATCGGTAATCAGCTTGGTCTTGGCCGGGCTCAGCCACGCGGCGCCGCCGCCTTGGTAGACGGCGCGGCCAGCGTTGAGCGAGCCGAGGTGGAGCAGCGTGACGTTGTAGGCGGGGTAGTGGGCCACCACGCCGTCGTAGTCGCGCGAGTAGCGGGCCGCGGCGTCGAGCGCTTCGTGGCCGCCCTGCGATCCGCCGATGAAGTAGAACCGCTCGGGAGCGCGGCCGTACGCCTTGGCGATCACGGCCATCGCCGCGTCGTGCGCCTTCTTCACCGAGTGCTTGCCGAAGTTGGCCAGCGCCTCGTCGTCCATCGCGAAGCGGCCATCGAACCCGATGGTGGATTTGTGGCCGCCGTCGCTGCCCAGGGTGACGTAGCCCTGCTTGAGCGGATTCTCGACGGTGGCCGGCTGCAAGGTGAATCCGGTGAGCCCGGTCACGAGCGTGCCGTTGTAGCCGCCGCCCCCCATCTGCACCGCGCGCCGGTTCCAGGTCGCCGGCAGGTTCACCTCGAACTCGAGGTTCGGCGCCGAGGGGTTCTTCGGCTTCACGATGCCGGTCACCTTGCAGTACTCGCCGTTGGGGTTGCCGACGGCCGAGGCCCCGACCATCGCCGCCGTCTGCACTTCGGCGCCGGAGGTCTCGAGGCCGATCGCGGCGGCGGGAATCGTCATCCCCTGCAGGCTCGCGCACGCCGTCGCGGGCAGCGGCGTCGTGTCGTCGGCGGCTCCGAGCGGCGCGCCCGGCCCGGCGATCATCAGCACCGGCACGACGAACGCTACCCACTTCATCGTCAACACTCTCATCGTCGCTTCCTCTCGTGGGTCTTTAGACCCGCCTCAGGGCTACGTGTTGGAATTGTGCCTCACCGGAGGTCTGTCACCGCAAGCAGTCAGCCGCCGGCCAGCCAACCGCTGCGGCGCAATGCGTCATCGATGCGGGCAGCGCTCCCGCGCTCGCCGGCCCTGAACTGCAGGGCCCGCATCCCGGCGGCCTCCGCCGCCTGACAGTTGTCGTGCCGATCGTCGATGAGCAGGTGATCCGAAGCGGGCAGCCCGGTCACCGTGGCGACGTGTGGGAAGAATCCGGGATCCGTCTTGATCTTGCCAATCCTGAACGACAACAGGCACTGCTGGTTCCCATCGAGGGCGTCGAGCAGCGGGTGTTTCGACCGCAGCCCGGACCAGTGGGTCTCGTTCGTGTTCGAGCAGATCCGGACGTCGAAGCGCGCCGACGCCTGCGTCAGCCGATCGGCGACGGCCCGGTTGAGATCGTCCGCGAAGATCGATGACCAGGCCCGGCGGAATTCGTCCAGCGAGACGGCGAGCGAGAAACGGGCGGCGACTTCGGCGTGCAGCGCCTCGATCGACCCCGTGCCGCGATCGATTCCGGCATTCGGCGACGCGGCGCCGGAACCGCCGAAGATGTACTCGTGGATCGCCTCGGCCGGCGCCGGATGATCCCCGGTCGCGTGCCGCGCGAGCGTACGGCTCACCACCCCGTGGTCGAAGTCGATGAGCACGTTGCCGAGGTCGAACAGGAGACAGCGCCGGCCGCCGCCCGCCGGGTCGAACCGGTCGCGCGTCACCGCTCCCCGTCAGCGCACCGGCGCGGCCAGCAGATCCGGTCGTCCGGCCGGCGGGCGCTCGTCCACGGCGATGGCGTAGAAGCCGCTCACCGCATAGGTGTTCATCACGGCCACCATGTCCATCGCGCCCTTGCGGCCGAAGAGCTCGACGACCTTGGCGAAGCTGCCCGGCTCCATCTTCTTGTCGCGGAACATCTGGCGGCCGAACCGGATCACCGCCGCGTCCTTCTCGTCGAGTCCGGTGAGTGGTCCGCTGGTGCGCACCGCCTCGAGCACCTTCGCATCCACCCCGGCCTTGAGCGCGGCCGCCTCGTGCCCGTTCCACTCCAGGCTGTAGTTAGTCTCGCGGCATGCCACCATGATCGACAGCTCACGCACATGCGGGTTGAGCGACCCCGCCACCGCGGCGTTGTGCAGGTCGAAGAGCGCCTTGGCCGCCCCGGGGTTGTAGGCGGCAAACGCCAGCGGCCCGCGCAGCACGCCGTCCTGGCCGCGTCCGGGCAACACCTCGAAGACTTTCTGGCTGGCATCGTCGAAGTCCGTGCGCTGCAGGTAGGGCAGCCGGGCGCGGGAATCCGGGTCGAGGTCGGCTGGCAGCCCGGCCGACTGTGCGGCCACCAGGGCTCCGGAGGCGAAGAGCAGCAGGGCCGCCGCGGCCCGCAGGACGTGCTTGGTGGGTTGACTCATCATTCAGTGGCCGCTCCCTCACGACCTTCAGGCCCCGACCCTATTCCAGTCGAGGCCCTGTAAATTCCCGACATTATCTTCTGGTATAAGGATCTGGAGACGTCCAGGTGGCTTCACGGAGGGTTTCCATGTCCGTACGTCCAGCGATCGTCGTCGGCCTCTTGGCGCTCGCCTCGGCACCGGCCCTCCGGGGCCAGATCACCGACAACCCGATCCCGGCGCGGGTCGAGAAGCGCGGCCTGGCGGTGGAGATCCGGGATGTCGTCCGGCTGCCCGATACGCGCGGCCTCCGGCCGCTCGACCAGGACGTGTCGCCTGCCGGGTGGGCGCGCCCCAATTACGTCCGAGACCTGCCCGACGGCCGGCGGTTCGTCAACGATTCGCGCGGCCGGCTCTATCTCCTCGATCGCGCCAACCAGCCGGCGATCTACGCCGACGTTGCCGCCGCGTTTCCCTACGCGGTCTACAACCGCCTCGTGAGCGGCTTCAGCGGGTTCACGTTCCACCCCGAGTTCGCCAAGAACGGCCTGTTCTACAGCGTCCACGGCGAGCGCGGCCCCGGGAACCCGTCGACGCCGAACTTCATTCCGCCGGGCTACACACCCGGCCAGGTGACGTACCACAACGTGATCACGGAGTGGCGGGCGACCAATCCGGCCGCGGCCACCTTCGAGGGTACTCGGCGCGAGCTGCTCCGTGTCGCCCACATCGTCGAGAACCTCACCCATCCCTACGGCGACGTCGAGTTCAACCCCACCGCCAAGCCGGGGTCGCCCGATTACGGTCTGCTCTACACCAGCGGCAGCGATCTCGGGTTCAGCAACGGCGGCGGGCCGCACGCGAATAATCCGGGGCAGACGCAGCGCCTCGATTCGCTCATCGGCGCGATTCTGCGCATCGACCCGCGCAGCCCGTCGGTCGGCGGCGGCACGAAGGGTCTGGGCGACTACACCATCCCGCCGTCGAACAAGTTCGCCGCCGACAACGACCCGAAGACGCTCGGCGAAATCTATGCCTACGGGTTCCGCAACGCGCACCGGCTGTCGTGGGACCTCCAGGATGGCACCATGTTCGCCACCGACATCGGCATGAACCAAATCGAAGAGGTGAACATCATCCGCAACGGCGAGAACTACGGCTGGATGAAGCGGGAGGGCTACTGGGAGAACGGCATGATTCGTCCCGGCGGCGCGCTCAACCAGCTCTATCCGCTGCCGGCGGCCGTGCTGAGCGGCAAGGAAAAGGAGCCGGAAGGCTTTACGTATCCGGTCGCCATCTACGACCACACCGAAGGCGCGGCGATTACCGGCGGGTTCACCTACAACGGACGTATCGCGGCGCTGCGCGGCAAGTTCGTGTTCGGCGACATCAACCGCGGGCGGCTCTTCGCGGCCGACGTCGCGGCGTTGAAGAAGGCCGACGACGGCGTGCCCCAGACGGTGGCGCCGATCGAGGAGATACAGCTCTTCGTGCGCGACGCCCGCGGCAACCGCGACTACGTGTCGTTCCGGGATCTGGTCGAGCGGGTGATGGGCGCCAGCGTCACCCGCGCCGACCTGCAGTTCAGCCGCACCGGCGACGGCGAGCTGCTGCTCACGTCACGGCAGGACGGGATGATCCGGATGCTGGTGCCCGATTCCGGATCTGCATCGGCAACGCGGTAGGAGCCGTTCGACGTGGGGGCCGGCTTAGCCGGCCTGCGGTGGGCCGCCTGAAGGCGGCCCCTACGTCTATACGGCCGCGCCGGCGAGCAGTTGCGCGAGCGCGTCGGGGTCGACCGGTTTGGTGAGGTGCGCGTCGAACCCGACGTCGAACGCGCGCTGTTTGTCCTGGGCCTGTCCCCACCCGGTCACCGCAACCAGGACCACCTGCTGTGCCGCCGGCATCTGACGGATGCGGCGGCACACCTCGTAGCCGTCGAGACCCGGCATGCCGATGTCCATGAAGACGATGTCGGGCTGGAACGTCTCCACGGCGGCCAGGCCGCTGGTGCCGTCGAAGGCCGTGAACGCCGTCCCGCCCAGCTCCTCGACGAACATCGCCATCGTCGTCGCGGCGTCACGGTTGTCGTCGATGATGAGCGCCCGGCTGCGCACACGCGGCGATGCGGGCGAGGGCGTCTGCTCGGCGGCCACGGCCGCCTTCGACAGCGGCAGACGCACGATGAACTCGCTGCCGAGCCCGGGGCCGGCGCTGCGCGCCTCGATCGAGCCCCCGTGCAGCTCGGTGAGCCGCTTGGCGAGCGCGAGCCCGATGCCCAGCCCGCCCTGGGCCAGATCCGCCGTCGTGTCGCCTTGCGTGAACAGCTCGAAGACCCGGGAGAGCAGCGCCTCGGTCATGCCGATGCCGGTGTCGGTGACGGTAATCGTCACCTGGCGCTTCCTCGCCCCGGCCCCTTTCCGCACCTCAACCCTGAGGTGGATCCGTCCCTGCGCGGGCGTGAACTTGCAGGCGTTGTGCAGGATGTTCGAGAGGATCTGCCCGAAGCGGGCGGCGTCTGCGTCCACGACGTGGGGCTCGGCCGGCAGCTCCGTAATGAGCTCGATCCGCGCAGCCTCGATGGCCGCGCGCTGCCCCTCGACGGCGCTGAGCACCAGCTCGGCGAGCGGCGTGGGTCGCCGCTGCAGCACGATTTTCCCCGACGTGATGCGTGACACGTCGAGCAGGTCGTCGATGAGCCGCACCATCAAGGCCACCTGCCGCTCGATCATCCCGCGCACCCGTCGCACCGCCTCCGGGGCATCGCCCGACAGCCGGATCAGCTCGAGGCCGGTGCGGATGGGCGCCAGCGGGTTGCGCAGCTCGTGGGCCAGCAGCGCGAGGAATTCGTCCTTGCGCGAATCGGCCTCGCGCAGCTGGCGCTCCGATTCCGCGATCGTCTGCCGCGCCCGTACCTGGGCCGAGATGTCGCGGAAGTAGCAGACGAGGCCATAGCGGCCATCGGGCAGCGTGAGCCGGTCGATGCGCCACTCGTAGTACTCGATGACGTTCAGGTCGGCCCGGTACTCGGCCTGTTCCGATGCGGCGTAGGGCTCGCCGGTGGCCAGCGTGTGGCGGAAGATCCGTACGAGCTGGTCGGCGTAGGCCGGGTTCCAGACCCGGTGAATGACCTCGTCGAAGTCGCGGCCGACGACGCCGCCCGGGATGTCGCCGAACACCGGCAGCGCCACCGGGTTGACCTCGCGGATGCGGAAGTCGGCATCCACCAGATAGACGCCGAGCGGCGCCTGCCGGAGCAGCGTCTCGAACTGATGGCTGCGGTTGCGCAGCGCCTGCTCGGCGTCGCGGCGCAGCCGCGCCAGGTCGAGGAGTGCGCCTACGCGGGCGATCAGCTCCCGGGCGCTGAACGGCTTCACCAGGTATTGGTCCGCGCCGGCCGCGAGGCCCTCGATGCGCGCCTCCTCTCCGGCCCGCGCGGAGAGCAGGATCACCGGAGTCGCGCGGCTGTCGGCATGTTCACGAATCGCGGCGATCAGGCCGAAGCCGTCGAGGCCCGGCATCATGACGTCCGAGACCACCAGGTCCGGCGGCCGGGCGCGGATGCTGGCCAGCGCCGCCTCTCCGTCGGGGACGGCTTCCACCTCGTAGCGCTCGCCGAGGATGCGTGTGAGGTAGTCGCGCATGTCGGCGTTGTCGTCGGCGATCAGCACCCGAGCGCCGGCCGGGGCCGGGTGCGTGCTGGCCGGAAGATCCGGATCGGCGAGGACCTCGGATGCAGGGGCCGGGTCGGGCGGCAGCCAGCGCAGCGCCTCCTCGACGTACGGCAGGGCGCCGATGCTCGTCGGCGTCAGCCGCCGCGGCACGGCGATGCGATCTGCGGGCAGGTGTGCCGAGCCGGCGGGAATCGTGACGGTGAACGAGGCGCCCTTGCCCGCCTGGCTCTCCACGCGCACGTCGCCGCCGTGCAGCCGGGCAAGCTCGTGCACGAGGGCCAGGCCGATTCCGGTGCCTTCGTGCGTGCGCGCCTGCGCATGCTTCACTCGGTGGAAGCGCTGGAACATCCGCGGCAGATCGGCCGCGGGGATGCCGACGCCGGTGTCGGCGACCTGCAGCTCGGCGTGCGCGCCACACCAGCGCATGGCGACGTGAATCTCGCCCTCGAACGTGAACTTGAGGGCGTTGGACAGCAGGTTGAGGACGATCTTCTCCCACATGTCGCGATCGATGTAAACCGGCTCCGGCAGCGCGGGGCAGTCCACCACAAGCCGCAGCCCGGCTCTCTCGATTGCGGAGCGGAACACGCTGGCGAGCTCGGCGGTGACGCTGGCGAGGTCCACGGGCTCGAAGCTGGCGTCGATGCGCCCGGCCTCGATCCGGGAGAAGTCGAGCAGCGTGTTCACCAGCTTGAGGAGCCGCAGGCTGTTACGGTGCGCGATCTCGAGCCCTGCCGCCGCGTCGGCCGGCAGCGTCTCGATCTCCTGGCGCAGCACGTCTTCGAGCGGTCCCAGCATCAGCGTCAGCGGCGTGCGGAACTCGTGCGAGACGTTGGAGAAGAACGCGGTCTTCGCGCGGTCCAGTTCCGCCAGGCTCTCGGCCCGCCGCCGCTCGTCCTGGAGCGCCTGGGCGTCGGCGAGCCCCGCGGCAATCTGGCTGGCGACGAGCTCGAAGAACGTCCGGTAGTCGGCGTCGAGCTCGCGCGTCGGGCTCACCGCCGCCACCAGAAGCGCCCGCGGCCGATCGTGACCGGGGAGCAGCACCGGCAGCACGAGCGCGCTGGCCGGCGAGATCTTCCAGACGCCGGTGGGCAGCGCCTCGAAGCGCGTGCGCAGGTCGGTCAGCAGCGCACCCTGTCCGGAGGCGGCGACGCTCTCCATCAGCCATCGGTCGCCGAAATCGCCGAGCGTCACCTGTTCGGGCGCCGTGGCCTCGCCGGGCTCGATGCCGATCGCGGCAGCGCGGTGGGCCACCGTGCCCTGATCGTCCACCCGATACAGCAGTGCGAACGGGACGTCGTGCGGGTTCTCGGCCAGGGTCGCTGCCGCCGCGGCGTAGGCGTCTTCCTCGGTGGCGGCCCCTTTGGTGCGCGCCGCCAGGTCGCGCAGCGTGCGCAGCCGGCGCTCGCCGATCACTTTCTCCGTGGTTTCGATGACCGGGCAGAAGATGCCGACGACGGCGCCGTCCTCGCCGTGAATCGGGCTGTAGGAAAACGAGAAGTAGGTTTCTTCGAGGTAGCCGCGGTCAATCAGGAGCAGCAGGTCGCGCGAGCGGGTGGGCTCGGCGGTGGACATGACCTGCGACAGCATCGGGCCGATGACGTCCCAGATCTCCGCCCAGACCTTTGCTCCACGTTCGCCGAGCGCGGCCGGATGTTTGGCACCGAGGATCTGCGCGTATTCGTCGTTGTAAAGAATGGCAAGTTCGGGTCCCCACCAGAGCACGATGGGGAAGGCGCAATCGAGGCAGGTGCTGACGGAGGTGCGCAGCGACTGCGGCCACCGTTCGACTGGACCGAGCGGAGTGCGCGCCCAGTCGAGCGCGCGCATCCGCTGCGCCATCTCGCTCGTGCCGTGAAACGGACTCTGTGCCATCGCTCACGCCGGACCCGGACCGTGGCGCGCGCGATCCGCCACACGCACGCCGCAGACTGTATCCGACGCCTGCTGCATAACCTGGACCAGATTTTACCGCCGCGTCATGTCGGCCTCAGCCGGCAAGCCCAGCCGTGAGGCCGAAGAGACGCATGGCGTTCTCCTTGAAGATCAGCGGCTTCACCTCATCCTTGATTGCGATCTTCTCGAAGTCGGCCATCCACCGGTCCGGCGTCAGCAGCGGATAGTCGGACCCGAAGAGCACTTTGTGCTTCAGGAGCGAGTTGGCGTACTGGATGAGCGTCGGCGAAAAGTACTTCGGCGACCAGCCCGAGAGGTCGATGTAGACCTGCGGCTTGTGCAGGCACACCGAGATCGCCTCGTCCTGCCAGGGGAACGACGGGTGCGCGAGCACGATCGGCATGTCGGGAAAGTCCACCGCGACGTCGTCGATCGGCATCGGGTGGCCGTACTTGAGGCGGATGCCGCCCCCGCCGCGCATGCCGGTGCCGATGCCGCTGTGTCCGGTGTGGAACAGCACCGGCAGCTTCGCTTCGGCGAAGAGCTCGTAGAGCGGATAGGCGATCCGGTCGTTGGGAAAGAACTCCTGGATCGGCGGGTGCAGCTTGAGGCCGCGCACCTGTCCGGTCGCGAGCAGGCGCCTGGCCTCGGCAATGCCGTCGGCGCCGCGGTGCGGGTTGATGCTGATGAACGGGATCGCCAAGTCGGTGTGCTTGGCCGCGAACGCCAGGACGTCCTCGTTCGACAAGCTCGGCCTGCCGCTGAGCGTCTCGTCGACGGTGAAAATGACGAACGCCATCTTGCGCGATCGGTAGTACTCGGCCAGCGCCTCGGGCCGCCGGTCGGCGCCGCCCTTGAAGTAGGCCTTGGCTTTCTCGTCGGCATCGGTGGTCTCGCCCGTGTGCTCGAGATGTACGTGCACGTCGATGGCGGTGAGGGTGGAGGGATCGATAGTGAGTGTCTTGGTCATGGGGTTGTCGTAGTGACGGAGAGCGGGGCTTCCACCTCCGCCAAGGCTTCGGTGGACAAGTCAGCCCCGCTGGCTCGGTGCTGCCGTCCGCGACCGCGCGGCCGACTGCAGGACGCGGTCCGAAGGCGAATCGGCGTAGAGGTCTTCGACCGTCGCGGCGCGGTGCCGCAGGACGGCCTTCTGGTTCAGTGAACCCTTGTCGGTGATTTCCTTGGCGTCGAGCGAGGGCGGCACGTCGAGAATGACCGCGCGGGCCACGAACGTCGAGCTGCCCGTGCCCTGGGCGGCCAGGGCGTCGAACGCGTTCTGGAAGCGCTCGCGCACCAGGGGGTGGGCGATGACATCGGCCGGCGCCGTCCCGGCCGGGAGATTCGCCAGCTCGCGGCACTGGCCGAGGTTGGGAAAGACGAGCGCCGACGCGAAGTTGCGATCGTGCCCGGCAATCACCACGTCCTGCACCAGGCCGCGCCCCTGCGCGACGATCCGCGCCCGCAGCGGTCCGACGCTGACCCACGTCCCCGTGGACAGCTTGAAGTCCTCGGCCAGCCGCCCGTCGAAGATGAGCCCTTTGCCGGGATCGTCTGGGTCGACGAATTCCATCGCGTCGCCCGTCTTGTAGTAGCCCTCTTCGTCGAAGGCCGCACTGGTGAGCGCTTCGTCGCCCCAGTACCCCGGTGTGACGTTCGGGCCCTTCACGCGCGCCTCGCGCTTGGTCCCCACCGGCGTCAGCTTGAACTCGAGCCCGGGCGCCGGCAGCCCCAGCCAGCCGGCCCTGGCACCCGTCGGCCCCGTGCAGATCGCGAACGGCGCCGTTTCAGTGGCGCCGAACCCGGTGATGAAGGCCAGTTCCTCGCCGCAGGCTTCGAAGGCGAGGTCACGCAACTCGTCCCAGAAGCGCTGCCCCAGCCCCGCCGCCGCATAGAAGTAGATCTTCAGATTCCGGTAGAAGGTTTCGCGCAGCACCGGATCGCGGCGCAGGTGCGGCAGCAGCAGTTCGTAGGTGCGCGGCACGGTGAAATGCGCCACCGCGGACACCTCGCGCAGGTTGCGCAGCGTCGCGGCGAAGTGCTGCGGCGTGGGCTTGCCTTCGTCGATGTAGAGTGTGCCGCCGTTGAAGAGCGCGATGCCGAAGTTGTGGTTGCCGCCCGCGGTGTGGTTCCACGGCAGCCAGCAGCACAGCACCGGGGGCTCATCCGCGAGGAAGCGGAAGTGGGAGCGGATCATCACCTGGTTCGAGCACAGCATCCGCTGGGTGTTGATGACGCCTTTCGGCTTGCCGGTCGAGCCCGAGGTGAAGAGCACCTTGGCGATGGTGTCGCCGTCGACGCGATCGCGCGCGGCGTCCACCGCCGGCGTGGGCGCCGCCTGGAGGTCGGCGAAGGAGGTGCACGGCAGCGCCGCCGGCGACGACGCCGACACGACGATCTCGACGCCCGCCGGGAGCGCCTCCTCGAGCGCGCGCTCGAACAGCGCGCCCTCGGCCGCGAACACCAGGCCCGGCCGCATCCGTTCGAACACCTGGCGGAGCGTGCCGAACTCGTTGGCCTGCAGCGAGTAGGCGGGCGCGATCGGGGCGTAGGGCACGCCTGCGTACATCGCCGCCAGGGCCAGCAGGCCATGTTCGATGCTGTTGCCCGAGAGGATCACCACCGTGCGGTCGCGCGAGAGCTTCCGGTCGAGCAATCCCTGCGCGAGACGCCGCACCTGGCTCAGCGCGTCGGCGTAGGTGACTGTGCGCCAGCCCGTCACCGAGTCAGGAGACTGGCCAGGGGAGGGGGCCGGACGCTGCGCCAGGAACACGCGATCCGGGGCCTCGACTGCCCAATGCTCGAGCCGATCGGTTATGCGGACCGGGTAGGGCGCGATCGCGCTGGTCGATCGCAGGTAGATGCTGCCGTCGGGGGCGTGGCGCACGTCCGCCGTGTTGTCGGCGATGTGGACCGGCCGCACCCGCCGGGGGGTAGACATTCCGCTGTGCGTGGTGCTGCTCATTCGTCAGGCGGGGGCCGGCGTGGCGGCGCGGCTCTGGTCGAAGGCGCGGAACGTCGAGCCCTCGCGCGCGAGGCGCTCGAGCAGCGGCGCCGGCGTCCAGCGTGCCCCGTGCTCGCGGTGGAACGCCGCCACACGGTCGTACACCTGCTTGAGGCCGACCGAGTCCGCGTAGAACATCGGTCCGCCGCGGAAGCTGGGGAAGCCGTAGCCCGTCAAATAGATGACGTCGATGTCGGCCGCACGCAGCGCGAAGCCCTCGTCGAGGATCTTCGCCCCCTCGTTGACGAGCGCGTAAATCGTGCGCTCGATGATCTCTTCGTTGGTAAAGCGGCGCCGCGCGATGCCCGCCGCCACGGCTGTGCGCTCGATGAGCGCCTCCACCTCGGGATCCGGTGTGGCCTTCCGGTTCTCGTCGTAGATGTACCAGCCGGAGCCGGTCTTCTGTCCGAGGTGATTGATCGCCACCAACTGGTCGGCGACGAGCGGCTTGCGCTGCGTCGGATCGCTGAACTGGTTGAGCTCCTGGCGCACGCGCCAGGCGACGTCGAGCCCGCCCATGTCGTCCACGGCGAAGATGCCCATCGCCATGCCCCAGTCCGTGAGCGCCCGGTCCACCTGCGCCGGCGTCGCGCCGTCCTCGGCGAGGAACTGCGCCTCGTACATGTAGGGGAACATCATCCGGTTGCCGACGAAGCCGGGGCAGTTGCCGACGACCACGCCGACTTTGCCGAGGCGCTTGGCGAGCGCCTGGGCCGCGGCGATCGTCTCGGGCGACGTGGCCGCGCCGCGCACGATCTCGACCAGGCGCATCACGTTGGCCGGGCTGAAAAAGTGGGTGCCGATGACCACCTCGGGCCGCTTCGTGACCGCGGCGAGGGCGTCGATGTCGAGCGTCGAGGTATTGGTCGCAAGCAGCGCGCCGGGGCGGGCCACGGCGTCGAGCTGCCCCAGTACATCCTTCTTGAGCGCCATGCTCTCGAACACGGCCTCGATGATCACGTCGGCGCGATCGAATCCGGCCTGACCCACCTGCGTCGAGATCCGGCCGATGCGCTCGGCCGCGGATTCCGGGGTGAAGCGGCCCTTTTTCACCGAGCCGTCGTAGTTCTTGCGGATGGTCGCCATCGCGCGGTCGAGGCCGGCCGGTTCGGTATCGGTGAGCACCACGGTGATGCCGGCGTTGGCGCACGCCATCGCGATGCCGCTGCCCATCGTGCCGGCGCCGACGATTGCGACCGTCGAGACCGGCGGCACCGCGATGTCCTTGCCGACGCCGGGCACCTTCGCCACGGCGCGTTCGGCGAAGAACGCGTAAATCATGGCCCGCGCCTGCCCGGACTTGATCAACTCGTAAAACAGCTCGCGCTCGCGGCGGCAGCCCTCGTCGAAGGGCAGCGTAGCCGCGGCTGACACGGCGGCGATCGCCGCGGCCGGCGCGTGCTGATGCCGGCGCACCTTCTTTGCGAGCTCGTGCGCCGCCGCCACCATCGCGGGCAGCTCCGATGCCGCGGGGAGCTTGTCGCGGCGCTCGCTCGTCCTGGGATGCGGCCCGTCCGTGGCCGCGACCTCGCCGGCAAACGCGACCGCGCCCGGCACGAGGTCGTCGACGATGCGGTCGATGAGGCCGGACTGCAGCGCCTCGGCCGCCTTGACCGGCCGGCCCGACACGATCATCGTGAGCGCGGTGTCCACGCCGACGAGCCGCGGCAGCCGCTGCGTGCCTTCGGCGCCCGGGATGATGCCGAGGTTCACCTCTGGCAGGCCGAGCTGCGCGCTGGCGACGGCCACGCGGTAGTGCGCGGCCATGGCCACTTCGACTCCGCCGCCGAGCGCAGTCCCGTGGATCGCCATCACGACCGGCTTCGGGCACTGCTCGATGCGCAGCAGCAGGTCGTGCATCTCGGGCGCACCGGTGTCGCCGCCCCAGACCACGTTTTCGAGGCCCTTGATGTCCGCGCCGGCGATGAACGTGCGGCCGGCCGCCGCGACCACGATGGCCTTGGCCGCGGGGTCCGCTTCGGCCTGCGACAGCGCGGCCGCGAGGCCGTCGATGGTCTCGGGGCTGAGGGCGTTGACCGGGGGGTTGTCGATGAGGATGACGGCCACGGAGCCGTCGAGGCGGAGCGAAACGGGATTCATCATGAAGGCGTCACGAGGCCGGGGCCCGGGCCGCAGCGGCCGGGCAAACAAGCCATTGTAGCGCCGTCGGCCGTCTAAGAATGCTCAAAGACGGGGGCTGCCGCAGTTCAGCGGGTGAGCATTGGCGCCGGGATGTCGACCGGCGCCGGCAGGGGACAGGATCGCGGCGTTTCCGGGTCGAGGATGGCCTGGGCGGCGCAGGCGACATAGGGGGGGCGGGTGCGGAGCAGGCCCCGGAGCCCGCGAACGTTGCCGTCGAACTCTTCGAACGTGAACGGCGTGACCGGATCGGCGGCGACGAAGGGCGCAATGGCGGCGGCCAGCCGGTCCGCTTCCTGTTCGAGCCAGCCGCGGCCGTCGGCGCCGGCCCCGCCGGCGACGAGGGTGGACACGCTGACGAGGGTCTCGAGATAGAGACGGCGCAGGTCCGGTACCGCCATGACGCTGCGTGTGAGCACGTTGGTATCGAGGCGATAGTCGATCGGGTCGTCGAGCCCCCAGAAGGAGTGGTCGGCATCCCAGGGCAGCACCTGCGCCGGCCGCCCGTCACGGAAGCGGTACAGGTAGAAGTTGCTCATGCCCCAGTTGCCAATGAAGCCATCGATTTCGCCGCTCGCGCGCTGCACCGCCAGGAGCTTCACGAACGCCGGCAAATCGAGCAGGGCGCCGACCGAGCGCTCGAATTCGTCGGGCGGCGTCTCGTTGATCGCGCGGGTCAGCGCTTCGAGCGGCTGGTAGAGCCGCGACACCGCATCGGTCTCGCGCGTCTTCGGCGCGAACATCTCGGCGTAGAGGTCGAGCGAGGGTCCGAGGTACTCGAAGCCGTATTCGCGGAGCCAGGAGTACTCGTAGAGATAGCCGCCGTTTTCGACGTTCCCCTCCGCCGCGCCGAACACCCGCGAGATGAACGTGCGATCGACTGGCTCGACGATGACGTAGACCCCGGCGTATTCGTTGTTGACGAACAGGCGCGCGTGCGCCTCGCGCGGAGCCGGCAGCCCGGCGCGCGCGAACGTCTTCATCGCCAGGACCTCGCGCAGGGCCGACGGGTCGGTGTACGCGTTGTCGAGAATGAGGGCCCGCAGGCCGAGGAAGCTCTGATCGACGTAGCGATTCATGTCGACCCGCAACCCGGGCTTGACGCCGTTGCGCGAGCCCGCGCCGCGCGAGCGGATGCCGACATTGCGCACGGTGACGCCGCGCCAGCGGAGGTCGGCGGCGTAATAGGTGTTTTCGTCCGGGTGCGCCTTCAGCGCCTCCCAATCGCGGCTGCTGACGGTCAATTGGATGTCCTGCACCGTGGTGTCGTTGAACAGGTCAGCCTGCGTCTGCGCCAGCGCCGGCGCCGCTGCGGCCGAAACCAGGACGCACACCAGCGTCTGCGCCAACCAGGCCCGGTGGGGTCGCGAGAGGGTCATAGGTCAGAGGACGAACTGGAACTGCACCACGGCGGTGGGGAAACTCCCGCCTTGGGGCGCGGGGCTGCGCTCGGGATCGGTGACCGACTCGAAGACGGCGTTCCCCGTGATCTTGAGATAGCGATTGAGATACCAGCTCAAGCCGAGCGTGAAGACCCGGTCGGCATTGGCCGCGGGAGTGGTGATCAGCGGCGACGGCACCAGCCCGGCGGGATCGGCCTCCACCTCGAAGGCCAGCCGCTCCAGGCGCGCCGTCAACTCGAGCGCGCCGTACCCGTCGCCGAAGAGGCTGCGCTCGGGGTCGACACGCCCGTCCTTGGACTCACCGGTGAGCACCCAGGTGCCGGCGACATACCAGCCCGTGGCGGCCACGTCCGGGAGATCGCCATCGCCGGCGCCCATACCGGTCCGCTGATCCGACACCTTCATGTGCTCCCACGTCAGCGACACGGGGCCCAGGCCCCACGCGGCTTCGAGGCCGCGGCGCAGCCGTTGTCCGTTGACGAACACGCGGTCGAAGAACACGCCCTCACCGAACACCGTGCGGCCGCGCAGCCCCAACTGATCGTCGAGTTGGCTGGTCACCAGCGCGGCGCCGAACTGCAACCCGGCAAGCGCACCGCCGCTGGCGGCTAGCGGCGTGACCACGAGCCGGCCGGCGAACGCGTCGGTACCGCCCCGCGTTTGCGCCGTGCGGGCGTTGTCGCCGTCCTTTTGGAAGTACCCGGCCTGGTACAGGACGCGCCGCCCCGCCACGCGCCCGTGCGCCATCACGCCGAGGTCGCGGCCCGGAGCCAGCAGCCGTCCCGCGAGCGAGCGGTACACGAAATCGAGGTTGGCGCCGCCGGTCAGCGCATCGCGCCCGAACGGCATCTTGAACTGGCCCGCGCGCACCTCGAAGGCACGCCTCACGCGCAGGTTCGCAAAGAGGTCGCGTTCCGGTTCCAACGCCTCGCCGAACTCCCGCGACACCTCGAAGTCGAGCCGTTTGAACAGCGTGCCCTCGATCTGGAGGCGCCGCGTCTGCCAGCCCGGATCGGGCAGCGTCGTGCCCCGGTCGTGCGTCGGCGACTGCACTGTGCCCGCCAGCCGGCCGCGCACCTGGATCTCGCCGAACGGCAATTGCAGCGTGGGGCGGCCGCGCTCCGAGATGCGGAAGCCCGAATCCGGCCCTTTGTCAGACGGGCGCGACGCGACATCGCCTGCGGCGCCCTGCGGCACGGATTCCTGCCCGTGCGACTCGCGGACGCCTCCACACATCAGCGCCCCGCACAGGGCGACCGAGGCGCCAAGGCGCCTCATACGGCGACTGCCTCGGGCAGGCCGGCGGCGCCGTCGTCGGCCACGACGGCGAGAGGCAGCGCGAAGAGCCGCAGGTAGGCCGGGCTCGTTGCCAGCAGGTGCTCGTGCGTGCCACTCGCGGTGATGACGCCATGGTCGAGCACGAACACCGTTTGGGCGCGGGTCACGGTGGCGAGCCGGTGCGCGATCGTGATCGACGTACACTGCGCCATCAGGCGCGACAGCGCCTCGAACACGAGCGCCTCCGATTCCGGGTCGAGCGCCGCCGACGGCTCGTCGAGGAGCAGGATCGGCGCCTGGCGAATCACCGCGCGCGCGATCGCGACTCGCTGGCGCTGACCGCCCGAGAGCGTCTCGCCGCGCTCGCCGACCAGCGTGTCGTAACCGTGCGGCAGGCGGGCGATGAACTCGTGGGCGTTGGCGCGGCGCGCGGCGCGCACGATGTCGTCGCGCGAGGCGCCGGGACGGCCGTACGCGATGTTCTCCCACACCGGTGCGTGGAACAGCACCGGGTCCTGCGGCACCATGCTGATTTGATCGCGCAGCGATCGCGCGGTGTAGCCGCGGATGTCGTGGCCGTCGATGAGAATCGACCCGCTCGCCGGGTCGTAGAGTCGCAGGAGAAGGGCGAAGAGCGTGGATTTGCCGCTGCCGGTCGCGCCCACGATTGCCACCCGCTGGCCGGCGTCGGCGGTGAAGGTGACCCCGTTCAGGACGCTCGGCCCCTTACCATAGCGGAAGCGGAGGTCCCGCACTTCGATCCGGCCGGCGAACGCCGGCGCCCGCCGGGCCCCCGGCCGCTCGGTCACGGTGCTCTCCGACCGGAGCAGCTCGCGGATGCGCTCGAAGGCGACCATCGACTTCGAGGCGGTGTCGCTCATCCGCGCCAGGTTCTTCATCGGTTTGTACAGCTTGCCCAGGTAGAGCACGAACACGATGAGCGTGCCCGACGTGAACTGCCCGGCGAGCACGAGCCGCACGCCGACCAGCATCACGATGCCCGTGCCCCCGGCAACGATGAGATCCACGAGCGGAGGCAGCGAGGACTTGATGCCGCGGGCGCGCATCGCCGCGCGCCGGACGGCGTCGCTTTCGCGCTCGAGGCGCGCTTCCTCGTGATCTTCGCGAGCGAACACGCGCACCGTCCGGATGGCGGATACGGCCTCCTGGACGATCGAGGCAACCGCGCTCTCGCGCTGCTTCACCTCGCGCGCGGCCTGGCGAATCCGGTGCGTGCGCCCATAGACGACAGCGAAGAGCAGCGGCGCCACAGCGAGGCTGAGGAGCGCGAAGCGCCAATCGAGGTAGAGCATGATGGCGAGCATGCCGCCGAGCGTCAGCACGTCGATTGTGGCGCTCAGCAACCCGGTCGAAAGGAACTCCTGCGCCGCGTCCACGTCGCTCGTGAGACGCACGACCATGTCGCCGGTCCTGCGGGTTTCCAGGAAGGGCAGCGAGAGGCGGTGCACGTGGTGATAGAGCGCCTGCCGCAGGTCGTGCATGACGTGCTGCCCCACGGCGGTGGACAGATATTTCTGCACGTACGAGGCGGCCGCGCCGAGCGCCGCAATCGCGAGTACCGCCACAACGGCGGCGTTGAGGAGGTCGAGTGGCGTGGTGCCGAAGACGGCCCACCGGGCGAGAGCGGGAGAGAGCGGCTTGCCGCCGAGGACGTTGTCGACGATCAGCTTGAGCGGCCACGGTTCCCACAAGCCGGCGGCGGTCTCGATCACCATCGCGGCAAAGGCGGTCGCAAGCAGCATCCAGTACGGACGCACAAGCCGCCAGAAGCCGACCGGGACCGCGATCATGGGAGCCGATTCCGATTCTGCCATGCGGCGATCGGCCACGGGCTCACGCCCACCGGCAACCGTGCTCGACGATATGCGTGAACGGTCGAGCTCGAGGTCGGGTGATGGGTGGCGCGATCGTCGTCGGACACATCTATATGGACGGCGGGACGGGCGCGAAGGTTTTGCGTCGGCCAGCGCCAACATCGCTTTAACGTCGGCTTAACAATCGGCTTAACGTTGGGTGACGTGCCCTTGCGTGCCGCTCAGAACTGAGTAAAGCGGCGCCGAAGATCACGGGCAATGCCATCAAGAAGACGGCAGGCTGAAGGACAGGCGCCCGGCGACGCGAAAACAAAACGAGGCGAGTGTTGGCCACCCGCCCCGTTGAACGTATCCGTCTTAGCGCCGCGATGCGGCGAGCCCCGTGTGTCAGTGGCCGGGAATCATGATGTGGGCGCCGGTGGTGCCCGCATCCATCAGCCACATGCCGCTCGTCGACGGCTTGGCCGGAATCTTCAGCGACGCCTCCGTGGCATTTGGAACGGCAATGGTCACGTGCGGGCGCGCACTCTCCTGGTCCTTCCCCTGCAGACCATAGTGTCCGGCGCCGTACTCGGGCAGCACGCGCTTGCCGGCTGTTTCGGCCTCCTTGATTGCCTTCTCGGCCGCTTCGCGGGTCTTGTGCTGGTAGTAGAACTCGCGGTTCTGATCGACGCGGTCCATGCTCTTGCTGCTGGTGCAGTGGACGCTGAACGGCAGCTGGCCGGGCCACACCGACTGGTCCCAGCAGATCAGGTCGTTCGTCCCTTGCTTGATCATCACCCGCTTGCCGTCCGGCCCCCACTTCACCACGCTGGCGTTGGTGCGGACCATGCCCGCCGGCGCGCCGAGCAGCGCGCGGTCGATCATTTCCTGGTCGGTCTGGGCGTAGGCCGTCGAGGCCATTGCCATACACGCTGTCACTGCGACGAGCGTCAACTGCTTCATTGCGGACCCTCCGTCTCGCGAACCACGAATCCGGCCAGCGCCGGGGGAGCCGGCGCGGCTGGTTCGTGGATTATACGGGAGGAAGGCAGTGGCCGCGCGCGATCAGAAGGCCAGATCGAGCGTCACGCTCGCGACGGCGTCCGCCAGTTCGGCCTGCAGCCGGCCCTGACGCTCGACGAAGGTGGCGAGCTCCCCTTTGAGCGTGTCGAGCCGCGTTTCCTGGGCTTCGAGCTGGCCCGCGTAACGAGTCAGTAACCGCCGCTCAGCCGCCGAATCCTTCAGCGCCTTCATGTTCTCGCGTAGCCGGTTCTGGTCCTGCTCGATCGAGGCCAGTTCGGTCTCACGGCGCCGCACTTCCTGAAGCGCCTGCGCCAGTTCCGCGCGCTTCGCCGTGACCGGCGCGAGCGCCTGCTCGAGCGCGGCGCGGTTGCCGCCGCCTTGGACCAGCACCATCAGACGAGCGTCGTTGAACTCGCCGACCGAGTACCTGACGCTGCCGTCGGTCGTTTCGTCCACGTCCAGCGTGGCCGTCTGCCCGGCCGCTACCGCCAGCCTGAAGCGGTAGGCAGACGGAGTGGTTTCTTCGGGTGCCGGCGTCGAGACCAGCTTCCATCCGGCCGCGACCGGATGCTCGATCAGCACGAGACGGGCGTCGCGATTGTCGTTGCGCGCGACGTAAGTACGCCGCCGGCGCTGCACCGAGTCCTGTGTGACGATGCCCTTGGCCATTCGCACGCGCACGATGCGCATGGGGCTGTCGCTGCTGCGGGGGCTGACTTGCACGCCCAAATCCGAGGCGTACGAGACGAGCCGGCGCTCGCCCGGCTTGACCGGATCGATCAGCCCCTCGCCAGCGAAGGCGCCGCCGTCCACGATGCTGAGGCTGCCGGCGTCGAGCGTGAGCGGGCTCGTGTTCTTCAGCCACACCGCCCGGCGCGGGCGCAGGCCCATACCGTCGTTCCAGAGGCTGACGCGTTCGGCGGTCACCGGCGACTGAAGGATGGGTACCAGCGCCGATTGATTGCGGCGGATGGTGACGCGGTCGGACAGCTTGTATTCGAACAGCTCGCCGAGATCGGCGGCGCTGGCGCCCACGGCCTGATCGAGCGCCGCCTGTTCGATGGCCGCCTGCGACGGCAGCGCGGCGGCGGCAGCGCCTCCCGCGACGCCGGCGACGGTTCCGCCGCCGGTGCCCCCGGCGACTCCCACGCCGGGCCGCGAGCGCGGCGACACGGCATTCGACCGCCGAGGCTGCGATCCCGTGACCGTGATCGTCTCGGTCAGCGAACCGACCGTCATCTGCACGTCGCGCTGGGTGATGCGGCTCGGGTCGAGCGGCACGGCCTCGAGGCGCGCAGTCGTAAAGCCGGGCAGGGCCGCCTGCAGCGTGTACGCGCCAGCGGCAACGCCACCGATCGAATAGCGGCCGTTGCCGTCGGTGACCCCGTTCGCGACCGCGTGTTCGCCGTCGAGCAGTTCGACCGACACACCTGGCAGCGTCGCGCCCGACGCGTCACGGGCAACGCCGGTGATCCGGGCCGTGCCGGTGATGAGCCCGGCGCCGTGGGTCTCGGGCACGAGGGCCGAGCCAGTTCCCAGCGCGACGGTGGGACGCGCGACAAACAGCGGCAGCGACAGCGCCTGCCTGAAAGCCTGGGGGGCACCGGCCACGAGCGACAGCTCGACGTCGGTCCAGTCGGCGGCGCTCACGTTGTCCACCACCGCCCAGCCTTGCAGCAGCGGAGCCCGGTCGCCCGCCGACGGAAACACCAGCCGGTAGGTCGTCTTCCATACCGCGGCCTCTCCGACATAGCTGACGAGAAACTGCCGGGCACCGGTACCCGCCGTGGAGATAATCATGCGTCGCGGGCTGCGCGTGCCGTTGGTGGCGGTGATGGTGAGGTAGCGGCCGAGATCCTGCCGCCGATCCGGATCGGCGACTCGAATGCGAGTGCTCGCGTTCACCGGCAACGTGACGAGATCGCCCCCGTCGGTCACCAGGCTGATCTCATCGCGCTCGACCGGCGGATCGCCGGGCTGGGTGACTCGACTCTCGGCGTTCAGGAGCCGGCCGACGACGATGGCGCCGGTGGCGCCACGCACTTCGACCCGCGAGCCCCGAAGCGCCGCGAGCAGCTGCATCGTCGTCGCGCCCTGCCCGAGAGGCAACTGCAGCGCTTCGAGCTGACGTTCGATGGGCGTCGGCGAGTCGTAGCTCACGCCAACCACGCGGCCAGTGCCAAGGTCCACCGCCGTGAGCGACTTGAGCACGTCGTCGAGCTGATCGCCCGAGAACGGGACCGCCAATTGCTGGTTGCCCGTGATCGTGCCCAGATGTTCGAAGTAGCCGACGCCCGTCTTGTAGAGCACGACTCGCCGGATGGGCAGCACCGTTGCGCCCGGGTCTTGCGGGCCTTGGGCGGACAGCGAGAGGACGGCGAGGCAGCCAACTGCGACGGCGAGGGCAATTCTGCGAATCATGATGGTCTCCGCGCCGGCGGGCGCTGCGACGTGTATCGGCGTCAGCACGCGCGCGGGAGAGGGAGCGCGACTCGTCCATAAACTCAGGGCCCGCGGGCTACACTACGTCCGTGCTGAAGGAGATCGCCATGCGCCGAGCCGTCACGATTGCCGCCCTCATCGCCTGCGCGGCCGCGCCGGCGGCCGCCCAGACGTCCGATGGCGGCGCCGACCGGGCGCTGTCTCCATCCATGGCGGCGTCGGTGAAGGCCATGCACGGCATCATCCGGCGCAATCTGGCGGAGGCGGCCGCCGCGATGCCGGAGGGGGACTTCGCGTTCAAGCCGACGCCGCAGGTGCGGAGCTTCGGCGAACTGGTCGGCCACGTCATCAACGCCAACTTCTACTTCTGCTCGCAGGCCCCGGGCGAGAAGCCCGCCTTTGGTGGCGACTTCGAGAAGACGGCCGGCAAGGCCGCGCTCGTGAAGGGGTTGAACGAGGCGCTCGCCTACTGCGATGCCGCATACGACGGCACCACCGACGCCAACGTGGGGCAGGCAGTGACCGTGCAGGGGCGGGGCGGTGGCACGCCCACGACCCGCGGGCTCGTGCTGATGTTCAACACGACCCACAACAACGAGCACTACGGGAACTTGATCGTGTATCTGCGCCTCAAAGGCATCGTGCCGCCATCGACGGCGCGCGCGCAGGCGCAGGCCCGGTAGCGCGGCCGCGCCCTGCGCGCCAGACTGATCCTGGCCGTCATCGGGCCGACGGAGCGGCCTTCCGCGTCGCACGCCGTTCGCCGTTGGCGCCGCGGATGACGAGGTGCGTCACCCGGCCCTGGGTGTCCGAGACGAATTCGAAGCCGGTCGGCGTCGCGGTCGAGAGGAACTGCGTGTCCGATTGCGCCAGCAGCGGCAGCTTCGGCTCGTTGAGCCCCTGCACCCAGAGCAGATCACCCTCGGCCACCACCAGCGCGTCGCGGCCGGGCGCCAGTTCGTAGGCGCCGGCGTACCTGGCCAGGATCGCCGGACTCACGACGACGCCGGCGGCGTGCGTGAAGTGGCGCTGATCCTTCTCGTTCTCGCAGACGTCTTCGAGCAGATCGGTGTCGGGCGCGAGTACGCGCTCGGTCCTGATCGTGAAGGGTCTGGCGAACACCGCCGGATCGTCGATCGTCATCTCGAACTCCATGTGCCCGAAGTCGCGGCGGCGGATGCGTTCGGTGAGCCGCAGTGATTCGGTCTGCGGGTGGCCGGCGCTGTCGAGCCACGCGCGATCGTTGAAGCCCGCCGTCGTGATCACCAGCGTGTCGCCCTCCCAGCGGCCGATGGAGTAACCGAGCCAGGCGGGATTCGGATCGACCGGAAGCGGCCGGCCGTCCATGTAGATCGTGCGATGCGGGCCGTTCGGAGATTCGTAGAGCAGCACCAGCATGCGAGGCGTCTGCACGAACTGGGTGAGGTTGAAGAAGTTGTGGTACGGGACACTGACCGGCAGGCAGCGCGCGAGCGGGCTGTCCTTGCGCGAGTCCCGCAGCCGCTGCAGGAACAGCGCCTCGGCCCAGGGCTTGACCTCGCCGGGGCCGAGATCCTGGGCGATGTTGAAGCGATACACCGGCCCGGCGCCACTCCAGACCCCGGTGAGATCGGGCCGCCCGTCCGGCGTTCGCGGTGCCGGGGCGGCGAGATTCGCGCTGCCATCCGCCAGCCGCGGTGTGCCTGGGGCAGGGTAGTTCAACCACTGCGCCGTGGCGGGAATCGCGAGCAGGGGCACCAGCACCACCGTCAGCAGCAGGCGACGTGATCTCATCGAGACCTCCCCGAGGCCCGCGATTATACGGCGTACGAACGAAGGGCCGGGTCACAGGACCCGGCCCTTCCGACCTACCCGCCCCACCCGCCCACGACGAGCGATACGAGATGTAGGGCGGGGCGTCAGCCCCGCCGCGTGCGGACCTAGAACGTGAACTTCACGCTGAACT
>Ga0070675_100000602_pt1 | contig 24734 bp, 21 predicted proteins | sample KBSM43metaG_FD_65343 | JGI IMG/M metagenome (GOLD analysis project Ga0070675, IMG submission 65343) | Miscanthus rhizosphere microbial communities from Kellogg Biological Station, Michigan, USA - KBS M4-3 metaG | ecosystem: Host-associated > Plants > Roots > Rhizosphere > Soil ... | reverse complement strand
TCAGTTCTCAGTTCTCAGTTCTCAGTTCTCAGTTCTCAGTTCTCAGTTCTCAGTTCTCAGTTCTCAGTTCTCAGTTCTCAGTTCTCAGTTCTCAGTTCTCAGTTCTCAGTTCTCAGTTCTAAGGTTTCAGTGCTCCAACGGAATCCCAAACGCGTAAAGATGGTTGTCGTACGTGACGACGTACACCTGGCCGCCACCGGCGGAGAGTTCCCCACGCGCGAACGATGTGATAGTGGTGCCGCTGCTCCACAGCGTCCGGCCCGTTGCGGCGTCGAGCACTTGCAGGACGGCCGGAGCGGACCGTTGCGCGCGCTGCGCGGCCGTCAGCGGCGGTGAAGCCGGGCCGCGGTATTCGCCGCTCGAAACCACGAAGACCATCCCGTTCACGACGATCGGCGCGAGCGGCGTCGCCACGTCCTGTGATTGCCACCCTGGCGCAAGGGAAAGCTTCCCGCCCTCTTCGATCACTTTGAACGCGACGATGCGTCCGGACGATGCGGGGCCATTCTGCGTGAACGTAACATCGCCGGTCGTACCCGACGCAGTCGTGAAGACCCAGCGGCCGCCGCTGTCATCCTGGAATGTCGCAAGTCCCGTTCCGGCGCCAGCCGTCGTGTATTTCGCGGTGGACGCAAGCGGTGTCTTGTGATCGCCGCCGCCGAGCGACGCGGCATCCAACAGATAGAGGCGCCCATCGTTCGCCGTGGCGGCGATCAGATCCTTGCTGCCGTGGCGAAGGACGATCGGCGTCGCGTTGAAGTCGGCGCCCGGTGCGGTGAACCAGTCTTTCGGGGTCAACCTGTCTCGATCGAGCGCGACAATCGAATCAGCGTGGGCGGCGCCCTGGCCATCCGTTCCGAGCGCCACGTAGATCGTGCCGTCAGTGCCGAGCGACAATCCGGACGATCCGGCGATGCTCGCTCGGCCGGCCTTCCACACCTGCGCCTTCCGCTCGCCGGCCGGTTTGGTGAGATCCATCGCCCAGACTGCGTTGGGCGCCGCTCCGCATTCTCCGGAGGTTGTCGTGTAGACGACGCCGTCCACCCAGATGAGCGCGGTTGGTTTCGCATCAGGCGGAAGGAACGGCACGGCCGGTTCGATCGGCGCGCCGTTGCTCACGTAGAGGCTGTGAAGATACCCGTCGCCGCCGACCGCGAAGAGCGGATCGACGCCGCCAAAGCCAATCGGCGCTGGTCCTCGTCCGCTGCCCGGCGCCGGAGGGGGTGGCGCCGGAGGACCGCCACGGGCCGGCATCTGGCTGAGCACCGCAGCGCCCCTACCAGGTTCGCCCACGGCGCTGCCGTTTCGAACACCCGCGCGGCCACCGCCGGCACCGGTGACGCCCGCCGATGGCACCAGCACCGTGCGCCGGCTTGGCATCGCCATCAGCCCGCCCGGACAGTTCCATGAACTCGGCGGCCTGCCTCCGGTCGGCGCCGTGTAGTTGAGGACGGTCGTCCACGACGCGCGCGCGAGATCGGTGTCCACGGCGAAGATCCGATCGTCGCTGCCGCCGAAGAACGCCAGGCTCTTGAAACCGCGATACCCAATCAACCGATCGAGCAGCACCGGCGCGGTCAGCGAGTTCAGCTGACGGCTGGTGTTCTCGATTTTCATCTTCCACAGGAACGCGAACTCGCCCTTCTGCACCGCGGCTTTGGTAAGCCGTGCATCGGCGCGCAGCCAGGCGCTGCGCTGGGCATCGAAGCCGCTCGTCGTCCACTCGGCGGCGCCGCGCCCTTGCGCATGCCCTTCGACTCCGCTCAGGGCGAGCAGCAGCGCCGCAGAGGCCGCAACCAGTACGGCGGCAGGCACCAGCCGAAGCGAGCGCTTGCTCATGGCTATTTCGCCCCCGGCGCGACGCCGAAGCAATACAGCGTGCCGTCGTAGGTGCCGAGATAGACGCGGCCGTTGGCGACCGCCAGGCTGCTGAAATGGCTGAACGACGTGATCTGATCGCCGCTCGACCACAGTTCATCGCCGGTCAGCGCGTCGAGCGCGTAGAGCGTCGCGTGCCCCGAGTGCGCGATGCGCGTCGCCGACTTGTTGTACGCAAGCCCGATATCGAACGTCGCCTGCGTGGCATCCTCGCCGTTGCCGTACGCGAACACCACACCATTGGCGATCACGACCGGGTCGGCCTGCCACATGTCGCGCGATAACCACGCCGGCGCGAGCCGCAGGCCTCCGCCTGTTTCTTCGAGCTTGAAAGCGGCGACCGCTCCCTGCACGACCTGTCCGTGCTCGATCGGCGCGGTGAATTCCGAATGCTTCGGACCCCAGAACGGGACGAGGATCCACCGCGTGCCGTTCGTTTCCGCCCACGTGGCAAGCGCGCCCCAGACGCCGGCCCCGGCGAAGTGGACTTCCTCGTTGCAAATCAGCGGCGTTCGATAGACCGGCGTGCGATGGTCTTCGCCGCCGAGGCCGCTCGTGTCGAGCAGCCACACGCGGCACTCTTTGCTGGTGTGCGCGGTGTATTCCCTTCCCTTGTACTCGAAGACGGGACCGGTGGCGTTGATGTCGAGATCACGCTTGCGCAGCCAGTAGGCGTTGGACGGCGCATACCAATCGGTCATCTCGAGCGCTTTCGTCTCCGGGTTCTGCTTCACCGCGACGATCGCCTGCCCGAAGATCTGACGTTCCGGGAAGTAGTCACCGTCACCGCTGCCGGCGTACACACTGCCGTCCTTGCCGATTGACGGCCCGAGGCGCGGCCACAGCCCGCCGCTGCCCGGGTTGAAACTTCCGACTTTCTTGGTCGCCAGGTCGTAGCTGTAGAACTGGTTCGGCGTGCCGCCGCATCCCTGCGCGGTGGTCGTGTAGAGCACGTTGTTAAAGATGTTCAGCGCGTACGGCTTGCCATTCGGAGGCAGGAACGGCTCGGCCCGCGCGATCTCCTGGCCGGTTGCCGGATCGAGCGTACGGAGCCGCCCGTCCCACGAAATTGCGTACACGATGTACTTGCCGGGTGTGTCGGTCGGGACCGCGATCGGCGTGGCCGTCTGACCACCAGGACAGAGCGGACCGCCGCTGCGGCCGTTGTCATCGAACGTGCTGTCGAAATGGCGCTTCCAGAGCTGTTTACCGGTCCCGACGTCGATGCCGTAGACGTTGTCGGAGATGCCTGCGACCACGGCGATCTCGCGCGCGCCGCCCGCCACCTGCAGGTCGCCGATGATCAGCGGCGCGAACAGGTTGTGCATCTCGCGCTGCTGGTTATCCAGCTTGAGCGTCCACAACAGCCGCATGTCCTTGACTGTTGCGGGGCTGATGAGTGTCTCGTTGCGTTGCCAGGAAGTGCGTTGCGCGTCGCCGCCGTCGGTCAGCCAGTGCGCGCGGCGACCGGCCTGCGCGAATGGATGCGTTTCCCAAACGGTCACGCCACCGATCGCGACCACGAGGCACAAAACCAGGCGCTGCATGATCATCTCCCCGCGCGCGTCTCTTGAAGCTGCCCTGAACCGCAAGACGTCCGAAGAGTCGTTTGTCGACGCAGGCGTATCCTCGCCGCGCGCGGCATCGCGATCTAGTAGAAAAGTGTCACGGACTGGTAGAAACGATCCCCGATCCAAGCTATTGGCGGTGCGTCCGCCGGTAGTTGCGGGGCGTCTCGCCCATGATTCGGCGGAACTCCTTGGTGAAGTGGCTCTGATCCGAGAAGCCGCACTCAGCCGCCACAACGGCAATGGGACGCCGCGAGAACACCAACTCCTGGCAGCTCATCCGGACTCGCAGCTGACGGACGTACGTATGCGGCGTACACAAGTACGTATCCCTGAACTGCCGATGAAATGACCCAATCGACAGCCCGCAGGTCTGCGCCATCGCGCGAATGCTGACCGGCTCGTGGTAGTGCTCCTTGATGTACGCCATCGCCGGCGCCAGGCGTGATTCCGTCCAGATTCTCGACCCTTCACCCGCCGCCATGGTGGCGACGCCAGCTGTCCCGACGATGCGGCCGCTGGCGTTGCGCAGCGGCAGTTTCGACGTAACCAGCCAGCGCGGCGTGTGGTGGAACACAATCATCTCGACACGCGACGTGATCGGCCGGCCCCTCAGCACCTGCGCATCGTCCATCTGGTACTGGTTCGCGAGGTATGGTTCGAACAGGTCGAAGTCGGTGCGGCCGATGATCTGATCGCGGTTCGACCGTCCCATGTGCACCATCAAGGTCGTGTTGACCCACCGGAAGGTTCCTTTCCGGTCTTTGATCCAGAACAGGACGTCCTTGAGATAGTCGAACAACTCCAGCACGCGATCCGTGCGGGCGCCGAGGGTCCGCGCCGCGATTTCCAGAGTCGTTTCGGCCATCGAGAGGTCTACGCGCAGTCGCGCCTACGGTGCCACGTCGTCGTACAAGAGTCTTGTCGAAAAGAATCGATCCGCGTCAGGTTCTTACCAAAACGCCCGTCGGGTGTCCATGTTTCGCAGTTGCAGAATCGTACGGTGCGAATGCCGGGGCGCTCCACCGGTCCACTGCGCGATAATGCGCCTGATGCGCCTCTGCGCCCACGCGGACCGTTCTCTCACCACCTCGGTGGTTGCTGGGTTACTGATGATCGCGGCGCCGTCGGCACAACAATCGCTGCCCAGCGGACCGCTGGTGATCCGCGCATTCACGCTCCGATTTGATCCTGCGGGCAGATTCACGCTGTCCGGTGAGGGATGGCCGTCGATGGCCGGCACATGGACGGTAAGCGGCGGAAGTGTGACGCTGCAACAGCAGGGCGGGCCTGGGAACTGCGCCGCCGACGGACGCTACTCCTTCACCGTTGACGGTCCGCGCGTCAGCTTCAACCTGATCGCGGACGACTGCGAACCGCGGCGGATGATTCTCGATCGCAGCCAGTGGCTGCCGCCCGGCGTTCAGCCGGCGATCGAAGCGCGCCGCATTCTGCGCGGCAGCGGCACGGCAAAAGGCGCCTTGCCGCCGCAGGCACGCGGCAGCGGCCAGTGGCCGTCGTTCCGCGGAGTCGAAGCGGCCGGCAGCGCCGACGGACAGAACCTGCCCGACGAATGGGACCCGGCCAACGGCACGAACGTCGTGTGGCGGACGGCGATTCCCGGGTTGGCGCACTCGAGTCCGATCGTCTGGGGCGACCTGCTGTTCGTGACCAGCGCCATCAGCAGCCGCCCGAATGCCACCTTCAAGCCGGGGCTCTACGGCGACGGCGATGCGTCGGACGATCGATCGGCGCAGCAATGGATGCTGTACGCGATCGACAAGCGCACCGGAACGCTCCGATGGAAGCGCACGGCGGCCCAGGGAGAGCCCCGCAACAAGCGGCACATCAAGTCCACTTACGCGAGTAGTTCCCCCGCCACCGATGGCCGCATCGTCGTCGCGTGGTTCGGATCGCAGGGGATCTATGCCTACGACTTCGCCGGTGGTTTGCGCTGGTCGGTCGATCTGGGCCGCGTCGACATGGGCGCCTACGACATTCCGTCGTACGAGTGGGGCCCGGCCAGCTCGCCGATCATCTGGAACGGCCTGGTGATCGTGCAGTGCGACACACAGACCGACTCGTTTCTGCTCGCGCTGAATGCCGGGACCGGAGAAACGGTGTGGAAGGCGGATCGCCAGGAGTTGCCGTCCTGGGGTACGCCGACGATCGTCAATACGCCCGCCGGTCCGGAGCTCGTCACGAATGCGTCGAACTTCGTGCGTGGATACGATCCCCGGACCGGTCGCGAGCTGTGGCATCTAGGCGGCAGTTCGAAGATCACCGCGCCGACTCCAATCTTCGCCAATGGACTGCACATCGTGGCGAGCGGCCGTGCGCCAGAGCGGCCGGTGTTCGCCATTCGCCCGGGGGCGCGCGGCGACCTGACACTTGCGGCCGGCGCCACGGAGAACCAGTACGTCGTCTGGAGCAAGACCGGTCGCGGATCGTATATGCCGACCCCGCTCGCCTATCGCGGGTTCCTCTACGTGCTGGCCAACAACGGCGTGTTCGACGCCTACGACATCGCGACCGGCAAGGAGATCTATCGTCAGCGCTTGCCGCTGGTCGGCAGCGGCTACAGCGCGTCACCGGTCGCGGCCGATGGGAAGCTCTACCTGTCCAACGAGGACGGCGAGATGCTGATCATCCAGGCGGGCGCGACATTCAAACATCTCGGCACCATCTCGTTCGGTGAATCGCTGATGGCCACGCCGGCGCTATCGCAAGGCATGATGTACGTCCGAGGCGCGCACACACTGTTTGCGATCGGAAAAAAACCCAGCCGTCCTACCTCCGCGGGTCGTACTGGTCGATGATGCGTAGCGCGCTGGGATCCTTGACGAGCGGCGCCATCTCCGGCAGCGCGCGCAGCGCGAAAATGAAGTTTTCCTTCCTATCGATGCCCTGCTGCAACGGTGCGAGCGCCTCGTCTCTGTTACCGGCAGCGGCGTGCACGATCGCTCGCGTTACAAACGGCACATAGCGCACCCGGGCGTGTTCGTCGAGCCGGCGCATGATGTCGCGCGCTTCCTGCTCGCGGCCCATCCCCAGAAACGTGAGCGAGAGCCCGTACGGAGCGCCGTTGAGCGATTTGGCAGCCGTCTCGCACTCGCGCAGGGCGGGCGGGTAATCACCGAGCTCCCGGTACGTCGCCGCGACCCACGACTGAAAGTACACGAATGACGGATCGATCGCCTTCAGCCGTTTGTGCGCCTCGATCACGGCCCCGTGCCGCTGAGCAATGTAGTTGGCGGCCTCCTTGATAGCGTGCGGCCGCCACGCGACGTCGATCGAGAGCATGGCTGACGGAAATCCGACAAATTCGCGGGCATGCGGCTTGCGAGATGCTGCCGAGGGCACCCGTGACCCTCAATGCCTGCGAGTTGGAAATCGATCTGTTCTGCAACGGCCTGCGGCTGCCTGAGGATGTCTCGCTCGCAGGCGTCCGCGGCATCGCGCGGACGCGTGCCGGCCTGGGATCGGGGCTCGAAATCGCCATCCCCGCGGCGTGGCTGGCGAAAAAGGAGATCTGGGCGAACGTGCCGGTGACGGAGCCGTTCGCGAAGCGATCGCCGTACCGTCTCGCCGGCGGACCCGGCGGCTACAGCATCGTCGACGAGCGAAACGGGGCCGAGTACGCGATCCGCCTTCCCACAGAGCCGACCTGGTACTTTCGGCGGACGTCGCGCGACGTGCCGATGAACCGGATCGGCGTCCTCCAGGGCACCTATCTCGGCATCTACGTCAATCCCGTCTGCGCGTTCTGGACGAGCGCGCCGCGCCTGCGGTGCCGCTTCTGCACGACGGGACAAAACGTCGGCACCGCTGAATTGGCGGTCAAGGCGCTCGACGATGTCATCGAAACCTGCTGGGCGGCGAAAGAAGAGTCGGGGATCACGTTTGTCCACCTGAATGGTGGCTTCCATGGCGGGCACGGGATCGACGAGGTGCTGCCGTATGTCGAGGCGATCAAGAAAGAAGTCGGTCTGCTGGTTGGCGTGCAGCTCGCGCCGGAGCGCGACTTCACGCGCTACGACGCGCTGACGGCCGCGGGCGCGGACCACATCTCGATCTGCGTCGAGCTGATGGATCCGCACTGGTTTGCGACGATCTGTCCGGGAAAAGCGGTCGTGCACGGCCAGGCGCTGTACTTCCGCGCGATGGAGTATTGCGCGACGCTGCTGCCGCGCGGCGCCGTTTCGGGCGAGCTGATCGCCGGCCTCGAGCCGATCGACCAGACAATCGCGGCCATCGATCGGATCACCGACGCCGGCGCTTTTCCAACAGTCTGCATCTTCCGCCCGACGGTCGGCAGCGATCTCGAGGGCTGGCCGGCGCCGCGGTTTGATGAGATGCGCCTCGTCATGCGCCACGTCTACGAAGCGTGCCGGAAACACTGGCTGCCGATCGGCGTGGCGCCGAACATCGAAGTCAGCCTGGTGGTCAATCCCGACGATACGCCGCTGCTTGCCAAACGCACGCCGGCCTTTTACGCGTACGAAGCCTACCGTCGCGCACTTCGGGTCGTGGCGTCGCCGTTCTTTACGCGCCGCATGCGAGCAGCGTAGGACGCGACGAAGTACGGCGCCATCAATCCAACTGGACGAGCGCAGCTTCGTACTCCGGGTGCTCCACGGGTTCACTGGGCGATAAAGCGCCTCCCGAGCGGCGAGCGACGAGCAACGAGCCCCTTGACGCCTGTGGTTAGCTAGTGCTAACTTTACGACAGAATGGCTTCGATGCTCCCGTTCTACGTTCGCGAGGACGATCCTCCAGCCAAGCGACAGATCCTGCGTGCAGCGATGAAGCTGTTCAGTGAGCACGGTCTTGCGGGTACGAGCATTCGCGACATCGCCGAGGAGAGCGGTTACACCAATCCGGCCCTCTACAAGCATTTTGCCGGCAAGGAAGAACTGGCTTTGCATCTCTTCGAGACCTGCCACCGACGTTTATGGGCGCGATGCAACGCCGCCATCGCTTCTTCGAAAAGCTTCGACGACCAACTGGACGGCTACATCGGTCAGTACCTCGAGCTCGTGGACGAGCATCCTGAAGCCATGGCGTTCCTGTCCGACAGCGCGCGCGTTCTCTGGCCGAAGGCGGATTCGACCGTCCGGCGCCAGACCATGATTGGCCTGGCCCGTTCACTCATGATGAAGGCACCGCAGATGCGTCGCGGGAAGTCGGCCCTGCATCCCGACGTCGCGGCTGCCAGTTTGCAAGGCACTCTCGCCGAACTCACCCGCATGCTTCAGGTCGGTGTCGTCTCCGGGCCAGCGGTCCGTTGGAAAGGTGAACTCGTCAGATGCTTTGGCAGACTTGGCAGGTGATTTTTTTTGACACCTTAGTTAGCGATTGCTAACTATATAGCGCAACGACGCGAACCGAAGGAGGTTCCATGTTTGCCGTTGACCACGCCGCAACCGCATTACTCGTCAAACGCCGGTACCCGTCAGCACGACTCGCACCTATTCTCGTCTCGGTCCAGGCCATGGAGCTCGGGTGGGTGGCGCTCAACTATCTCGGTGTCGAGCGAACCACGACGGACGCCGTTGTCCACAGCGTCGCGGATATCCACCTCGCCTATATGCCGTACTCACATTCGGTCGGTACCGCCACCGGCGTCGCGGTTCTGGCGTGGCTGCTGCTCGAGAAAGGATTCGGCCTTGCGGCGCTCGGCCGCGCGGTCGGCATCGGCATCGTGTCGCACCTCATTCTCGATCTGGCGACACACGGCCACGACATCGTGCTCTGGCCGGGGCTTTCCACGCCACGACTGGGCCTGGGTTTGTACGAGGCCGCGCCGGTCGCAGCGTTCATTGTCGAGTTCATCTATGGAATCGTCTGTTGGTACGTCTATCGGGGCGGGCTCGGCCTGCTCGCGCTCATCGGCCTCGGGAACCTCGCCAACCTGTCGTTCCTGTCGCCAGCCATTCCGGGCCCCGAGGAGTACATGGCCGGACGTCCAATGCTGCTGGTTACGGTGATCTTCGTACAAATCGTGGTGACGCTGGTCCTCGTCGGCATACTCGCGCGGAATGACCGGGCATCAACCGCGAGGCAGCTGAGCCCCGCCCTCGCCAGCTAGGCGCCTGGCACCTTCGATGCGGCCATTCTCCTGACGCACTTTCAGCGATTTTTCTGCGTCCGATTCTGGCGGCAGCGAATGCGCAACCGCGGCTGCGACAAGGGCTGCGGTCAGAACCACCGCGGCGAGGAGCACGAACGCGATCCACCGGCCCATGTGCCACATGGCTGCGGTCATTCCCGTCACGGTCAACGCGATGCTCAGCGCGGCGATCGGCATCGAATAGAGAAGCGCAATGCGCGATCGTCTCGCGTACTGAGACGCTCGCTCCAAGGGGGAAGGAAAATACCGTTCGATATCCGGAAAGCCCGCATCTAGAAATGCCCGCAAGGTAAGGTCGTCGAGGCCAACGTCGTTCACGTCCCTGATCAGCCTGAGCAGGATGATCCCCGCGACATTCAGCGGCAGCGCAGCCGCCAGAGCTGCAGTCGACGTCCGAATGGCCGCGTCGACAGGTCCGACCGTGATCAGCGCGGAGATGACGACCAGGTTGACCGCAGTCAGCCCGCCGAAGATCCAGCTTCCGACGTCGGTCAACCACGGCGAGGTCTTTTCGGCGAGATTGCGAAGGCCTTGAAAAGTGGGCGCGGACTGCGCGTCCGCCGGCGGAGGAACACTTCTCTGCTTCATCTTCTTGCTGCAACCGTGGGTCGATGAGTGACCGATTCGGATTGCCTGCGCTCCGCCTCACGCTTCAAATCGCGGGCGTAGCGCTCGAACACCGGACCGAAGTCGGGCATTGACGCTCTGACGAGCGGCAAGATGAGGCCGGAGAAGCGCTCTTCCATCGCGAAATCGGTCGTGCCGTCCTCGCACCGCCTCAGTTCAAAGTTGCGGACACCCTTGAACAACAGCGACACACCACCGGTCCACGTCATGCGCTCGTGCGGAACCACACCCGATACCGTTGGAGTGAAAGTGCGGTCCGTACCGGGAACGTGTAGTCGGAGTTGCTCTCCTTCGCGAATCTCGCCCTCCACAGAGGTGACGGTCGAGTTCCAGCGTGGAAATTCCTTCGCATCGGTCAGAAGGCTCCAGATGGTTACCGGTGAAGCATGGATATTGAGTTCCACGGCACACACCATCGAAAACACACTGCGCGACTCTGTGATCCTCGCCGCCGTCATCGAGTCTGATGATCGCCCCGCCGAAAGACACCTTGCAAGGTCATCCACTCGAGCGCGGCGCACCGGTCGCGCCACAGCGCCGCCACCAATCCATAAAATTTCTGCAAGCGATATCGACCGCTCCCCGCCCTTTTCGCCTGACGGTCAGCGAACTGCCCGCTTCGTACTCCTCTTCGATGGTGTGACCGTTGTTCGTAAGAGCCAGCGGCGTCTCATCGAGCCGCAGCAACAATGGTCCGAGTGCCGATCGACAATGATGTGGTCGATGTCAATCGGCGACTGTCGCTGAGTCAGAGACAAGCCCGCGCAGGCCTCCCAGCCTGGTACCCCTCCCCAAAATCCTGGCCCGGTGTCACCGGAGTATGCGAACTCCGGCGCGCTGGTCTCGGCGCCCACAGAAACGACCGTTCCTCGACCCGTTTCCGACAGCGCCAGCAGGCCGACCCATACGGCACACGCGAGAGTCCTTACGAGCGCCCGACCGAATACCCGCCGATTGCGCAGGATGCCCATGAATGCTCCTTCTCTGTCCAGACTGGACGGACACGACACGGCGGTGCATCGAGCACACCAGCGAATTTCGCTCGAGTCGGCGCGTTGTGCATGAAAATCGCAACCGCCGCTCCGTGACATCGGAGACGCTCCGACGCGCTGGATGTCTCCGGCGTGCACATTAGAACTTCGTTAGGACTCGATCAGCCAGAGCTGAGCGCGGCGCTCGCCCACTGACGACGAGTTCGCGCAGCAGGTGGCGTGTGCGCGTTTTCGGATCAAGGAAGCTATCCGTAGAACTCGCGTCTGATCCGTTTCGCAGGAACACCCAGTGCCGACAGGTGGGCGAGCACGCCTTCGAGGAATCTTGGCTGCGGCGCGCTCCCCGCCCTTTTCGCCTCCTCGAGATCGAACTTCGAAATGCCTGGTCCGCAGACATAGACGATGCATTCGGTCGGCGCGGGAATACATTCCTGCAACAGCGACTGCCCAAGCCGTCCGCGGCGGACCGACGATCCGAACAACGACGCGTCGTCTTCTCGCGTCAGCGTGTGGACGATCTTCAGCCGCTCCGGATGCTGGCGGGAGAGCGCTTCAAGCGCCTCGCGGTAGATCACGTCGTTCCAGCACTTGTTCGAATAGACAAAGGTGTGGCGCAGCCGGGGGTGATGCGTGAGCGCGAACTTGAGCATCGAGTAATTCGGCACGCTGCCGGACCCCGCGCAGACGTGCACGATGTGGTCGGTCTGGCTCTCGATGTCCGCCGGCAGCGTGTACGGTCCGGTGAATCCCGTGACGACCAGGCGCATGCCCTTGACGGTCCGCTTGACGAGCAGCGGCGAGAGCAAGGGCGGAAACTTCGTCAGCCCGGAAACGTATCGCTCTTCCTTCACGGTGATCGCCAGGTAACGCTCGTGCGGCGAAGAGCTCATCGAATAAGCACGAGGCGGTTCCTTCCTGCCTTTCAGATCCTCGAGGAACGCGATGAAGCGTTCGAGCGCCTCGAACTGGTGCGGATCGATCGTGAGGAAGTGTCCCGCCTGATACTCGAGGCGATCGTTGCCCGTGAAGAGAATCAGCGTCGTCGTGTCGGGTGTTTCGACGACGACGTCGGCCACCATCACCTCGAGCTCTTTGATGCGGCGCCCTGGCGAGGTCTGCTCAGTCATGCGCGTGGACAGCCTTTCGACGCACGGTCATCATGACCAGGACGCCGAACAAGACCAGCGTGCCAAAGAAATACGGCGAACCGGCCTCGTAGAGCAGCGCCAGCCTTCTTCCACCAAAGACCAGCGGCAGAATCGTGGCCGGCAGAGCGATCGCCAGCAGCGCGATCAGAATCGAACGCTTGTCAGAGGGTGACGGCCGGGCGGCCAGAAGAGCCACGAGGGCCACGGCCGGGACGTACAGCGTCACAAAGTAGCGTCGCTGTGTATGCGGTGAGGCGAGCACGGTGCCGGTCAGGACGATTGAAAATTCTAACAGCCTCACCAGCGGATCATCGTCCTCGCGCCAGACCGCAGCGACGGCGGCAAGACCGAGCCCGACAAGACCGATCAGCCAGATGCCATTGACCACCGTCATCGGCAGGTCAGCAATGCTCGCTTCGACGTGAGACACGTCGGCGTGGCCCGGCGTCAGGTACCGCACGAGCACACCGCGAAGCGCGTAGTTATCCTCCTCGTCGACTTTCTCGGCGGCATACGTCGCATACGCCCGCAGTTCTCGCGCGTTGGCGGCGGAACCCATCACGGCTGCCGGCGCAACGATGAGGAACGCCAGGATTGCGGCGGTCGCCAGGCAGACGGCTCCGCGCCGTCGGACGGCAAAGTACGCGAGCAGAGCGACCGGCGTGATCTTGATCGCGATCGCAACCGCGAGCGCGGCGGCGGGCAGCAGCACCGAGCCCGCTTCGGCTCTGTCGTAGGCGAACACCATCAGCGTCACGACCAGGAAATGGACGTTACCGAAGCGCAATTCCTCGGCGATGTACCCGCCGACCATCAGGAACGCGATCAGGCACACTTGCCGTCCACCCTCCGACAGGCCGGCGCGGCGGGCCACCGTCGCGCCGACGTACCACATCGCCGCGAGCTTCAGCGCGAAGAATGCGAGAGCGGCAGACTCCAGCGGCAGCCATCCGAGCGGAAGGAACAGGAACGCGATCGCCGGCACATAGCGGAACCCTTGAGAAGGTCCCGGCGTTCCGCCATATGCTTCGACTGGATAGAACTCGTAGTGTCCGGCAATCACCTGGCGCGCCGCGCGGTGGTAGACGGCGAAATCGATTGGGCCGGTAGCGGCCGCTCGCGCAAGCACCACGAGAAGGATGACCAGCACCACCAAGCCGAGACGCTGAAACCAGATGGTTCTCGACCTCATGGTAGACGGCCGTATCTTCCCGCGAGATCGTTCAGACGAATCCGGAACAGATCCCCAATCATGCGAAGCCCGTCGCGAATCACGCGCACCTTGGTATCGTCGGCGTGACTCCATCGAACGGACACTTCACGAATCCGCAAGCCGCATCGCGCGGCGAGGAAGAGAATCTCCGGATCGAAGCCGAAGCCATCGATGGTTTGTTTCTCGAAGATCGAACGCGTCCGAGCCCGATGAAACAGCTTGAACCCGCACTGCGTATCGTAAAGCTTCAACCCCATACCGATGCGAACCATGCGGTTGAACACGATTCCACCGATCTCGCGAAATCTGGACTGATGCCGTTCGATCGATCGTCGATCGACGGCGCGCGACCCAATCACGATATCAGCCCGATCCCGCAGCGCAAGGTCGTACAGCTTTTGAAGCTCGTCGATCGGGGTCGAAAGATCCGCATCGGTGAAGAGGACGTACGTTCCGGTCGCCATCAATACGCCAGTCCGAACGCTGTATCCCTTGCCGCGGTTTTCGGTCTGGTGGATCAGCCGGATGCCCTCCGGTTCGAAACGCCTGACGATCTCAGCGGTTCCGTCCGTCGATCCGTCGTTGACGACCAGGATCTCGAATGAAAGCCCCGTCCTTCGCAGGAAATCACGAACCTGACAAAGCGAGTCGGCGATGCGACGCGATTCATTGAACGCTGGAACGACGATCGAGATGCTCGGCGGAAGCGTGTCGCCGGCGCGCGCGCCGGCCGTCTCTATCGGCATCGAGATTCAATGGTGAAGGTTATCATTGCCAATGCGCCCGGCCCTCAGGACAACCATCGCGGCAGCTTCGCTGATCTGCGCCTTCGGGTGCGCCGCGGCTCTCAATTACGACGATCCGGCCGGCCCGCTCGTCGTCGTCCGGGAGGCTTCGTCACGCGTGGTCACAAACGAGATCAGGCTCGTGACGTTCAACGTGAAGTTCGGCGAGCGCGTGGACCAGGCGGCAGATCTGCTGACACGGCCGGGACCGCTGAAAGACGCCGACGTGCTGTTCCTCCAGGAGATGGACGGCCCGGGCACGGAAAAGCTGGCACGCGCTCTCGGCATGAACTCCGTCTATGTACCCTCGGCGCGACATCCTTCGTCGCACTTCCGCGACTTCGGCGTGGCCATTCTCTCGCCGTGGCCGCTCGACGATGCGCGCAAGGTGCCGCTACCTTACCAACATCGTTTTCGAGGACTTCGACGTGCGGCAGTGGCGGCGACGGTGCGTACGCCGTCCTCAAACATTCGAGTCTACTCGGTTCATCTCGAGACCCCGTTCGGCCTGTGGAGCGAAAAGCACCGGCGCGAACAGGCTCGCGCGGTACGGACCGATGCAGCCAGTTGGCCGGGGCCGGTGGTGATCGCCGGTGATTTCAACGGCGTTGCACCTGCGGACGAGGTCGCCAAGTTCGGGTTCACCTGGCTGACCCGCGCGCTCGATGACCGCGGCATGTTCCTCGACCTGGATCACGTGCTCGTCCGCGGGCTGTGCGCCACCGGAGATCGCACGGCTGCGCATGCGCCCGACGTGACCGGTGCCAGTGACCACCGTCCGGTGTGGGCAGTCGTGCGACTCTGCGTGAGTTCGTAAAGCGTGCGGCCAACCTATCGAATGACGAATCCCGCTCCAACCGACCAGCGGTTACCGATCACGTCCGGGATCTCCCCCTGGGCGGACTGCAAGTCGCCGAGGGCGAGGGCGTGCTGCGTGGCGAACAACTGCAAGCCGAGCCGCGCGGCCGGCCGAAAAACCCATCCGCCGCCGATGATCACGGACAACGCCTTCGAGTTGAACGAGTCGGTGCTGAGGGTGTCCACCCAGTTCCGGACGAACGCCATCCCCGCCCCGCCTTTCAGGAAGAACCCGTGCGAAGCCCAGGGTCTGAATTGCGCGACGGCATCGACGTGTGTGGTGCGGATATTTCCCTGCGCGGTGTCGATCGGCATCCAGAACAGTTCGACGCCGACGTCCATGCGAGGATTCGTACGATATCCGACATCGGCCAACACGGCACTCGCGTGGCGGTACGGGTAATCGTCTTCGCAGGTCTGACAATCGCCGCGAAGTGTCGCGAACGCGCCACCCGCCACGAACCAGACGTTCGAGGCGTTGCCGGCCGGTTGGCTGGACTGTGCCTGAGGGGCTGCCTGAGCGAACGCCATGGCCGGAGCAAGCGCCAGCAGGCAAAGTGCGCGCACCCAGGTGCGCATCGCGAGGTTCACGACAACCTCCATGTGGCGTAGAAGCGGATCTGCGGGTAGTGGTAGTTGGTGCGCGAATGGGCGGCGTCCTGGTAGAACGTCCGTCGATCGAAGTACTCGCCTGTGACGCCCGCGCCAAAGGCGCCTTTCAGCGGCAGCAGAAGGTCGATACGTCCGCGCTGCAGGAAGTGATTCGCACGCACGCCGTCGAGGGAGTAGATGTGACGGCCTTCGTAGAAGAGCGTCGTGAACGGACGATTGTTCCGCGAGAAGATGGCGGTCACGCCAAAGTCGGATCCGGGGCCGTAGTCGTAAAAGCGCGGTCCTTCAGAAACGCCCTGCCCCCCTTCTCCGGTCGCCTCCTCCTGCGGGACTTCGGTCAGGCCAAGCGGCAGCGAATCGATGGCGCCGAGAACGGTCAGGCCGCCCCAGCCCAATACCAAAAACCTCGTCGTGGACGACATGTTCTTTGCGAACCCGAATGCGCCATCGAACGATTGGGAGCCGGTGGCATAGGCGTCGTTTTTCTGGTAGTCGTAACTTTGCAGGACGCTGAACTGGACTTTGCCATTTTTCAGGGGCTGGCCGAGCAATCGCCCACGCACTCGGGCTTCGCTCAAGCTCGAGCCGCCGCCGAAGCGTAACCTCACCGCGAATGCGTCGTAGGGTGTTCGGCTGCGCCCCTTCTCCGGATCCCCGTAAACCGCGTCCACCTCCAGGTATGCCTGTGGGTCCGCCGTGAACGCGCTGTCCTGCGTACCGCGCCACAACACGCCGGCTGCGCCAGACGCGTCCAGGTCCGAGGGCACCATGTCCGCGGGTTTCTCGGTCACGCGCGAGGCATCGCCGCGTATGAATCGATTCACCCCGGTGATCGGATCGAGCGCGGTCGCGCCGATCTCGCGCCACGTACGCCCGCTCCCAGTGGCGTGGGTGTCGCGTACGAGCCAGGCTGCACGGTGAAACATCTCGCCGAGCGCGATGCCGCCCAGCGTCGTGTTGATGAAGTCGTTCAAGGAGGCGTGGTTGGTCTCGCCGAAATACTCCCAGGTGGAGCTGCCAAAGGCCGCCACGGCCGCTGATTCATAAAAGCTCAAACCGTTGGCCCGGCCGGTGTTGAAGTAGTTGTTGCCTTGATACGGGTGGCCGATCTGGTTGACGGTAAAGTCGTCCAGGTCCCAGACCCACCCTTGCTCCATGTTCGCCCACCAGGTTTTGGGCGTGACGCGTGCCGTCACCTGGCCGCGAACCAGGTTCGCCAGTCCGTAAAACACATTGACGATGGTGGTCTGAAACAGGGCCCTTCCGACACTGCGCGGGGGACAGCCCTCACACGCGCGCCGTTCGGCGATCCAGGAGGGCTGGCCTGGTGTCTGCGAGAAGGAGGCTGCAGTCAAACCGGCGATCTGGTCGGCCAGCGTCGTTGGCGGACCGTCCGCGTCAGGGGGCGGCGCTTCCTGCGTACTCTGCGCAGCGCACAAGGAGACGCCCCAAAGCATGCTCCCCAACATCACGATCGCAACGCGCCTCAGCTTGGGAGGTTCGAACTCGATGTTATGCATCGCTCTTCAAGCACCTGATACATCCCTCCCCGCGCCCGAGGACGTCCTTCCGCCACCTGGCTCGTGCACCACAAGGACGAAGGAGAAGCGGTTCAGGCTGTTTTACGCCGGAGGATTCCCGGCACACACTCGAAATTCAGCGGCTTTTGAAACGAGCCGAGATTCCAGTCGGAATCGCCGGGTGCGACGCAAGGAGTAAGCCGTCTTGAAGCGCCCGTTATTGCATGGAAATCACCAACCGGGCAGCCCTTCCTCCGAAATACCGTAACCACGTCCTCTGACCCGGAGGGCTCTCCCGCCTTTCCAATTGACACGCAAGTGCTCGTCGTTCACCCTCTCTCCTTTATGCAACCAGATGGAGAATCGGCTCCGATGCGCTCTTTTGTGTTGATGGACAACGTGCGACGCGATGTCGGGTACGCGCTCCGCGTGCTGCGCCGTCAACCGATCGCGGCGGCCACCGCCGTGCTGACGCTGGCCATCGGCATTGGATTGAATGCAGCCGTGTTCTCGGTGATCGATTGGGTGCTGTTGCGCCCGCTGCCATATCCGTCGGCCCACGAGCTTGTCCGCGTGTTCACCGCAGGCGTTGACCCGGTAACTGCACCCGGTCCCTTGACACACGAGGAATTCGAGCAACTGCAGGAGTCGTCGCTCTTCCGCGCGTCCGTCGCGTTCTCAACGGCGACGCGGGTGGTCGCCGGGACCGAAACCGAGCCGGTTCATGTCGTGGTCGCGCGGGTGAACGGGGATCTGTTTGGCACTCTCGGGATCGCTCCTGAAATTGGCCGTTCGTTCACCCCGACGGAGATGTCCGGCGGCGCACCAGTGATCATCCTTGGCAGCCAGCTATGGCGGCGCAGGTTTTCCGGCGACCCGACGGTTCTCGGACGGACCGTCACGATCGATGGCGCACCACACACGGTGATCGGCGTGATGTCCGCGGATCGCGGATACCCGCGCGACGCGGAGGTATGGCGTCCGTTCACCGCGAGCGAGAACGCCGATGGCGACCGCCAGTTGAACATTGTCGGCCGCCTGCAGGAAGCCGCGAGCCGCCGCGCGGACGCCGAGATTGCCACGCTCGAACGCACGGCTTCAAAGGGTACGCGGACCGCATGGGTCGACGACCTGCAGCGGACCGACGTGCGCGACGTGCGCGCGGCACTTCAGGCGCTGCTCGCCGCGACGGCGCTCGTCCTGATCATCGCCTGCGCGAATGTCGCCGCGCTGATCGGCTCGCGCGGCACCGACCGCGCCGGTGAAATCGCGATGCGGGCCGCGCTGGGCGCATCGCGAGGACGCCTGCTCGCGCAGTTGATCATCGAAAATCTCGTTCTCGCGGCAGCCGGCGGAGCGATGGGTCTACTCCTCGGCCAGTGGATGCTCCGTTTTCTCGTGGCGATTGCACCGGTCGGTATCCCGCGGCTGGCCGAGGTCGCGCTCGACCGCCGGATTGTGATCTTCGGAATCGGAGCGACCGTGTTGACTGGCCTCGCCGTGGGCGCCGTGCCGGCGTTACACCTTTCGCGTCTCGCGCATATCGCCGGATCCAATCGCTCGACATGGTCTATGCGAAGGTCGCGCGGCCGCCGGGCGCTCGTGCTCGCGCAGATTGCAACCGCCGTCGTGCTGACGACCGCCGCGGGGCGGTTTGCGCGCAGCCTCGAGCACCTCGTCATCATCGATAACGGGTTCGCCGCGGACCGTCTAGTGGCGGTGGATCTCTACTTGCGCGGCGGATTCTCGGGCGACTCACGGCAACTGTTTCGTCAGCTGATTGACCACGCGTCGACGATTCCGGGCGTGCGCGCGGCGGCCGTCTCGATGCGACTGCCGACGCAGATCGCTGGGCTGCGTGCGCCTGTGCAGATCGTCGGCGAAACGGTGGCCGCGGCGCCCGCGGTCCTCCGGCCGATTAGTCCCGAGTATTTCGGCACGGTCGGCGTTCCCCTCGTGGTTGGACGTAGATTCGCCCGCTCGGATTCGCGGAATGCGCCCAGGGTCGCGATCGTCAACCGGACGTTCGTCCACGACATTCTCGGCGATCGCGAGGCGACGGGTCTGCGCCTGACAACACCGCTCGTCAACGGGACACTGTCGATCGTCGGCGTCGCCGGCGACGTGCGGCCTGCCGGCGAACCCGACCGTCCTGCGCTGTACGTGCCCGAAGAGCAGGTTCCAATCGGCGGCGGTTATCTGCTCATCGACGCGCTTGGCGACCCACGCTCGATCATCCCGGTTGTGGCAGAACGGCTGCGGACCGTCGCGCCGAATCTGGCACTCGATCGAGTACGCCGTGTCGCCGAATCGTTGGAGGATTCGCGCGCAGTGACGCGCTTCAGCACGCAGCTCGCAACGGTCTTCGCGGCCCTCGCGCTGGTGCTGTCGGTGATCGGCGTCTACGGCCTGACGTCGAGCGACGTGTCCGCACGATGGAAGGAACTGGCGGTCCGGATCGCATTGGGCGCCTCGCATCGTAAAGCGCTCCTCACCGTCATCCGACCCACCGCCGCGGTGCTCGCTACCGGCGCAGCGCTCGGCGCCGCGATCTCCAGAGGTGTCGACCCCGCGCTGGCGTCACAGATCCACGGCGTCAATGCCGACGACGCCACCACGCTGGTGAGTGCGGCGTTGCTGCTCGCGGCCGTTGGGATCTTCGCGGCGCTGCTCGCCGCTGCACGGATCGTCTGGTCCGACGCGGCGGCTGCTCTGCGAAGCGAGTAGTCCCGGCGTTCGATCTGGGCCCTCGGGTCATGCCGAGTTCGTCACCTTCACAGAATAGCGCTGCGATCGCTCGCCGCAGACGATTGCCTTAACAAGGTAATGTTGTTGATGAGGTATGCGGTTGAGGATTCCGTCACGCGTGTTCTCGAGTGGCGCGACGATCTCCCTGGCGTGTGCGGCGTTTCTCGCGGCCGCCGCGCCGGCTCGCGCGCAGTATGTCGAGATCGAGTCGTTCGAGGTAACGCCGTTCGTCGGTCTCCGGTTCGGAGGAACATTCGAGATTCTGCCGGACGCTCCCGCGCCGATTAACGCGACGTTGAAGGATGCCCAGAGCTACGGTTTCTCCGCCGGCGTTCGCTTCGACCAGTACTCGCTCGTCGAGTTCCGCTGGACGCAGTCGACCACGACGCTGCGGTTCGATGCTCCGTTCGCACGACTTGGCCCGGCGCTCGGAGACGTCACGTTGAACCAGTTCCACGCGGACTTCACCCGCGAGTTCGACATTCACGAAGTGAAAGGGCTGCGATCGTTTCTGACCGGCAGCCTGGGCCTCACCCACATGGGCACGTCACAGGACGGCTTCACGCGCTTCTCTTTCGGCTTTGGCGCCGGGCTGAAGCAGTTCATCGGTTCGAGGCTTGCCATCCGGGCCGAAGGGCACTGGCTGCCGATCTGGATTGATCCGGAAGTCGGCGGCTTCGGATGCAACTCGGTCACCGGCGGCTGCCTGGTGTTTCTCAATGGCCGACTGACGCAGCAGTTCGAATTGAGTGTCGGGCCGGTTGTGCGCTTCTAAGGCCGTCCGCAATTTCAGACGCCCTTCCACCTCGCGTGCAGATCGCGAACCAACGCAATCGCCTCGTCGGCCGTCTCCACGCATCGCGGAATTTGAAGATCTTCGGCGTTGGCGAGTGCCAGGCGCGGGTCGAGCATGCTGCCCCTCGCCCACTCGACCAAACCCTTCCACATCTTGCCGACCAGGATCAGCGGAACGTTGTCGGCATGGCGCACCTGGAGGAGCTGCCAGATCATGAGCGTCTCGAGCACCGTACCGATCCCACCCGGCACGACGACGAACGCATCCGAGGCGATCACGAAATGATGCAGGCGCGTGAAGAATGTTTCGTGCTCGAAAGCCTGTTCGACGAAAGGATTCGCGTGCTGCTCGAAAGGCAGATCCACGCGGATGCCCATCGACCCCGTGGTTCCCGCGAGGCTTGCGCCTTCGTTGGCCGCCTGCATCAGGCCGGGGCCACCGCCGGTCACGATGTCGCAACCGATGGCCGAGAACGCCGCTGCCGCGCGTTTCACTTCCTCGTACACGAACGAACCGGGCTGGGCGCGAGCCGATCCGAAAATGGCCACACGATAGCGGTCCCGCTTTGACGGCCGGAGCCGCGTGAGAGTGTTCACGGCCTTCCATAAGTCGAGGACGGCCGCTCCGACGATCTCCTTGACCGCTTCCTCGTCTGAAAGACTGACGTGACGGTTCCGCTGTGCCCGTTGCGGGTCACTCGACATTGGTGTGCTCCTTAGCTTCCGCTTCGCGCTCTAACTAGAGTTGATATCCCCTGGCGAGGGTCGAGAACGCGGTCACTTCAGCGGCCTGGCGCGATAAATCCCAGCCAAGCTCGCCGGCCATCAGCCGCGCAACCTCGGGCGCCATGTCTTGCGCCGCGCGGGCGTTGAGGAACAACGCTCGTGTCCGCCGAGCGAGCACGTCTTCGACGGTACGAGCCATCTCGTGCCGCGTTGCCCAGACCACCTCGGCGCCGGTGTACGGCAACCGCCCGTGGAGCGGCACCGCCAGCGACGGCGTAGTGCGCATCAGATCCTGAATCGCCGGCGCGTCAGCTCCGTACACGCCGAGCGCGCCAAACCGACGCGCGTTGGAGTGAAATCCGTGCACGTTGAGCGTCCGCGTCACGCACGACCGCTCCGCCAGGCGCCCGAGATCGGCCGCCTGATCGACGGTGTGCTCGGCCATGCTCCGGTAGGTCGTCCACTTGCCGCCGGTCGTCGAAAGCAGCCCCGAGGCATCGATGTGGATCGTATGGTCGCGCGACAGCGCCGCGGTCAACTTGCCCTCTCCGCTCTTGACAAGAGGACGGATGCCGACGAACACACTCAACACATCGTCTCGGGTGGGCGGCTTCAGCAGGTACCGCGCTGCCGTCTCGAGGATGAACTCGATCTCTTCCTGCAACGGGCGCGGCTCCAGCGTTGGCGTTGCAATCGGTGTGTCGGTTGTGCCGACGAGCGCGTGGCCGTGCCAGGGAATCGCGAACATCACTCGGCCGTCCGACGTGTGCGGCACCATGATCGCCGAATCGGCCGATAAAAAGGAGTGGTGGAACACGAGGTGGATTCCCTGGCTCGGCGCGATCATGGTCTCCACGTCGGGCTCGGCCAGCCGCCGCACCGAATCGGAAAACGCACCGGTCGCGTTGATGACCACGCGCGCCGGGATCGTCCATTCACGCCCGGTTTCCTGATCGGCCGCAACGATGCCATCAACGAAGCCATCGGCGCCTTTCGTCATGCCCACCACACGGACGTAGTTGACCAAGGTCGCACCCTGGTCGGCAGCGGTTTCCACGAGATTGATCAGCAGCCGCGCATCGTCGAACTGGCCGTCGTAGTAGACAACGCCGCCGCGCAGACCTTCGGTTTTGATCGTCGGCAGCCGTGCCAGGGTCTCCTCGCGTGTCAGGATTTCTGAGGTGCCGAACCCGTACTTGCCGGCAAGCACGTTGTAGATCTTGAGTCCAAGCCCGTAGAAGGGCGCCTCCCACCAGTCGTAGTTCGGCACCACGAAGGCGAGGTTGCTGACCAGATGTGGAGCGTTCTGTCGAAGCAGCCCGCGCTCCTTCAACGCTTCCATCACCAGGGCGATGTTGCCCTGTTCCAGGTAACGCACTCCCCCGTGCACGAGTTTGGTACTCCGGCTCGAAGTGCCTTTGCCGAAGTCGTGTTGTTCCACGAGGAGAACGTCGTAGCCGCGACTCGCGGCATCGACCGCGATGCCAACGCCTGTGGCGCCGCCGCCGACGATGACGATGTCCCACGGATTGTGACGTTCCTCGAGACGGACAAGCATGTCGTCCCTGCGCATGCTGCTGACTCCTCGCTATCCAGGACTTCGAGCGGTTCAACACCTCGTGCTACTCGGCCCGGCGTCGCCGCCGCCAACGATTGTATTGAAGGCGGGCCTACGCCCACACCAGAAGCGTGCTCGCGTTCGTACCGCTGTTCATCTCCGAGATGTCGTAGGCGACTCGACCGTCTTCGGATGTCCCGGCGGACTATTCCGCAGAAACACGCGCCACCTTACACACATGGAGGCCGCCTACAACTCTTGCTGTAGCGGCTGCGAGGAGTCTCCGTCGATGTTGCGCACCGGAGCATTGATTCTGGCGTTGCTGCTGCTGGCCCCGACGTGGTCGGGCGAGGCGAGCGACGAGACTGTGCTGATCGAGTTCGAGCTGAAGTCCGGCGCGCAGCCGTTGAGCGTCAGCGCCGGCGGCGCGGTCGTTGTCGGGGGTCTCACCACTAGCGGCGGGTTCTACTGGATGCCGACGACCCGCGTGATTTACGCCGGCGGGAGAGTCGCTACGAGAGTGAGCCGCGACGGCAAGGTGATCGTCGGAGAGGCGGACGACGCCCGCGGCGTCCATCAGGCGGCCATCTGGCAGCGCGGCACGGAGTGGCGACTGCTCGGCTCGTTCCCGAACGCGCTGCCATGTGACGCGTTTCTGAGCCTGGCGAACAACACCAGCGGCGACGGAAAAGTCGTCGTCGGCTACGCGCGCAACGGGTGCGCATTGTCGCATGCATTCCGACTGGGAAGAATCGACGAGCATGGTCGATCTGGGCAGCAGCGTTGCGGGCCAAGGGACCTTCGCCCTCTGTGTGTCCGCGGACGGGCAGGTTGCCGTCTCGCAAGCCGGCTTACTTGAAAGAGTTCCTGCAGGTCGACGGCGTACCCGATGCGTTCCGCACGTGGGTCAATACTGGTTCGGCAAGGACGCTGCCGCAGAAAACCAATCCGGCTTTTCGCTGGGTTTCGGCGACCTGTCGGATCGGCACGGGCAGAATCGTCGCGCGACCCGCCGACTTTTCGGCAGCGCAGTTCGAGGCTCGCAGACGATTTCGCGGCAGTGCGGTTAGTCCGCACGCGATCCATGAGCTCGCCGGCCATCAGGATCTCGTGACGACGCAGAGGTACATGCATGAGTCCGCGGCGATCGAACGCGCGATTCGGTTCCTCGACAATTAGGAATTTTGGTTGCGGGGGCGGGATTTGAACCCTGCGTAGCGTGATTCTCTAACTGACTGATGGCGTGCGACTTTTGGTCTAAGAAACCAGCCGTCGCGCCGCAATCTGGATTCACCGCCTGAATTCAAGCCAACAACTGCCTGGCTAAGAGCCGATTGTTTCAAGGCCGCCCGTGACGATCCGGCGAGGCCGCTCAACCGACTTCCCGTAGGGCAACTGGATGCCGGCCTGTTCTTTCGCACCGCCTCGCCTCTTGTGTGCCACCCGGTGATGGAGAGCGGCACGGGCAGCAGGCCTTGCGCGGTCGACGCCACGGCCGAGCAGTTTTAGCAGATCGCCGGCCGTTACGATGCCGATCAGACGGCCGCCTTCGAGCACGGGAAGGCTGCTCACA
>Ga0070675_100000600_pt1 | contig 24744 bp, 27 predicted proteins | sample KBSM43metaG_FD_65343 | JGI IMG/M metagenome (GOLD analysis project Ga0070675, IMG submission 65343) | Miscanthus rhizosphere microbial communities from Kellogg Biological Station, Michigan, USA - KBS M4-3 metaG | ecosystem: Host-associated > Plants > Roots > Rhizosphere > Soil ... | reverse complement strand
GTGTTTCGAGACCAGCCGTTCACCGACGCCGAGCAGCTCGCCTTCGCGCAGCGTTTCGACGGGGCAATCCATTCGAAAACCGGAGTGTCGGCGCTCGGCAGGAATCGCCTCGGCAATGAGGCGGTCTCGGATATTTCGAACATCGATGAGAGCGGTCAGATTCGCGGTCCGGAAGATCGCAGGCGCATGTACTCACTCGCGAACCGCCTATGGCATACCGATGCCTCTTTTCAGAAGCCCGCCGGCCGCTATTCGATGCTGTCCGCGCGCGTCGTGCCGCCGGTCAGAGCGGACACGGAATTTGCGGACATGCGCGCAGCCTACGACGCGCTTGATGATGCGACGAAAAGCGAGATCCGGGATTTGACGGTGCATCACTCGATCGCTTATTCGCGGCAGACGCTGGGGTTCGAGTTCTCGCAGGCGGAACAGGACCAGCTCAAAGGTGCCGTGCATCCGATCATCCGCGTCAACCCGCGGACTCAGCGCCGCTCGCTGTATCTCGCGGCGCACGCGACGCGCATCATAGAATGGCCTGTTCCCGAGGGACGGCTGCTGTTGCGCGACCTCACCGAGCATGCAACCCAACCGCAGTTCGTGTATCGCCATGAATGGCGGGCGGGCGATCTCGTGATTTGGGACAACCTCGCGACGATGCATCGCGGCCGCTCGTTTGACGACGCAAAATATCGGCGTGAGTTGAGACGCGTGACGACGCTGGACGTGGAGGAGCGGGCGATAGCGTAAGTTGCGCAATCGCCGCAGCTAAATCGGCTCGAGCCGACGACGCACGTTTAAGAAACGCAGCAAAGTCGGCACGCGATGCGGGCGCGAACATCGAATCAGTAAGTGAAGTCAGCGCAGGTAACCCGCGATCAAGTTAGCGCAAGCGAGTGGCCGGAGGAACATGAAGCCGCCGAATATGAATGCATCGCTTGTGCTCGCCGCGTGTTGCACCATGATGTCATGCGCCCATGCGCAGGCGCCGAAGGTTGTCAATCCGGCGCAATATCCGAACAAGCAGATACGCGTGATATTGCCGCTCACCGCCGGCGGGCCGACGGACATTCTGGCGCGCTTGATCGCACAGCCGCTGTCAACCAGCCTGGGTCAGCAAATCGTCATCGACAACCGGCCGGGCGCGGCGGGCAACATCGCCGCAGAGCTTGCAGCGAAATCTCCTGCCGACGGCTACACACTTTTCATGGCAGGCTCGGGTAACTTCGCAATCAACGTCAGCCTGTTCGACAAACTGCCGTACGATCCGCTGCGTGATTTCGCGCCGATCATACTCATGGCATCAGCGCCGTTTATAGTCGCCACGCATCCGTCGGTGCCGGCAAAGAATCTTACTGAACTCATCAAGCTTGCCAAGGCTAAGCCTGCGCAACTCAATTACGGTGCAGTGCCCGGCAATGGCGCTCACCTCGCGACCGAACTACTCAAAAGCATGGCGCACATCAACATCGTGCACGTTCCGTACAAAGGCGCCGCACCCGCAACCACAGATCTCATTGCCGGTCAGATTCAAGTGAGTCTCGCGTCGACGCCCGGCTCAATGCCTTATGTGCAAACCGGGAAGCTCCGAGCACTTGCCGTGACGAGCGCTGCGCGTATCACCCCACTGCCGGAACTGCCAACGGTTGCCGAGGCAGGGCTCAAGGGTTATGAAGCGAGCACCTGGTACGGCCTCGTGGCGCCGGCCGGCACGCCGCGGGAAATCGTCGACCGGCTGAGTTCCGAGATTGACCGGATCATCGCGCAGCCGGCAACGCGCGAGCGCATGGTTGCAAACCACTATGAACCGGTCACCATGACCCCGGATCAATTCCACGCGTACATGAAAGCTGAAATCGAGAAGTGGGCGAAGGTCGTCAAAATGTCAGGAGCGAAGGCGGACTGACGCTTGACGCTGTTATGCGGGCACTAGCACGAGCCGCGTGATCTCGGATGGCGCCCCGAGGCGCTTCGGCGGGCCCCAATACCCCGTGCCGCGACTCGTGTACACCCATAACCTGCCCAGGCGGTGCAAACCAGCCGTGAACGGCTGCCAGAATCTGACGAAAAAAATCCAGGGCAGAAACTGGCCGCCGTGCGTGTGCCCCGAAAGCTGCAGATCGTAGCCCGCCTGCTCGGCCGCGAACGCAGAACGCGGCTGATGTGCAAGCAGCAGCTTGACGTTGGCATGGTCGGGCGCGCCTGCAATTGCGCGTGCAGGATCACTGCGCTGTGACGGATCGAAATGATGCGCGCTGTAGTCAGTGACACCGGCCACGACGACCGCTGCGCCTTCATGTTGCACGACGACATGCTCATTCATGAGCACGCGCAGACCGAGCCGGCGTACTTCCGCCACCCATGCCTCTGCTCCCGAGTAATACTCATGGTTACCGGTCACGAAGTAGGCGCCGTGCCGCGCGGATAATTTTGAGAGCGGCTCTGTGTCGTGAGACAGGCGCGCCACGCTGCCATCCACAAGGTCGCCGGTAACCGCAACCATATCCGCATTGAGATCATTCACCGCGTCAACCACGGCTTCGACGTAGTTGCGCTTGATCGTGGGTCCGACGTGCATGTCGCTGATCTGCGCAATCGTGAATCCATGCAAAGATGCGGGCAGCCCGGAGATTGGTACTTCGACCGATTTCACGCGTGCCCGCCGTCTAGCATTCAGAAACCCGACCAGCGTAGACACCAGCGCCCCTATAACTACGATGGACGCGCTATAGTGAACCAGCGTCTGCAGCGGCAGCTGGCCGGGCACCAACCTATCAAAGCCCGTGCTAATCAGCAAAACGACATCGCGCAGAAATGTGAGCACGAGCAGCGACGAAAATGAGCCCATCGCGAAGAGCCCTGCCCAGCCGACTCGATCCGAGAGCGGCTGGCGCCGGATGCGGCGCGCCCTGAAGCCGAGCGGTATCAGCGCAGCTGACAAAATGAGCCATATTGAAAACGCCACGATCCCGACCGCGCCGAATTGCATGTCTGGGATGAGCCGCCAAGCGACATAGGCGTGCAGCAATACGGCGTAGCTATAAAATCGAATCATACGAGGGAAGTCCTGCTTAGTGTGGTGCCCGACTGGAAGTTCGCGGCATTCGCCGGTACTTTGGGGCGTTTTATGGTGATGCAAGGGATGCGCGAAGTGCGTCCCCGTGTAACCGCTCAGCGCCGGCCCGGCTGCCTAAACCTTAAACGATCTTTGCTGGAAAATCTCGCAGCATCTTTTCGAGTGCACCGAGTTCGATCGGTTTAATCAGGAAAAAATCGAAGCCGCTTGTGTGCGCGCGCTCGCGTTGGTCAGCCTGCGTCCATCCCGTCAGCGCACCGATGAGAATCAGATCGCCGCCGGCCTGGTCGCGGATGCGTTTACAGGCATCGTAGCCGTTGAGCCGGGGCATGCCCAGATCGAGCAGTATCATATCCGGCTTGAAGGTGAGCGTCGCAGATACCGCTTCATAGCCGTCATTCACGACGCAAGTCTCGTGCCCCATTACCTCGAGTAACATGGCCATACTGTGTGCGGCATCTGCGAGATCATCCGCGACCAGGATGCGCCGGCCCGACGATAATCGCGTAGGCTCGCTAATGCTCATTGTTCGATCGCGAGTAAAGCGTGCATAACGTCGAAGGCTGACGGGCGTGGTAGCGCGATGTGCAACAGCGGCCTCTGCTTATAAGATCGACGTGGATATCGTCGATAACGTACCGCCATAACTTCCCAGGAGCCTATGGCTTGCAGGGGAGAGCGTGAGTATCGCCGCTCGTTGATCGTGTGCGTGTTTACGCCGCACTACCGCACGCTGGCTTATGAGCTGGGCGAGGCGCCGGCGCACCGTGCTGCGCGAACTGATGTCGAGCAGAAAAAGCTGTTTCAGCGTCAGCGGTTGTTCCATCTCTTCGGCATAGCCGATCTCGATAACGATATCGAAATCGATCACCGATTTAAGGAATGGAAGATGAAGTCTTTCGAATTCCCGAAGTTTTTTCAATGCCGCGAATAACTTCATTTTTATTCGTTTTTTGAATGGGCGTACCTTGCTATAGTGTGGCGATAACGTTGATGCGGCAAGCAAAATTGGGTTCCTTTTTGGCACTCATAGCGCCGCCGAACGGCGAACGTGAGCGTGATGCGGAGAGAATCAGGAACAAACGATATAAAGCAATCGGCCGCAACAGCATTCGTTGTTGCCGGCACACTTCTGGCCGCCGGCAGCGTATTCGCGCAGCAATATCCGATCAAGCCGGTTCGGTTCGTGCTGCCGTACGGCGCGCCGGGCGGCGCTCCGGACATCGTCGCGCGCGTGCTTGCCGCCAAGCTTTCCGATGCATGGGGCCAGCAGGTTGTGATCGAGCCGCGCGTCGGCGCCGGCGGCACGATCGGCACTGAAGTTGTCGCGAACGCGGCGCCCGACGGCTACACGCTTCTGCTCACGAGCCCGAGCCACGCAATCAACGCAACGCTCTATCGCAAGCTTCCATATGATCCCATCGCCGACTTCGCGCCGATCTCACTGCTGGTCGATGTCCCTAACATTCTCGTCATCCATCCGTCGGTTCCGGCGCGATCGGTGAAAGAGCTTATTGCACTCGCTAAGGCGCGACCCGGCAGTCTCAACTACGGCTCTGCAGGCAGCGGATCATCTCAGCATCTTGCCGGCGAGCTGTTCAAGAAAATGGCTGGCGTCAACATCGTGCACATTCCCTATAAAGGCGGCGGCGGTGTGGTCATCGATCTCGTCGCTGGACAACTACAACTTACCTTTGGCTCGGCGACGTCGATGCCGTTCGTGCGATCCGGGCGGCTGATCGCACTTGCAGTCACGAGCGCTCAGCGTGCAACAAGCCTGCCGAATTTGCCGACGATCGCAGAATCCGGACTGCCGGGTTATCAAGCGGCGGCGTGGTATGCGCTGTTCGCACCTGCGCGCACGCCGAAGGCTATCGTCGATAAGGTGCAGGCAGAAGTCGTGCGTGCGTTGAAAATGCCGGACGTTCGAGAGCGTCTCGCATTCGAGACGATCCAACCCGTCGGATCGACGTCGGCTGAGCTCGCGGACCTTCTGCCCCGCGAGATCGCGAAGTGGGGCGCGATCGTCAAGGAGTCCGGCGCGACGGTCGACTGATTCGAGCGGCACGCCGTTCTGCGCGGCTCGGAACATTTGTCGACATCGTAGCGCGGCGTTCTAGTCAAGTTGCACACCGGTCGCTTTTGCGACAACGGTCCATTTGGCAATTTCAGCAGTGATATAAGCGGCGAACTGCGCAGGCGTGCTACCGACGCCTTCCATGCCCTCGCGCGCAAGCGTTTCCTGCATATCGGAGTCACGCAGCATACGAACCAATGCGCTGTTGAACTTGGTGACGATGGCAGAAGGCGTCCCGGCCGGCGCCAGCACGCCCCACCAGTTCAGCACTTCGTAGCCGGGCAGCGTCTCGGCTATTGTCGGCACGCGCGGCATGAGCGCACTGCGCTTCGCCGTACTGACACCGAGCGCGCGCAGTCTGCCGTTCTCGACATGCGGCTTTACGAACGCAAGCGTCGTCATCATCACTTGCACGTGTCCGCCGAGAAGATCGATGACGCCGGGCGCCGCTCCTTTGTACGGAATATGAATCATCGTGGCGCCTGCGCTGCGAAACACTTCCATACCGAGATGCGCCGGGCTGCCATTGCCCGCCGATGCATACGTAATCTGCCGCGGCCGCGCCCTTGCAAGCGCGATCAAATCCCTGACCGACGTAACGGGCAACGACGGATGAGCAACGAGCAGCAACGGCGATGAGACAAACAGTGTGACCGGCGCAAAGTCTTTGATGCTGTCATAGGGCAGCTCGCGCAAGCCGGTCGCGTTGATGATGAATGAGGGCGTCACCATCACAAAAGTGTAACCGTCGGGCGGCGCTTTCGCGGCGACAAGAACGCCGTTGACTGTTCCGCCGCCCGGGCGGTTTTCAACGAGCATGTTTTGGCCCCATGACTCCTGTATCTTCCGCGCTACGATGCGGCTCAGCATGTCGGTGCCGGCCCCCGGTGAAAAGGGCACGATCATGCGCAAGGGCCGATCCGGGTAACTCTGTGCAAACGCTGCGGCGACGGCGAGCGCGCCCAGCAGCGCCAGGATCGGCGCAAAACTTTTCTTACGATGTCGCAATTCAGGTCAGCTTTACGCAAACCCGTACAACTGTGCCGGATTGGTTACGAGGATACTTTTTCGAGTCGCGGCATCGGGTGCCCAGTCGTCGAGCAGCTTCGCCAGCTCCAGATCGTCTGGCGGCGTTCCTTTTACGGAAGGATGCGGCCAATTGCTGGCCCACACCATGCGCTGCGGCCAGCGGCGTATCAACTCGCGTGCCAGCGCGCCGATGTCGTCGTATCGCGGTGGTCCGCTTTTGGAACCATGATAAGGCGCCGATAGTTTCACCCAGCAACGGCCGCTATCGAGCAGACGGTGCAGCGCGCGCACGCCCGGACTGTTGTTGTCCACCGGCGCCGTGAAGCGGCCGATGTGATCGACCATCACATCGCACGGCAGCCGCCATAATGCTCCTTCGCGCTCGACAAGCTCTTCGCCGGGCAGCTGCAGATTGATGTGCCAGTCAAATGCTGCGACTCGCGCCGCCATGGACGGTAACGTCTCCCACGTTAGAGCGCCGCCCGGAAACATCAGGTAGCGCAGACTGCGCATGCCGGCCTCGGTGAGGGCTGCGAGATCAGCATCCGACACTGACGGATCGACCACCGCGACGCCGCGCGCGCCGGCGCCGAATTCCGCCATGGCAGCAAGCGCGCAGCTATTGTCGCTTGCATAAGCGCTCGATTGCACGACGACCACGCGCTCGAGACCCAGCCGCGCTTGCACGCGACGGTAATCGGCGACGGTCGCCGGCCTCCCAAGCTGACGGCCGCCCGGCTTCATTGGAAAGCGCGAGTCGTAAATGTGCATATGGCAATCGCATGCACCGGCGGGCCACGATCCGTCAGTCATTGTGCTGAATCTCCTTCCATCCGATCCACTCGCAGACCGCGCGTCCCATGATCCACTCCAGATCCTGGCTGGTGAGCCAGTTCATTTCTTCGGTAAACATAGTTACGCATTCTCGATATGCGCACGGCAAGCGTGAGATGTCGCTGCCCCAGAAGATGCGCTGCGGACCGAACACGTCATAGACCTGGCGCACGTACGGGTGCAGTGCCCTGAACGGATACGTGTCCGTCGTATACAGCGGCAGACAACTCGCCTTCACTGCGATGTTGGCGCGCTTGGCAAGCGCGAGCAATTTATCGAAATCCCGAAACGCCTCGGTGTCCTTGCCTTTGGTCAGCGCGAAATGATCGATGGTCAGTTTAAGCGCCGGATGGCGCTCCGCGATGCGATCGATGATATGCAGGTCCGTTTGCGCCGCGAAGAGCATGATCGGCACACCAGATTTTTCCGCGAGCGGCCACAGCCAGTCGATACGGCCCTCCACCAGCAGTGGCCTGATCAGCGGCCGATGAAAAGCGTAACGCAGTCCGAGCATGCCGCGCTGCTCTCGCCAATGCGCGATCAATTCACGAGACGCGGGCGACAGAAGGTCAACGCGGCCCATGACAGCGAATCGGTCGCTGTGCGCTTGCGCCGCAGCCAGCGCGACGTCATTGCGGACGCCTTCCCAGACCGGAGGCGCAATGACGGCGCGAGCAACGCCTGCCGCATCCATTTCGCGCAGCATATCGTCCTTAGTGATCGGTTGCGGTTTATGTGCGCGGCTTTGGCTTGCATCGACAATCGCGGGCCACGGACGCGCCGCCGAATCCGCCGCCCAAATGTGCACCTGCGCATCAGTGATCAACATCTCGTAATCAATCGATTTTGGTGCCGGACTCTTTGATCACCCGTGTCCACCGTTCGAGCTCCGCTTTCAGATACGCCTCGAATGCGGCCGGCGTATTACCAATCGGTTCGGCGCCATCGGCGAGCAAGCGCTCGCGCATGTCGGGAATCTGCAGAATCTGCACGAGTTCGGCGTGCAATCTATCGATGATCGCTCGCGGCGTACCCGTCGGTGCGAGCACACCGTACCACCCGACGTACTCGAAACCGGGCAATCCGGATTCGGCAACCGTCGGAATCTCCGGTGCGGTGATCGCACGTTTGCTGCTGCTCACCGCTATCGCACGCAGGCGTCCCGACTTTATATGCGGCTGCACCGGCACGATTGCGGCGAACATGAAATCGATTTGGCCGCCTATCAACTCGGTGAGTGCCGGTCCGGTTCCTTTATAGGGCACGTGTGCGACCGGCGCCTGCGACATCACGCGTAGAAGTTCTCCAGCGAGATGACCGCCGCTGCCGTTGCCTGCCGAACCAAAAGTCAGCGGACGTCCGCCCGTCTTGGCATAGCGAATGAACTCAGCCAGCGTGGTGACCGGAACCTTCGGCGGCACGACGAGCACCAGCGGGGCCGCAGCCAGTATGGTGATCGTTGAGAACGATCGCACAGGGTCGTATGGCAAGCGCGCATAAAGCGCGGGCGACGTTGTGTGCACCGTGTAAGCAAGGAGAATCGTGTAGCCGTCTGCAGGCGCCTTTGCGGCGATCGCGCTACCGATCGTCCCGCTCGCACCGTTGCGGTTGTCGACGATCACGGGCTGCTTGACCGCTTCGCTCAGCTTCACCGCTACCATGCGCCCGACGATGTCGGATGTGCCACCCGGTGCCTGCGGCACGATAAAGCGTATCGCCTTTGATGGATAAACTTCGGCCGCTGACGCAGTGCACGGCGCAACGCCGGCGCAAGCAAGCCAAACTAGAAGTGATTTGTTCATGCGGGCGAATGACACAACAGCAGTGTAATTCAAGTTTCCGCCATAGCCCGTTGATGTCGATCGAGATGTGTGTTTCGAGTGCTGTTTCCTATTCAACCTTGAGCCCGATCGACTTGATCAGCTTATCGAAACGCGCGCTCTCGGCTTTGATGTGCGCCGCAAGCTCAGCCGGCGTGCCCGGATCCGCATCGACTCCCTGCTGCCTGAAGCGCTCGCGTATATCCGGTTGATTGAGCGTAGCAACGACGTCTGAATGCAGGCGTTCAATGACGTGGCGAGGTGTGCCGCGCGGCGTTACGAGCGAATTCCACGAGCTGGTCTCGTAACCGGCAAGGCCGCTCTCGGCGACCGTAGGAATTTCCGGCACGATCGCCGAGCGCTTGGCAGTTGAGACCGCAAGCGCGCGCAGCTTGCCGCTTAGCGCAAACGGCATCAAGACCGAAACCCCGGCAAACTGATACGCAACCTGCCCGCCGATAAGATCGGTGATGGCCGGGCCGCTGCCTTTATACGGTACATGGACAACGTCGATGTGCGCCATGTATTTGAACAGCTCGCCGGCGAGATGGGCGCCTGCGCCGACGCCTGCAGACGCAAAGCTTAACTTCCCCGGGTTCGCCTTCGCATACGCGATGAGATTAGAAACAGAAGTAACGGGCAGTGACGCTGTCGTCGCGAGGAGATAAGGCTGAGTCGCCAACATGGTCACCGGCACGAAATCGCGCTCGACATCGTAGGGAAGCCGCTTGTTAAGCGCCGGATTGACGGCGAGCGTTGTGATCGTGGCGACGAGCAGCGTGTAGCCGTCGGCCGGCGCATGCGCTGCCAGGTCTGCGCCGATTACGGTCGCCGCACCACCGCGATTATCGATCACTACTTGTTGGCCAAGGCGCCGCGCGAGCGGCTCATTGATGGTTCTTGCGATGAGATCGGTAGGACCGCCCGGCGGGTATGGCACGATAAGCCGTATCGGTCTGACCGGATAGCGCGGTTGAGCGGAAGCGATGCCTGCGATGTTTGTTAACGCGATGCCGACCATGGCGGCGACGGTGCAGCGTGCAATCCTGCGTACAACGCTGCGATCATCGCAAACAACGAAGAGATCACAACTCCGGCAGGGAACCGTGGCCAGCACTTCCTTACTCCCGCCGTGCGGAATCACGTCCCACAAAGATGTTGTTACTTAGGCGGCGATGGCCACTGAATGAATGGCGGCTTAGGCTCCTCACCCGGTGGCAGCGGCGCTTTTGAAGGCTCACCAACCGGTCCCAGCTGTTTGATGTACTGATACAGCGCTTTCAAGTCGCTGTCATGCCATTGATTGAGATTGAACCATGGCATTGGCGGACGCGCCTTGAGCGTCTTTGCCATCTTCACCCATTCGGCTTCACTCATCTTCGACACATTGATGCGCAGGTTCGTCGGATAAGTGGTACCCCAGGGCCCGCGGAACCCGAGCGGACCACTGCCCATCAACCAATCTTTTTCTGCAACCTTGCCATCTTTAGGTGCGAAATCCGCCGTATGACAATCATTGCAGTTACCCACCGTGACCAGATAGCGCCCACGGCTGATCTGATCGCTGCCGGCGGATTGATCGACCGCTGCGCCCTTCGCGGCTTTTGTATCGGCGGCACCGGCGACTGGTGACTGCATAGACAGGATCACTGTCGTCGCACAAGCCGCAAACACAATGGTTCTCTTCGCTGACGCACCGATTGCACCCGCACGCCGATTGAGATTAGACGGCATCGTTGCTTTACCCCGTTATCAAACACACGAACTGCTAAGGCGCGCATTCCGCGCTTCCTGACAAGAAAATATTAATGGCGCCGATTACTTTTTTCCAGAGAACGTTGTGATCATCACAACGCTGCGGTCCGCGTTTACTTGTTCAGAGTTTGCAAGGGAGGCGGCGTACCGGCGGGCAGCGGCTGGCGATCGACGTTGAGCACCATGGAGACGAGCGTGTAGTAACCTGAGACACCGACGAGATCGATGACACCGCGCTCGCCGAATTTTTCGAATGCCGCTTTCTGGGTAGCGTCGCTGACGGTTTTATTCTGATGCAGCTCAGTGCAGAAATCGTAGACTACCGCCTCGTCTTCCTGCATGTTGGCGGGCCGCTTGCCCTGCGCGAGATCGGCGGCGACAGCGGGGTTTAGCCCGGCTTTCATGGCGTGTATGTGATGCGCATGCCACTCGTACTGAGCATTCCAGTGGCGCGCCGTAATCAGAATGGCAAACTCATTGAGACGCGATGGAATCGAACTTTCGAAACGCAGATATTCTCCGAGCTTCTGAGCGCGATCCGCTAATACAGGGCTGCGCAACAGCGCATTGAATGGACCGCGCACGCCGCCACGCGGACCGGAAGCAAGATCGCGATATACCTTCAGTTGGGCTTCGCTCATCTCATTCTCCGCAAGCCGCCGGAACACCGGTACCTGGGTGTTTGAACCTGTCGCCATTTCCAGTCTCCATGTGAGTTACTGCGAACGAAAAGCGGTCCGATTATGCCGCGAAAGCGCGCCTTTCGGGCGAGCGATCGCATAGTTACTGCCAGATGTTTCGCCAACATCGGCAGCTATACTGTCCGCCTTCTTTCAGGAGTGCAGACAAGATGAGTATCACCGAACAACTGGCGCGCTTCGCCATCGAATGCGGCGCGGGCATCCTGACCCCGGCAGTCCTCGCATCGGCCAAGCTCAAGTGTCTCGACACCATCGCCGTGATGATCAGGGGCGCACGCCATTCATCGGCGCAAATCGCGCAACGCAGTACGACACGGTTCGGCGGAAACCGCGCGGCCACCGTCTTCACCGGCGGCGACAAAACGTCATCACCTCAAGCCGGCTTCGTCAACGGCGTGAGCGCGCACGCACTGGAATACGATGACAATACACGCGGCGTCGGACATGCGAGCGTCTGCCTCGTGCCGGGCTGTCTGGCGGTCGCAGAAGAAACCAATGCCTCGGGGCGCGCGCTGCTCGAAGCTTTCGCCATAGGTTTTGAAATCGCCGCGCGTGTTGCGAAAGGACTGCGTCCGGCGTTGATCGACAACGGCTGGCATCCCATCGGCATTGTCGGTGGTCAGGGCGTTGCCGTCGCGGCGAGTCGTTTGCTTGATCTCAGTGTTTGGCAGACCAGAATGGCGATCGGGATCATGGCGTCTTCCGGCGGCGGCGTACGCAAGAATGTCGGCACGATGGGCAAAGCGTTTCATGTTGGCCACGGCGTGCGCGCGGGCATATACGCGGCATTTCTTGCGCAAGACGGCTTTGCAGTTGATCCGGACATTATCGAAGGCGCCGATGGAGGCGGCGGCGAAGGCCATCAACGGTTCGGACTTGCCGACACATTCAGCGGCATCGGGCGCTACCGTTTGAATCTCATGGTGGATCAACTTGGCGAGGAGCTCGAGATCGGACGCAACACGACCATGGTGCGCATGCATCCGGGTTCAACGGCTCCAAGCTCTACCGTCGACGGCATGATTGCGCTCGCCAAAAAGCATTCGCTAAGCGCCGATGATGTCGATGAAATCATCGCCGAAATGACGCCGCAATGCGTCGCGATCGCGCCTTATGCGGAACCCGCGGATGAGCATCGCGCCAAATTCTGTATCCCCTACTCGCTTGCTGTCGCGTTCATAGACCGCGACGTGCGGCTGGCTCAATACGAAGTGGAGCGTATCGCCGCCAATGACGTGCGCGCGCTGATGCGTCGCATCAAGGTCGAGCAGCCGCACGATCTAAAGCACCATCGGGGACAGTGGGGCGAAAACGGCATCAATTGGGGTGAGTCCCGTCTCACGATCAAGTTGAAGGATGGGCGGATATTGAAGAAAGCAACGCCGTATTCGAAGGGCTGGCCCGAGGATCCTGTCACATGGGAAGACGTGAGAGCGAAGTACTTCGAATGTACCGCTGGCATACTTTCGCACGCCCAGGCAGCGGAAGCCGTGGACATGATCTCGAATCTCGAACGCGTGGACAGAATAGCGGATCTGGTCGACGCACTTAGTACGCGCCGTACGATGTGAGCATGTCGACCAAATGCATAGCTCGTTTGTGCATGGCCTCGGTCTACGCGGCGACAATGCTCGCCGGGCCCTGCGCGCTCGCGCAAACTTATCCGTCACGTCCGGTCCGGCTTATTGTTCCGTTCGCGCCGGGTGGTGGAAGTGACATCATCGCGCGCGTTTTGGCGCCGCATCTGAGCGAGCTCCTCGCCCAGCAAGTGCTGATCGATAACCGCCCAGGCGCAGGGACGATCATCGGCGCAGAATTGGCGGCGAAATCTCCACCCGACGGCTACACACTTTTTCTCGGTATCACTGGCACCATGGCCATCAACCCGAGCATGTATCGGAAGCTGCCGTACGATCCTGTCCGCGATTTCGCGTCGATCGGCCTTGTCGGCACAGGTCCCAACGTGCTGGTCGTGCACCCATCGCTGCCGGCGCGATCAATTCCGCAATTAATTGCAATCGCTAAAAACTATCCCGGCAAGCTGTCTTACGCATCTGCCGGCACCGGCGGTGCGCCGCATCTTGCCGGCGAGCTTTTCAAGTCGATGGCCGGCATCGACATGGTGCACATCCCGTATAAAGGCGCCGCGCCCGCAACGACGGATCTTCTCGCCGGGGAGGTACAGGTAATGTTCGCCGGTCTTGGTGCCGCGCTGCCATTCGTAAAGACATCGCGCCTACGCGCGCTCGGCGTCGCAGGCGCGAAGCGCACCCGTGCCTTGCCCGAGGTACCCGCGATCGCGGAGTATCTCAAAGGCTTCGAAGCTGCGACGTGGTTTGCGCTATTCGCCCCCGCCGGTACACCACGGCCAATCATTACGCGGCTCAATGCAGACGCCAGCAAGGTGATGATGCTGCCGCCTGTCGAACAGCAGCTTGCGTCGCAGGGATACGAGCCGCTGACGAGCACCCCCGACGAGCTGAGCGCCTATGTTAAAAGCGAAATCGCAAAGTGGGCGGCAGTGATTCGCGACGCGAAAATTCCTACGGAAACGAATTGACTCAGTTGAGCCGCTGGCGTTCGATCCCGCAAGTCATTGAGTGAGGCGCTCAGCGCTGATTACGAATCACCGCATCCTGGCGCTGGCGTTCGCGGGCATTCACGTCCGCTGGCGCATTGGAGTCGTTGGTAGCTGGAGGGGCGGTAGTCAATCCGCGCTGTCGACCCGGGTCGGCAATATCTGATCCGGCGCCTGCCTGCGCGCCGCTGAGGCCGGGTTGACTGCCAACCGCAGCCGGCTGCCCCATCGGACCCGAGGGCGGAACGGTACTCGGCGTGCCCGGCGACATACCGGGGTTATTGACGCCTATCCCGGGAGTAGCCGTGGGTCCTCCCATCGCGCCACCGGCGCTGCCACCGCTTGCACCTGCGCCGAATGCCAACGGAGTTCCGCTGGATAAGACTACGAACGTTGCAGCGCCTGCCACCAACGTTTTGGTTTTCATGTCCGCATCTCCATTCTGTAACGGCGATAGCGCCGTTATGATTCGAGCCGCGCTGATGTGATCGGTTTCATGGGTTTGCGTAGGACACGCCCGCGTTAGACGCACGCCATTCACGAGCCAGTCGCTAAAGGTAGCGCTCGATCAGCGCGGCCAATCGCTTGAATGACTTCTTGCCGGAATCGTTGTGGGTAGTCATCGCCATTTTCACTGCAATCGGATTCGGGTCCTTTAGTCTCGCCCAAGTGCACACTTCAAATGGCAGAACGACAGATTCGCCCATGTAGCGGTAGATCCCCGATTTTTCGTCGTACTCCCACGCCATAAATGCCGCCTGTGAGTGCAAATCGCACAGCACGCCGAGACAGCAATACATGTCTTCGGTGCGCAGATTCGACGAGCCTTGTCGATACTTGCCGCCGCGCAGTGCCTTAACCCACTTGTCCCTAATCGTTTTCTTCATCGTTGTTCACGCTGACACGAACTTGCGCTCTGCGTTCCCTGTCTACGTACGCAATTGACGTTTATCTCAAGCCACGTGCGAGGCGGATGCGTACTGTGGCGCCGATCAAGGTTTGCTGGAAACGGAGGCGGGATGAATCGAATACTACCCGTGCTGACGCTTGCAGCGATGCTGACCACGGGATGCGCAACGGATAGACACGAGTATGTCATGGCGACCAAGGACGGGCGCCTACTGATTTCGACTACGAGGCCGCAGCTCGTGCCGAAGGCAGACCTGTATGTGTACTGGGACGAATTCGGCAATCTTCAAACCATTGACCGCGCGGATCTCGGACAAGTAATAAATCGTTGAGCGATCCGGGAAAAAAGAAAGGCAGGGCACATGCCCCGCCTTTGTTCGTGCGCCTGGATTCTTAATTCCTGTGGTCGGCGCGGTCTTTCGTCCGATCAGCGGAAGCTTCCGCTTTGTCTCTTTGCCGCGCGGCCTGGTCATCAGCCTTGTCTTTAGTCTTGGCGGCTTTCAAATCGGCTTTATCTTTTGATTCTTGTGCTTTCAGATCGGCTTTATCGCTCTTGATCTGAGCTTTGCGATCCGCTTGGTCCGCGGCCATATCAGCCTTGGTGTCGGCCCGGTCCTTCGTCATTTCTGCGCGGTCGGCGCGGGTTGCTGCACTGTCAGCCGCAAAGATGGGACCCGCAAAAGCCAAAGCGCTCAATGCCACTGCCAAAAGTGTCTTCTTCATCTTTCCTCCAGTTGTTTGTATAGAAATGCGCTTGCGGGTCTTACCGGCTCATGCTCGGGCGTCGATCGGTGTCGGCGGTGTTATCCCAATATGAGTCAGGGGTGCGCGTTTCCCAATCGTTGACCTGGCGTTCGGCTTCATCTTTCGCGACGCCATAATGTTCCTGAATCTTGCCGACCAGCTGATCACGCTTGCCGCCTATCGTGTCGAGATGATCGTCAGTGAGCTTGCCCCACTGCTCTTTGATTTTGCCTTTTGCCTGTTTCCAATTTCCCTCGATGCGATCCCAGTTCATAACATCTCCTTTGTTTGTCGTTTATTGAAAACGTCGGCACCGTTAAAGCAAGTGCCTCCGCTTATGCTACGAAACTAGTATCAGGGTGGGGGCGAGCGGTCCGTATCGGACGCGTGCGGATTGGCGTGTCAGACGGATGCGGGTGTAAACGTCACCCACATGCCTCACTGATGTGGACGCATGTGCATCTACGCGAGTGCTTTGCGCCGGTGCGGCTTGCTTTCGCCCGGGTCGTCGAGCCGGGCGGCGTTTCAACCGCTAGATCATGCAGGCGTCTGAACCGCAGCCAAGGTCGCGATCCGCCTCGGCGAGCAGTTGCTCGAAGGATTCCGGAACGCGGACTTCGCGCCCGATCACTCGTGGGGTGTATCCCTGCAGCCAATAGCTGTTGGTGGGATGACCGCCGCCGGCGACGAGAATCACGAAATTATCGGGCTTCGCGGTAATAGGCCATGGATCAAGCTTGAGACTTTCGCGCGTAATAGCATTGGCGTCGATTTCGATCCATGCAGGTCCGCCGGCCCGGCGCAGATCCGCCGCGGGAATTTTTGAATGCTCCCAGAAGAATTCGCGCATTGATTTTTTGCTCCAGCCGAGACCTGCCATCGTCTGTGCAACCACACCCGGTATCATCAGAATACCGGGCGTGCCTTTCTCGTATCCCGCGAGCCCTGCCAGATTCGGTGTGCGCATGAAATCGGCCATGCGATGCATGCCCTGCAGCGTGTCTTCCTCCGCAGTTTCCTTTTTTGCGCCGCGCCTGCGGATATTCGTAACGCCGTTTGCGAACACCAGCGAGATCGAATTCGCGCCGCGCTGATAACCATGTCGTTCGGTGGCATGCGGTTGCCAGCCGTCAGGCAGCCTGTCCTCGTCTTCGGCGAATACTGCGTTCGTATAACGCATCCCGCCGTAGTTCGCCATGGCGCCGATGCCCGGCAGCGCACCACCGACGTTTTGTTGTATCAGGCGCAGCGCTCGTCCAATGCTCGCGCCTGCCGGACGCTGCGGATCCGGGCCCAGACAACCGAACCCGGAGTTAAGCCGTATCTGTTTCGCGATCGGTCCATTGACGATAACGACGGGAAATGCGCTGCCGGAAGCGGCCTGCAACTGTTCCGCATTCGACTCGGGATCGAGAAAAGCGTCCACCGCTGCGATCAATACCGGCAGGTACTCCGGCCGTCCGCCTGCCATTGCCAGCGCGATCGCGCAGGTTTCAACCGTCGTTATTCCGCCGCGCGGTGGAAACTTGCCGATCACGTGGGTCCGTGGCAGCACCGTGCCACGAATAATGCGGTCGACACGTTCACGCGTGGCCGGCCACAGCGGTAGTCCGTCTCCCCATAAGTTGGTGAGCAGCAAATGATTTGCTTTATCGAGCGCGTCTTCGTACGACTCCCCTTCTACACTGACAAGCGGCGCAGCACCCGACGTCGATTGCGAGAACGCTGACTTCCACTGCGTCAGTCCAGCGTAGAACTCATGTCGGCGTGCATTGAGCGGTGCGATGTCACTGCCCGGCAGAAACATGTCGATCGGAAAAGTAATCATCGCCGCATCGGGCGCGAGACCCAGCCCTGACACCGCATTCTTCATGACACCGACGAAGTCGGTGCGCGTCAAGGTGACGGTCGGAATGCCCTGCGCTTCGATTCTAGCGGCTGCACGGCCGCATGCTGTGGCGCAGGACCCTCAAGCCGCGTTGCCGATGATGACGGCGTCGACACCGCTCTGCTTGACGAGCTTCGCGGTTTCTTCCTCACCGATCAGTGCATTGCCCTGCGGGAACGCATCAATTGCAAGCACTTCCGCGCCCGGAAAATCCTGCTCGAGCATTTGTTTGAGCAGGGGCAATGTACGAAACGCCTGCCACTGCTCATTCGTGACGATGCCGATGCGCTTGCCTTCGAGCGTTTTCAGACGGCGCGCGTGCGCCTGCGTGACTTCGATGCTGCCCGACGGATCGTGAAAATCGAGTTTGACCATCCCGCATCCTCCAGTGATCAGTGATTGGCGAGCATCGTAGCACGCGTGCGCCTAGCGGGTTTTAGTGCCATCCGGGTTTTGGCCGGTCTGCTCGAACCATTCGTTTACACGCCGGGCACATGTACTGCATCATTAGTGTCTGCATTGAACTGTGTCATTACGTGCCAACTTCCTATTGCGCGCGAATGCCTGCCTTCTCCGCGACACGCGTCCACTTTGCGATTTCGGACTTGAAGAACGCACCGAATTGCTCAGGCGAGCCACTCATCGGCTCGGCACCCTCGCTCTGCAAACGCGTACGCGTTTCGGCATGCTGCAGCGCTTTACCGACTTCCACGTTGAGGCGCTGAATCACAGCCTCCGGCGTAGCGGCCGGCGCGAGCAAACCGTACCACTGGCTCATCTCATATCCTGCAATACCAGTTTCGGCGATCGTAGGTATGTGCGGCGCTGCAGGCGCGCGGTGCGCTGTAGTAACCGCCAGAGCGCGCAGCCGTCCACTCTTCGCTTGCTGAAGAACAGACGGCAGCGTGCAAAAACAAAGCATCACGTGACCGCCGATCAGATCACTGATCGCCGCCCCGGTTCCTTTGAACGGTATGTGTATGAGGTCAACTTGTGTCAGCGTGCGAAAAAGCTCCGTCGCAAGATGCGCCGAACCGCCGATGCCGCCAGACGCATAAGCAAGCTTGCCGCGGTGCGACTTGGCGAGTGCGGCGAGTTCGGGAATGCTTTTCACTGGCAACGACGGATGGACGACAACCAGGAGCGGTGTTTCCGCCAAGGGACCGACAGGTGCAAAGGCGCTGGCCATGTCAAACGGCAGCGTTGCATACATCGCCGGCGCAAAGGCGTAATTGCCGGGCGCGACAAGCAGCGTGTAGCCGTCTGCGGCTGTCTTGGCGGCGACTTCCGCGGCGATGATTCCATTCGCGCCCGGCCGGTTATCCATAATAATTTGCTGACCGAGTGTTTCTACGAGGCGCGGACTGATTGAACGGGCGACGATGTCAGCGCCGCCGCCTGGCGCGAAACCGATCAGCATTCTGATCGGCTTTACCGGATAGTTCTGCGCCCCGGAGGGCGCAATGACAATGGACAACACGACCGCTGCCAGCACGCTGTAAGCGAGCTGTCGCTCAGCGCTCATGCGCCCGTCGCCACTTTGCGCAGTCCGGGCATTGCCACAGGTGAGACGTCGCTTCGATGCCACATGAGAACAGGCCGTCGCCAGCATTCAGCCCGTTCTCGCCGCGTCAGCCACTCGCGAGTGGCTTAGCGTTCACTTCCCGGCCTGGGCAAGGACCCTTTGATACTCGGCAGACATCTTGTCCATGTATTCGAGCGCAGCCTTGTACTGCTCCGAATGAAACTGCATCAGCTTTTCAAACTGGTCAGCCGCAAGTGCAAAAGGCGGCCCTGCGCTGCGCATGGAATCCATCAGCGTCTTCTGCGACTTCATCACCAGATCCCATGCCTGGTGCGCCTGCACAGCCGCGGTTCTGGATTGCTCCCAGAAGGTCTTCGCGAGATTGATTTGCGTTTGGTCGATCATAGCTTCCTCCTTCGGTTAAACGGGTGTTGATCACGCTTCGCGACAATAATACAGCTTGTAGCGAACGTTCGATCGATCCCTACGTCGCCTGCGCCTTGCGCATCGCCTCCCATAACTTTGCCGGCGTAAACGGCATGTCGAGATGCTTGATGCCGAGCGGACTCAGCGCATCGATCGTTGCATTGACGAGCGCGGGAAGCGACCCGCTGCAGCCTGACTCACCGACACCTTTCGCACCGAGCGCATTTGTCGGCGTGGGGACCGGAAAATCATGCACCGCGATGTCATGCAGCCAGCTTGCACGCGGCATGGGATAGTCCGCAAAACTTCCCGTCAACAACTGCGCGGTCGTCGCATCGTAGACTGCATGCTCGCCGAACACCTGGCCGGCGCCTTGCACAACACCCCCGTGCACCTGGCCTTCGACCAGCACCGGATTGATCACGTTGCCGAGATCGTCGACCGCGGTATAGCGCGCAATTGATGCAGCGCCGGTCTCGATATCGATCTCGACTTCAGCGATATGACAGCCATTCGGATATGTCGCGCCGAAGCTGCCTTCTGCAACGGTATTCAGGGGATGCGGCTTCACGGTCGCGAGCACTCGTGCGAGCTCGACGAATGCAACAGATTTGCTTCCCGAGCTGAATCGCCCATTCGAATAACGCAATTCCTTTTCCGCGACATTCAAGTGCCGCGCGGCATGCGGGCGCGCTAGATCAATGAGCTTGCCGGCGAGGACGCTGAATGCGCTGCCCGTGCCAAGCACGCCGCGCGAGCCACCCGTACCGCTGCCCATCAGTTCCGCTTCCGGCGGTCTTGGATGAAAGCGAATCGGTGCGGGATCAATACCCAGCGCCTTCGCAACGATCTGGGGGAAAACCGTTTCGTGACCCTGACCTGATGAATGCGTGACGGCATACAGCGTCATGCGCGCTTCATCATCAAATTCCACAGCGACCTGATCTTTGGGCGCGCTGCCACCGCCGCCCGCTTCGAGGTATGTAGCGATGCCGATGCCGCGCAGCTTACCGGCGCGCTTGCTTGTAGATTGTCTGGCAGCAAAGCCGGTCCAATCGGCATGTGAGAGAGCGGCGCCCATGACACCCGCGAAATCGCCGGAGTCATAAACAGTTCCATTGGCGGTCGTATACGGCATCGCCTGGCGCGGAATGAAATTGCGCCGCCGCAGATCGAGCGCATGGAAGCCGTATTCGCGTGCTGCGAAGTCGACGAGGCGCTCGATTGCATACGCGATGTCAGGACGCCCCGCACCGCGGTATGCGGATACCGGCGCCATGTTCGTATACGCGAGCCGCGTGCGCCCGTACATCGCGGGAAACTTGTAAACACCGCCCATCGTAATGGTGAGATTTTTCGTCGCGATAAACGGGCCGAACGCGGCAGCATATGCGCCAAGATCCGCGCGATCGTCAAATCGGATTGCAAGAAAATTCCCGTCCGCATCGAGCGCCAGCTCGCCGGTCAACGATAGCGCACGGCCCTGGAAATCGCTCATGAATGTTTCAGCGCGCGTCGCCACCCATTTGACCGGACGCGCGAGCTTCTGTGCAGCGAGCATTATCGCGAAGTACTCGGGATATGCGGCGCCGCGCACGCCGAAGCTGCCGCCAACATCCTGCGTCGCGATGTCGATTTTGTTTTTGTCGAGTGATGTGACGGCGGCAATTTGTCCCCGCATACCGCCGATACCTTGCAGCGGCAGATATAGAAGATAGTGCCCGGTCGCCGGATCGAATGACGCGAGACACGCGCGCGGCTCGAGTGCGTTGCCCACCAGCCGCTGACTCTCAACCGTCAGTTTGCTGACATAAGTCGCGCGTGCAAATGCTGCCGCTGTAGCGCGCTCGTCGCCGGACTCAAACTCGAAAGCGATATTACCGGGGACATCGGCGTGCAGCTCCGGCGCGCCGGCGGCGACCGCGACGTCGAAGCTCGCAACCGCCGGGAGGTCCACATAGTCGACTTGGACGAGATCGCGCGCGTCTTCAGCAATTGCAGGCGACTCCGCGACGATCAATGCAACTGGCTCACCGACGTAACGCACGCGTTCGTGCGCAAGTACGGGATGATGCGGCTTACGCATCTGCTGCCCGTCCTTGCCGGGAAAGTTGACCACGTTCGGCAGCGACTTGAATCCGGCCGTGCGCGCATCGTCGCCCGTATAAACGCCTTTTACGCCGTCGTATGCTAATGCCTGAGTCGCATCGATACTTGCGATTTGCGCATGCGCACGGTCCGCGCGCAGAAACACGCCGTGCAGTTGGCCAGGCAAATTACAGTCGGCGGTATAGCGGCCATGACCGGTGGTCAGGCGTTCGTCTTCGCGTCGCGAGCTCATGGAGAAGTGTGAAAGATAGCTACCCGTTAATCAGAACAGCTCGCCGGCAATGTCGTGTGTCGTATGTTCGAGCCTGCGGATCAGCTCTTCGCTTTCCGCCCGCGCATTATTTACAAGCGTGCTGACCGGATAGTACTCGAGCTCATCCGGCGCTGACGAAGCGCTGGGGATTTTCAGCGCCTCATTGCCATCTTCAAGCTCGCGGTTCAGCCATGCAGTCTGTGCATCCGATGACAAGACAACCGGCATGCGAGTGTGAACGTCCGTCATGTGCCCGGCGGCCGAGGTCGTCAACACGGCGCAGCTAACCAGCGGCTCACCGCCGTCCGGCGGTTTCCATTGCGCCATCAGTCCGGCAAAGGCAAACAACTCGCTGTCGCAGCGATGTATGAAGAGCGGTTGTTTGCGCGCGGCCACCGGCGCGATACTTGCGCTCTCCTGCCATTCGTACCAGCCTTCTGCGGGCACGACGCAGCGCGCAAGGCGCAGCGCATCACGCCACATCGGCTTCGCGCGTGCTTCTTCGACCCGTGCGTTGAACGTGAAGCGCGGCATCTTTGCATCCGTCCACCAATGCGGGACCAATCCCCAGCGCGCGGCACAGACTTCAAGTTCGCCTGATTTCGATGCATGACGCAGAACCGGAACCGTTGCGGTCGGCGCAACATTGAAGCGACGCGCGAACGGGTTGTTATTGTGGCGTCCGAGATGCCATGCGCGTTCCATCGCGGCGTCGTCGGGACTTACAAAGCGACCGCACATACATTATTTACCGGTAGAGTTTGCGTGCGACTCAAGGCTGAACGCCCGAAGAATATCAAATCGCTGTCGTGCGCGTGAGCACTTGGCGTTTTTTTACATGACGAGCGTAATGGGTATACGCTATCACGCGCCGCGCACCGTTGGTTTGACACGCCCGGATCATTACTTCGGGAGGAGTCCATGAAGCCGAGTTCTGCATCGTCCCTGATCATTATCCTCGCGGCGCTCGCTGTGCCCGGTTCGCCGGTACTCGCCGCGGCGGACTCTGAAAAGTATCCTGCACGCCCGATACGGCTGATCGTCCCGCAAGCGCCCGGCGGCAGCAACGACATCATGGCGCGCTATGTCGCCAATCACCTGACGACGAGCCTCGGCAAGCAAGTCGTCGTCGATAACCGGCCTGGCGCTGAAGGCATCATCGGCACTGAGATGGTGGCGCGCTCGTCACCGGACGGTTACACGCTGCTCATGGCCTCCGCCGCCTTCACCATGAATCCGGCAGTGCGTAAACTTCCATATGATCCGCTGCGCGCGTTTGACTGGGTCGCCATGCTCGGCACAGGACCGACCGTGCTGACGGTGGGACCTTCGCTGCCGGTGACCACGGTCAAGGATGTGATAGCCATCGCGAAGAGCAAGCCCGGCACCATCACTATGGCCACTGCAGGCGGATTCCAGCACTTCGGCACCGCGCTGTTTCGCAGTCTTTCAGGCTGTGACTTCATCGTCGTCTTATATAAAGGCGGCTTCCCGGCGATGATCGATGTCATGGGCGGCCAGGCGCACATGACGGTCGGTTCGATCGTGCAATCGATTCCGCATATACGCTCGGGCAAGCTCAAACCGCTCGCGACGGGTGGCGCAACGCGCGCGGCAACCTTGCCGGATCTTCCTACCATCGCGGAGGCAGGGGTGCCGGGTTATGACGCAAGTAACTTCTGGGCACTCGCCACGGCGGCAGGGACGCCGTACGCTGCCATCGCCACGCTGAATACCGAGATCGCAAACTTTCTGCGCATGCCCGAGACGCAGAAGCGCTTCACCAACGAAGGCGCCGAAGTCGACATCCGCACACCCGCCGAGATCAAGAAGATGATTCCCGTCGATATGGCGAAATGGGCGAAGGTCGCTAAAGAAGCCGGCATGCGCAGCGAATAACGTTCACCGCGAGAGTGACGACGCCGAAATCCGACGCACGGTTATAATCTTCCTCTTAGCGCCGAAAGTCTCAGCGTTAGCCATCGATAACCCTCTGATTCATCCAGCCAGGAGATTCCATGCTTGAACTCTATTTCAGCCCGGGCGCGTGCTCGACCGCATCGCATATCGGCATCGAAGAAACCGGTACGCCTTACGTCGAGAAACCGACTCTGCTGCCCAAAGGCGAGCACAAGACCGAGGCCTACCTGAAAATCAATCCGCGCGGCAAGGTTCCGGCGTTGAGCGTCGACGGCAAGGTCATCGTCGAGAACACGGCGATACTCAGCTATCTCGCGCGACAGTTTCCGAAAGCTAACCTGTTGCCGGCGGATCCGCTCGAACAGGCTCGCTGCATCTCAACGATGACATGGTTCTCGAACACCGTTCACCCCGCATACCAGCATTACATGCGCGCGGAGCGCTTTACACCGGACACCGCAGCGCAGGCGTCGGTAAAGGAGACGGGGAAGAAAACGTTCTGGTCGAGTCTGCAGGAAATAGATGCGATGTTGCGCGGCAAGGAATGGATCATGGGCAGCCAGTACACCGTCGCTGATCCGTACGCGGTGGTGTTCTACGGCTGGGGGCTTCGCGCCGAACTGCCGATGAAAGAGCTCGCCGCTTACACGGCGTTTAAAGAGCGCCTGATCAAGCGGCCTGCGGCGCGCAAAGTACTTGAAAGCGAGCAAAGCGTGCTGCTCAAGGCGGCGTGACCGCAACACGTTCCGCTATCTAGCAACCAGTCAGATAACGGGATCACACTGCGGTCAGTTCGTTTTCATCAAAGCCGACCGCAGCGCTGCACGATCGACTTCCAACCCCTTGACGTAGATGCGCGATATGCGCCGCGTGTTGCGAATATCGTCGAGCGGGTTTGCATCAAGCACCAGGAAATCGGCGCTCTTGCCCGGCGCAAGGCTTCCGGTATTGCGTAGCCCAAGAAATTGCGCCGAGCGGCTGGTTGCCGCAACGATCACCTGCGCTGGCGCCATGCCGCCGAGCACCATCTGTTCGAGCTCGCGCTGTTCAGCGTAGCCAAAGAAATGATCTTCCAGACCGGTGTCACTGCCTAAGATGATCAG
>Ga0070675_100000599_pt1 | contig 24749 bp, 22 predicted proteins | sample KBSM43metaG_FD_65343 | JGI IMG/M metagenome (GOLD analysis project Ga0070675, IMG submission 65343) | Miscanthus rhizosphere microbial communities from Kellogg Biological Station, Michigan, USA - KBS M4-3 metaG | ecosystem: Host-associated > Plants > Roots > Rhizosphere > Soil ... | reverse complement strand
AGCGCGAAGCGCGCAACCCCCGGTGAAGGAGATCGCCAAATCCTCGCACGCCGCAGGCGTGCGAGGAAACTCGCGGTAACGATGACCGGGGGTATCGCTCACTATGCTCGCTCAACCCCCGGCTACATTCCCTGCACCGCTCCGCGGTGCCCGCCCGCGAATACGTAATCGTAATTGCGAAAAGCTCCTTTGATGGAGATGGTTTTGGGCGTGGCTCAACCACCGTGTTCACGATGAAACTCCTCCTTCCGGCACCGGCAAGAGGTGGATGCCGGAAAAGCGCTGATCGATGGCATCGAGGATGGATCGTCGCAGATCGTCCCGAAACGGCGTGAACGTTTCGTAGTCCAGGTAGCGGTCGACCGTTCGAGGCAATCGACGTCTCCATGCCCGTGCAGCCTGGCGGGCTCCTTCGGCCCACGATCCTTCGTGAGCCAGGAGCTTGCGGACTTCATTTTCAAAAAACTGTACGTGAACTTCTTCATCATCCAGGATCGAGGACAGATCCGGCCGAACGGCGACCAGGAGTTTCGCGAACTGGTATCCCAGTGCTTCATAACCATAGAGCTGGACGGCCAGCACACACCACTGACTGGGCACGCGAAGGAGCGCTGTCTTACCCCGCGAGGTCATTCCCAGTAGTTGTTCGAATTGCCGGAGGTGCCGCGACTCTTCCTCTTCATGCCGGCGCAGGAACTGAAGCACGCCCGGAGGAACGTCCTGTGTCTGGGCGGAGCGGACCAGCCACAGGGCCATGGACTCCGCCTTCAGAAATTGTTCCAGCAGGGCGGGCTCGCAGGTCTGGGGAAGTTGTTGGGTCATGCTTGGCTTGAGGATAGGAAAAACGCGCGAAGTCTGCAAAGGTTTTGGGTCTTCCAATAGATCGTTCCTCGTTGGTGGGTTGCCCGAACGTGCGTGCTATCATGCGACGTAAAAAGTCAGGGAGCCATGCGTCGAGCTCTTATAAGAGGTCTGATCGTTCTCGCGTTCCTTGTGCTCGTCCTCGCGGTTTGGATCGTGGCGGGACGACAGATTTCGATGCTCGTCGATCGGGCAAAAACGGTGTTCTTGAAATCGCTGCCGGTGGCACCGCTGGACCTCGAAGAATTCTTTACAGTCGGGAGACTTCGGATCGGCGAGATCGAGTTGAGCACCAAGGGGACGGACTATGAACGCTTCCCGATGCAGATCTCCTTGGATTCGAAGCGGCAGCCCGTTCTTTCCATAGCTGGAAAGTCTTTCCTCCTCGCCCCCGAACCGGGCGACAAGACCACCTTCACGATGGAGAGAAGTCTCCTTAGCTGGCCCACGCCCTTCGACTTGAATTTCATGACCGGCGTTTCGCCGTCTTGGAAGAGACACGTCTACTATGTTTTTCGCTGGAAGAAGGCTTCGGGCTCAACGCTGAAGATGGTCTGGCGCTATGAGCAATACTTTTATGGCCCTAACTGGACCAGTGGCTTCATGACCCGCGCAGGATCGACAGGACTGATTCAGGTTGAGGTTTCCTAGTAACCAGGGTTGGGCATATCACGCCGCAGACGACGAGAAGATGGCGCAGTGGCTGGGTGAAGCGCAACAGTGGCGGGAGCAGGCATCGCGCTGAGGGTGCCGTCCCGGTTCCACCGGACCGCCGGGTAACTGGACCAGATTCGTCCCGCATGTGTGTACGTTAGCAAACAGCCTCAACGTCGATTTTTGGAAGAACTTGACGTGCACATGTCCGAGTCGGAAGCTCTCAACCTGAAGAGGTAAAATGATGCCTGACTTAATGAACGCCGGTTACCCCTCAACAACTAACGAAGCGCGCGTGATCTTTTATGCCTTCCTGGTAAGTGATGGTAACGACCAGAAACTTAATCGACTCGCGAAAGCCGCTCACGAGATCCTTAAGCAGGAAGCGCTCGGCGAGATGTCAGCTTCGCAGACTGTCGCCTTCAATACGAACGGGTAGGTGAAGGCAGTTCGGCTATTGTCCTGAGCAAATCTGCTGGGCTTATTGCCCCTCCTGACCAGGAGGGGTGTCTCTGGCACTAAGGAAAAGACGCGTTAGCGACCTTATGGCCAGAGACGGGGTGGTTGCTCAAGATCAAAAAGAGTTGTTGAAGTTGAACCACCACCCCGTCCGCTCCATCAAAGGAGCTTCGCGATATTTTTCTTGATGTCGCGTCCACCCCTCCTGGCCAGGAGGGGCAATCGCATGAACGAACAGTTGCTCAGGGTAATTGGTGTCTGTCCCACTTTCCAGGAAACCCTACTCTGCTTTCCCGCTTATGCTGCACTCGGCGCCTTCTGAGTCTTTGAATCGCGCGATGCGATGCCCGCGCGTGTCCATCGGCTCAGCCGTGAATTCGATTCCATCCTTGCGAGCACCCGCATAGAACTCGTCGAAGTCATCCACGCCAAAGCCGAGCGATAACGATCCCGCAGGGTGCTCGTCCGAAGCCGGGTGAAGGGCAAGAGTTGTTTCGCCCGTCACGAACTCGGCCCAGCCCGGGTACTGAACCTTAAGCTCAAAACCTAACTTGTCTCGATAGAAAGCGACCGCTTCGTTCATGTCCGCGGCATACTTGATGACGTAATTTAGTTTCATAATCGCAACCTTGGGATCTTATCTTTTCTGTGTTCCATTCTGTGTTTTGGATGGTTAAGGTTTAACACACCCTATTCAACAGGGGTAATTTAAGAAATATGGACAACATTAAGAGCAATAAAAAGAAGCTGTCACCAGAACAACGTCAGGAACTACTCAGAGCGTTGAAAGCCCGTTTTGAGAAAAACATGAACCGACATAAAGGTCTTGAATGGGCAAAAGTACAAGCAAAGCTGGAAGCGAATCCTGAAAAACTGTGGTCGCTCCATGAAATGGAAAGGACTGGCGGTGAACCGGATGTTGTTGGTCATGATAAAGCGACCGGTCAATACAGTTTTTATGATTGTTCGGCAGAAACCCCTAAAGGCCGCAGAAGTGTTTGCTACGACCGGGAGGCCCTGGATTCCAGGAAGGAACATAAACCAGAGAATAATGCGATGGATCTTGCAGTTGCCATGGGCGTTGAAATTTTAACGGAGGAACAATATCGAGAGTTTCAGAAACTTGGAACCTTCGATACGAAAACGTCGAGCTGGGTGAAAACACCTTCTGACATCAGAAAACTCGGCGGCGCCCTCTTTTGTGATCGCCGCTATGAGACGGTCTTCGTGTATCACAACGGTGCGGAATCTTATTATGCTGCCAGGGGATTCCGTGGCGCGCTAAGGGTCTAAATTTTTCTCGCTGAGCATCCTAAAACTTCCGACGCTCTCGACGTGTTGCGAAAATTGATCGCCATTGCAGCCTTCGATAGACTGCCCGAACTGCTTAAGACAACGAAGGAGGATACGATGAAGCGAAGCTGGAGTTCCCGTTTTGCAAGCATGGTGACCGTTATTTTGCTGCTCATTGTCAATCTGGCGATTCCGCAACCTGCCGAGGCGTCGATCCACGAGATCATCGCAGCCATGTGCAGACATGGCGGGGAGGAAGTTATGCCTCCTGGTCAGAATAGACTGGACTCGAAGTCGTTCGTGCGGGCTCTTCAAGCAACAGGATTCATTTCGTCCATAGATGCATCACTGACGGAGGTCGTGATCCATTTTGATCCCACTGTTCCGAATTCGAAGTTCATGTCTGCCGGGTTCGATCTGACAATCCCAGACGGATTTGGCCCGGGAGTCGATCTGGTGCTCAGTCCGCTTGTCATTCCCGACCCGGCGTTTCCTGCTCACGCAGCGTGCGCCAATTTAAGGTAGGAGGAAGTCTGTGGAGGCAGACGTTGAATTCGTGAACCGAGAACTCGATGTCTGTCTCCACTGCCCTGCTTTCCTGAGTTAGAAGTTTCTTTGCAAATTTGCTGGGCCAGAGACGGGATGGTTGCTCAAGATCAAAAAGATTTGGTTGAAGTTGAGCCACCATCCCGTCCGCTCCATCAAAGCAGCTTCGCGATATTTTTCTTGATGTCGCGTCCACCCCTCTTGGCCGGGGCTGTTGCTGAACCGCCAATTTCTCCTCGCACGCCTACGGCGTGCGTTTCTCCAGGATTCAAACCCCCGGTGGCTCGCTACGCTTCGCTCACCCGGGGGCTAATTTCCTTCACCCTCCGGCGTGCAAACCAGCAGCCCGGCAGGGCTGCGCGGACATTAGCCACGGGTTGAGCGAAGCGATACCCGGGGTTACCGCGACCCTCTACACAGACGCACGCTGAAAGCGTGCGAGGAAATTCCCGTTGAGCAACCGCCCGGCCAGGAGGGGTAATCGATTTCCCGGCTAATCTATACGGGCGCACATCCTAATTGACGATCGCAATCCTGCCATCAACCACCGGCGTTATTGTCTTCCTTGCCTTGATGTAGTCGATTACCACATCGCGCATCCGTACACCGGTATCCTTCACATCGGCCCCATTCGAAAAATCCGTATAACCGTCGCCTCCGGCCTGCATGAAGTCGTTAATCGTGACCGTGTAGGTTGCGGCGTCAACAATCGGTGAGCCGTCTTCCAGTGTGATGGACACGAGCCGTTCATCCCTTGGCTTGCGGAAATCGAAAACGGCCCTCACTCCGCTTACTGCAGTGAGACTTACGACAAGGCTCCGCTTCAGCTGCGCGCCCGTGATCTTCATCGTTACGATCGTGCTCTCAAAGGGAAGAATTTCGAAAATTTTGCCGTACGTGATAGGGCCGGCAGGAAGCGATGTTCGGACTGCGCCCACATTGACGAGAGCGATCTGTGTTCCCGTCCCGGCGCGGCTGGCATCGGCAACGAGGTTCAGGATTGCACCTCCATCCTGAACGAGCCTGGGGAACGCCGCAGTCGCTTCTCCCAGAATCGTATTCATTTGATGCTCGACCTTTGCCCGGTAAGGTTCGACCGCGCGGAGCGCTTCGGGATCCGGGGGCACGCCTTTCGCCTCGATCAACTGCGCCGACATCTTTTGTAATTCCTGATCTTCGAAATCCAGATCGATGCGACCGACGAATCGACCGAAGCTGCCTGTCCTGACGATCAGCGAATCCCTTTCGCGGAGAGGTGGCTGGAGCGGGGTATGGGAGTGCCCGCTGATGAGCAGCTTGATTTCGGGGAATGCCCTGGCGACGCGCAATTCCTCTTCGGGCGTCAGATGGCCGAGCACAATGAGAAAGTCGCTCGCCTTGCGTAACTGCGGAAGAACCTGTTCGAGCGCGCGAACAACGTCGGAGACCTGAACATTCTTCATGTTCTTCGGATGGGTGGTAATAGGCGTTTCCTGCGTCGTGAGCCCCACAATTCCAAACCGGATGCCTTTAACCCGGATCACGCGAGTCTTGCCGACATCCTGGAAGGGAAGGCTGACATTTGCGGAGAGCACGGGGAATTTTGCCTGGCGCACGCGGTCTCGCAGCTTATTCAACCCGTAATCGAATTCGTGATTCCCGAGGATTGAAGCGCGGTAACCCATGTGATTCATCACTGCCATCACGGATTCGCCGTAGAACATGTCGGACACCACGGTGCCGGTGAACATGTCACCCGCATCCAGAAGAATGTCGGGTTGCTGCTGTTTGACAATGGCAGCGATCACCGCAAGACCGCCGGCGCCGTTTTCCGGAAGCACGTGCCCATGAATGTCGTTTGTGTGCATGAGGACGACGTGAGTCTGCGTCGTCGCCGCGAGCGCAAGAACGGCGAGGAGTAGTGTCGTAACGACCAGCGTCAGTCGAAACGTGCGTATTCCTGTCATGTCCCGATAGCGCAGCAGCTTAACCTAATCGCGGTAAAGACGCGCGGCCAATTCAAAGGAGGCGTGAGAGCTCGTCGTAAACGTCCTGGCTTCCTGCAATCACGAAAGAGGATGTTGAGAGTAGCCAGGGGTTCCCATCGTTAAGGTCTCTCACGATCGCTCCCGCTTCGCGTGCGATGAAGCATCCCGCCGCGGCATGCACCGATCCGTACTTGCGTGCAGGCGAAACCGCAGTTTCGTTGAACTGCAGGATTCCGGCCAGCCTTCCGCAAGCTGCGTATACGTAAGCAAGGCCGGAAGGGAACTGCATGATGTACCACCGCTTCGATAACATTGCGCGCTTAAGGACTTCCGTGGAATGTTCAGTCTTGGCGTCAATCCAGATGGTGTTACTGGAATCGCCGGCTTGCACCGACTCCTCAGTGTTGCCCGTCAATCGACGAGCCCCAACGCCGCGCTCGGCGTAGAAAACCTCGCCTGTCATTCCAACCCCCACGACACCTATCGTTACCTCGCCATCTTCGACCAATGCGATGTTTGTGCAGTAGAGGGGGATGTTGGAGGCGAATGTGCGCGTTCCACATATAGGGTCAACGAGCCAGTAGGGACTCTGGCCGTCGGGGGCGCCACCCCGTTCTTCTCCGATCACCGGATATTCTGGAAAGCCTCGACGAAGCTCAGTCCGGATGGCGTCTTCACATGCAAGGTCAGTGTTCGTGACCAGGTCGATGCCGCCCTTTGAGGTGACAATGTCGGCGCCCCGTCTCGAGTCCGCAATTTGTTGAGCAATACCTGCAGCCTGGATCGCGCACTTCGTCTCGGAACGCACATGTCCTCCACGTTTACGAATTCTTTTGTATTTCAGGCATCCCTATCTTCACCCAGGCCGGACGGCGAGTGCCATACAGTCCATTACGAATCGGTCGCGGCACCGAATTCTTAGGTCGCCGTGACCTCCGCTCCTATAATGGCTGCCGCATGATCATCGAGATTGGCCGTCAATTTGGAACTTACGAGATTCTCTCCGCCCTGGGAAAGGGCGGCATGGGAGAAGTTTGGAGGGCGCTCGACTCCAGGCTGGGGCGCGAAGTGGCGATCAAGTCGCTGCCTCCGGAGTTTGCCGGAGATCCGGAGCGCCTGGTTCGCTTCGAACGAGAGGCCAGGGTGCTGGCGTCTCTCAACCATCCCAACATTGCGGGAATCTATGGTCTCGAAGAGTCCGGCGGCACGCGCTTTCTTGTCCTCGAGTTGGTCGAAGGTGACACGCTGGCCGAAGTCGTGAGGCGCGGACCGGTTCCCGCGGAAGAAGCTTTGAAACTCGCGGTGCAGATTGCTGCCGCCGTTGAGGCAGCGCACGAGAGGGGCGTCGTTCACCGCGATCTTCGCGTTTTCTCCCGACGGACGCCATTTCGTCTACAACACGAACCTTGGCATCGTCCTTCGATCGATGGATTCGCTGACTGCCCGAATCATCCCCGGCACCGAAGAAGTGGGAATCACGAACCCGTTCTTCTCACCGGACGGCGAATGGGTGGGCTATTTCTCGACCCTGAGAACCTCTATCCGCAAGATATCGATCGCGGGGGGCGCCGCTGTGACGATCGGTCCCGCGACCAATCCGTACGGCGCCATGTGGGGCAAAGACGGCAACATCCTGTTCGCTCAGGACGGTCAGGGGATCATGCGCGTGTCGGCAGACAGCGGGACACCGGAACTGGTCATCAAAACAGCCATGGACGAGGTGTCTCATGGGCCGTCGCTGCTGCCCGACGGCAAGACCGTGCTGTATTCGTTGACGCGCGCCGGAGGCCCGGTGCGCTGGGACCAGGCTGAAATCGTCGCCCAGGAGATGAAGACCTCGCAACGCAAGGTCCTGTTTAAAGGAGGGAGCGACGCGCGCTATGTACCGACGGGGCACCTCGTATACGCAGTCGGGAATGTTTTGTTCGCTGTCGCCTTCGATCTTGATGCACTCGCAGTCAAGGGCGGTGCGGTCCCGCTGGTTCAGGAAGTCCAGAGGGCGCCCCAGCTCGCCAACGGCACGGCCGCGGCGAATTTCGGTTTCTCCGACAGTGGGACCCTGGTCTACCTCAACGCGGCCGCGTCAGTGGACACTCCGCAGACAACTCTTGGAATCGTGGATCGCAACGGTGTCGTGCGGCGCCTGAATGTCCCGCCGGCAATCCACAGAAGTCCTCGAGTCTCACCGGACGGCCGCAGCATTGCCGTGGAAACAATCGCCGAGAATGGACAGAGCATTATCTGGATTTATGACCTTTCGGGAACAACGACGATCCGCAGGCTGACCAATGAAGGCAGCAACACGCGCCCCGTCTGGACCCGCGACAGCAAGCGGATTGTATACGGATCCGATCGCGACAAGTCGCACGGCCTGTACTGGCAGCTTGCCGATGGTACCGGCCTGGCGGAACGGCTGACGACCGCTGAGGAGGGAAAGGGGCATTTCCCGGAGTCCTGGTCCCCCGATGGAAAAGTCCTCAGCTTTGCCGAGGTCAGCAATCTGCTCGGCCAGAACAGCTGGGGCTTGTGGACATTGAACCTGGATGACGCCGAGAAGAAACCGAAACTCTTTTACGATGTCCCCGGAGCGAACGACTTCGGGGGAAACTTCCAGAAACGGGGGAGCGTGGCCCGTCTGGAGCCCTCTCGGCAAGGAATTGTTCTACCGGCTCAATGTGGGTCAGGCCAACGCGGCAAGTATCAAGGCCGTGACGATCACGACAGAACCCGTTCCCAGTTTTACGAGCGACAAGGATCTTCCGATCCAGGGATTCGCTCTCGCCCAGAACTACAGGGAATACGACGTCCTGCCCAACGGTAAAGAGTTCGTCATGGTGTTTCCCGTCGCGCAAACTCCCAGCGTTGCCCCCGCCCGCCCCGCATCAACATCGTTCTGAATTGGTTCGAAGAATTGAAGGCGCGCGTCCCCGTTCAGTGAGTCACCCTCAGCTGTAGGCGAGGGTGAGGCTTCAGGCAGTTTGGCATGCCCTTGCGCTGATCAGGCGAGTTCGAATCGGTCCAGGTTCATCACTTTGGTCCAAGCCGCCACGAACTCTTTCACAAACTTCTTCTTCGAGTCCGCGCACGCATAGACTTCCGCAAGGGCTCGGAGCTGGGAGTGCGAACCGAAGATCAGGTCGACACGGGTGCCGGTCCACTTGACTTCACTTGTCTTTCGGTCGCGTCCCTCGTAGATGTCTTCAGAGTCGGCGGACGGCTGCCACTGAGTGCTCATGTCAAGCAGGTTGACGAAGAAGTCGTTCGTCAACGTCTCGGGCTGCTTGGTGAAGACGCCCTGCCTGGACTGTCCAGCATTTGCGCCGAGGACGCGCAGGCCGCCGACGAGAACCGTCATCTCAGGCGCCGTCAGCGTCAGCAATTGCGCCCGATCCACCAACAGTTCTTCAGCGGACAAGCGCTGCTTGCCGCGGAGGTAGTTGCGGAAACCGTCGGCAGGCGGTTCGAGCGGAGCAAAGGAGTCGACGTCGGTTTGGCCCTGCGACGCGTCCATGCGGCCCGGCGTGAAGGGAACCTCCAGGTCGTGTCCTGCGGCCTTCGCGGCCTTCTCGACCGCAGCGCAACCGCCGAGAACGATCAGGTCAGCAAGAGAGACCCTCTTTCCGCCGGACTGTAAAGCGTTGAACTGCTCTTGGATCGCTTCGAGCGCACGCAGCACCTTCACCAATTGAACCGGCTCGTTGACATCCCAATCCTTCTGCGGCGCGAGGCGAATGCGAGCGCCGTTGGCTCCGCCGCGCTTGTCAGAGCCGCGAAACGTCGATGCCGACGCCCAGGCCGTCGAAACCATCTGGGACACAGACAGGCCAGACGAGAGGATTTTCGTCTTTAGTGCGGCAATGTCCTGCTCTCCGATCAGCGGATGATTCACAGTGGGGATCGGGTCTTGCCACGGCAGCAGCTCCTTCGGAACGAGTGGGCCGAGATACCGGACGATCGGGCCCATGTCACGGTGCGTCAGCTTGAACCACGCCCGGGCGAAGGCGTCTGCGAACTGATCCGGATTCTCGTAGAACCGTCTTGAAATCTTTTCGTAAACAGGGTCGAACCGCAAGGCGAGGTCCGTGGTCAGCATGGATGGCGCGTGGCGCTTTGACGGGTCGTGAGCGTCCGGCACCGTACCGGCGCCTGCGCCATGCTTGGGTTTCCATTGATGCGCACCGGCCGGGCTCTTCGTCAGCTCCCATTCGTAACCGAACAGGTTCCAGAAAAAATTGCTACTCCACTTCGTTGGCGTCGTGGTCCAGATGACTTCCAGGCCACTGGTGATCGTGTCACCCCCTTTGCCCGTGCCAAACCTGCTCTTCCAGCCGAGGCCCTGCTCCTCGATGCCGGCGGCCTCCGGCTCCGGCCCCACCATCGACGCATCGCCAGCGCCGTGGGTTTTGCCGAAGGTGTGACCACCGGCAATCAGCGCGACTGTTTCTTCGTCGTTCATCGCCATACGGCCGAATGTTTCGCGAATATCCCTGGCTGCCGCGAGAGGGTCAGGATTGCCGTTCGGCCCTTCCGGATTCACGTAGATCAGACCCATTTGTACGGCGGCCAGAGGGTTCTGAAGATCACGGTCGCCGGTGTAGCGCTCGTCCGCCAGCCACTTGCCTTCGGGGCCCCAGAAGATGTCCTCTTCCGGCTCCCAGACGTCCTTGCGCCCGCCGCCGAAGCCGAACGTCTTGAAGCCCATCGACTCGAGGGCGACGTTGCCCGCGAGAATCATCATGTCGGCCCAGGAAATTTTCTGGCCGTACTTCTGCTTGATCGGCCACAACAGCCGGCGCGCCTTGTCGAGACTCGCGTTGTCCGGCCAGCTATTGATCGGCGCGAAGCGCTGCTGGCCGGCTCCGGCGCCACCGCGGCCATCGCCGAGGCGGTAAGTGCCTGCGCTGTGCCACGCCATCCGAACGAACAGCGGCCCATAGTGGCCATAATCGGCCGGCCACCAATCCTGCGAGTCTGTCATCAAGGCATGAAGATCGTTGATTACGGCACTCAGGTCGAGGCTCTTGAACTCCTTCGCGTAGTCGAATGACGCGCCCATCGGATTGGAGAGGGTAGAGTGCTGGTGAAGAACCCGCAGGTTCAACTGGTCCGGCCACCAGTCGCGATTCGACCTGGCTACGACTGTCGTGTGTACCGGGCACTTGCCCATGTTCTTGTCATCCGTCTTTGGGTCCATGATTCTCTCCAATCGTGTTCTGCAGTTCTTTTCCGGTTGTCCCGTATGAAACGACTGCGACTTCTGGAAGAGGATAACCGTTTCAAGTGGGGGGTGTCGTTGTCTCCATACTCATTTCTGGCGAGTGTTCCCAAGGTCGACCCCGGCTGGACTTTATTTGACAAGCGGGAAAACGGGTCGCGGGCAGATTAAGCGGCCGGAATCGGCCCTACAGTGACGAGCTTTTCTCCCGTGAGATCACAACGTCTCGGAAGAACAGTTTCTTCTCGCTGGCGGCCAGAATTACGAACTCATCGTTACCCGTCTGCCCACATCCGAGCCTCTCTTTTGACGTTGTGGATAGTTGAGCTCCACGTTCTGCCTTATTTGCGAGAGACAGCCATCGTATTACGCCCTTTGAGGCGGGATGTCGCGATAGCCGAGCAACTTTCCATGACGCGGGGCAGTTTGGCAGTGACAGGAGCGCGCTGTCTATCCCCAGGCATAAGCTCTGTCTTCGCCGTTCGTCTCTAACTTGTTGACATGGCTCTTCCTGCGAAGTCGCGCGCGTTCCATACGTCCCAGAAACACGCTTGGACGCGTGCGTGCATTTCTTCCTGCAAAGGTTTTTTCAAAAGGAGGCAAACAGGATTGAAGAACTCCCTCATGCGATTGCAGAATGCCATCCAGCACCAGCACGGTTGCGCATCCAAACATGTCATCACGATTCCGTTGACCGAGCAGTTCAAGGGAAGGATCGTATGGCAAGGCGAAGTCGTTTGATTTGCAAGGTCATCCCAGGGCAAGACGATGTTACGCATTTGCCTATAGGGGTGTTGATGACCAGGAACGCTACGCCGCCGTACTCGAGCTTTCGCCCGTGAATTCTGCTCGGGCGGCGGTGCGGGCAGGACTGATGGCACAGGTGAAACGCAGGGAAAACGTAGCGTCGGGCCCAGAACTGGCAAAGAATTCGGGTACGTCTGTTATCGCTGGCGTCAGTCAACCTCTATCAAAGTCTTCTCGTTTACTGCCCGAGTGCATTGAGGGCCCTTCCCACGCACTTCATCATGATGTAGTCGGCAACCTGCTTCTTCCTTCCGTTCCTGGTGGCGCTAGATCGTCCGAGACGCGACACTCAGCAAACGAGCAGTGAGGTTCTTGTCGTCCCGCGCATGCTGCAGAGTGATTTCTATCGCCTGACGTCCTGGCGAGTTGCGCCTGGTGCGCAATACGCAGGTCATCGTCGTGGCGGTGCGTCGCCCTTATGCGTCATCAGAAACAAGGCTCTAACTAGCCAAGGGCTGCGCCCTTGGTATCCCATCACCCCGAAGGGGTGGCAGGAGTCACTTTAAACGTTACCAGGTGTGTCGCGCCTTGCGCTCCACACCTGGCTAAAATCCGAGCACCGCTCCGCGGTGCTAACAAGAACAGAATTCTCGCTAGAACCCGAATAACGGCCTAAAACCCGTCATTCATTTCGATGCAGGTTTCAGATTCGTGCCTTCTCGCATTTCGTCGGTCGCACGCCTCACGACACGGTCACCCTCCTGGAGTGGCCCTATGACGCGAACGAGATCACCGTCAGCAGTCCCTTTCTGGACATTGACCCACTCGGCGAGTCCGTTCCTGTCGCGGACAACGAAAGTGCGCTCGGTGGTTGTCACGACGCTGGTCTTCGGCACGAAGAGGGCGGGTTCCATGTTGCGCACCGGCCAAAGCACTGTGGAATACATTCCGGGAGCTAAGGTTTGTTCTCTATTGGCAACGTCCAGCTCGACGGGCATGGTCCTTGTTTTCGGGTCAAGTGCGGGTGAAATGCGTGCGACTGTACCGGAAAACGTACGCGTGGGGAAAGCCGGAACGCTGAACGAGACGGTGGCTCCTCGGACGATACCACCCACATTCTCCTCCGGAACCGCAACCACCAGTCGCAAACGGGTGACCTGTTGAAGAACTAACAGAGGGACGGAAGCAGACGGTCCGACAAGAGCGCCGGGATGAACGCCGCGTTCCGCCACCATGCCATCGAACGGCGCCGTCACTTTCAGGTAGCCCTCCATTTCTTGAAGGGCGCGAAGCTCGGCTTCAGTCGCGACCTTCTTGTCGCGAAGGGCCTCGATGCTTGATCGTTGTGCCTGAATACCCGCCCGCTGAGCATCAATGTCAGCACGTTGCGCCTCCACAGACTGTAGCGCCACATCCAATTCATTGCCTGAGATGGCTCCGGGGGTCTCCGAAGCCTTCTTGAGTCTGTCATATGTGGCTTGCGCTCCCTTAAGCCTGGCTTGTAATGAAGACAGAGTTGCTTCCACCGAGGCAAGTTTTGCCTCGGCCTGGAGTCTGTCTGCTTCAGCAGCCTGAACCTTCGATTCCGCTTCTGCGATATGAGCTTTCATTTCGGGAGCGTTCAGCACGACAAGGACGTCGCCCTGTTTCACAGCGCTTCCGCGATCCACTGCCACGGATTCCACGTAACCGGGAACCCGTGAGTACAGGGCAACGCTCAAGAAAGGCTGAAACTCACCCGGCAAACTGATCGTTCTGGAAACCGGCTTCCTGACGACAGGAACCAATTCAATCGTTTGGGCATACAGCGGCGACAGAAACACTGCGAGAACGGTCGTTGCAACGAAACCTATTGAGCTCTTCATCGTTGGGACTCCGGCACTGCAACGAATTCCTCCGTCGCAGTGAAGTTGCCTGCATCGTAATACTTGCTCAGCGGATCCATCGGATTAAGGGATGGAGGTTGGGTCGATACCTTCGACTGCAGAATGGCATAGATGGACGGGAGAATCGTCAGGGTGGCGAACGTCGAAACGATAAGGCCTCCGATGACAGCTCGTCCCAGCGGGGCGGCCTGCGCTCCGCCCTCGCTGGCGCCTATGGCCATGGGCACCATTCCAAAAATCATTGCCGATGCCGTCATCAGCACGGCGCGAAGCCGTCCCGTTGCCCCCATCACGGCGGCTTCCAGGAGGGGCAGCCCCTCCTGCCTCTGCCGTTCTGCAAAACTAACCAACAGAATCGAGTTGGCGACTGCGATCCCGATCGACATGATCGCGCCCATGAAGGACTGAATGTTGAGTGTGGTGCCAGTGAGTCGCAGCATGAACAACACACCGCACAGTACGGCTGGAATCGTAAGAACGATCGCCAGTGCCAACCTCACTGATTGGAAGTTTGCTGCAAGTAGCAGGAAGATAATTGCGATCGCAAGTAGCAAACCGATCCGCAATCCGGAAATCGTATCCTCCAGTGGCGGAATTTGACCTCGGAACTGAACGCTGATGCCTCGTGGCGGCATCCCGGCGGCTGCGATAGCCTGGTTGAGTGCGGGCACCGCTTCGCCGAGCGTAATGCCGTGCAGGTTTGCTGTGAGACTGACGACGCGCTGTCCGTTGTATCGCTCGATGAGACCCGGCATTGTTCCCGGTTTCAATTCCGCGACGTTTGCCAGTTGGGTTTCCTGCCGCCCGCTCTTCATGACGGGCAGCCCTCCCAGGGCGTCGGCGCTCTGAATGAGGTTCTGTGGCAGCTGAACTTGAATCTGAAACGCTTGCCCCGAATTGGGATCGCGCCAGTAGTTCGGCTGCGTGAAGCGGGATGAGGACGTTGCAGGAACCACAGAACGCACAACATCGGCCATCGTCAACCCAAATTGTCCGGCGCGCTCGCGATTGATGTTGATGTCCATCGTCGGATAGTTGAGCTCCTGGGCAAACTGCAAGTCGCGCAGGAAAGGCAGCTTCTTGATTTCCTCTTGGACCTTTTGTGCGTGGACGTAGTCCTCCTGAAGATTTACGCCCATGACGGCCACTTCGACCGGTGTAGGAGAGCCAAACCCCATGACCTGGCTTACGATGTCCGCCGCTTCAAAAGACACCCTCGATCCGGTCAATTCGCGCTCGAGGGCGCCGCGTAACTTCTCACGCAGTTCCTCTCCGCGAGGGGCTTCTTCCTTCAGCGAAACCTGGATGATGGCTTCTCCGGGCCCGCCCGTGAACAAGTGAATCAGATTTACGGGATAGCTGGGAGGTTGCACTCCCATGAAGTCGCTGCTGATCTGCACGTTCCCTGCGCCGGCTTCCTGCTCGATGACCTGGAGCGCTTTTAGCACGTTGCGTTCGGTCTCTTCGATGCGCATTCCTGTGGGCATTCGAAGACGCAAGCGAACGAGTGGCGCATTGGCGTCCGGAAAGATTTCAGTGCCTATGCTGGGAAGAAGTACATATAGAAGTCCGATAGAGATGATCAGATAACTGGCCACGAGCGGCCAGCGAAACCGCAACACGACCTGAAGGTAACTCCGATAAAAGGCTCGTAACGGCCCAAGCAATCCCTTGCCTTCTTCGACGTGATGCGCCTCCCGGATCAACCAGGTCGAAAACACGGGAACGAGACTGCTGGAAAGAAGATAGGACGACATCATGGCGAAGGCGACCGCGAGAGACAGGGGAACGAACAGTTGTCTTGCGACGCCTGTCATGAACATTGACGGAAGAAACACCGCAAGAACGCACAGCATCGAGAGGAAGCGCGCGACTGCCGTTTGCTCAGCCGCTCGCAGTACTGCGCGTGCACGGTTCACACCCGGCCCTATCTGGGTGTGAATATTCTCGATGGACACAGTAGCTTCATCGACGAGAACGCCGACAGCCAGGGCCAGTCCGCCGAGCGTCATGATGTTGATCGTCTGGCCCGTGGCCCAGAGAGCGACAACGGCTGCAAACAGAGCGAACGGAATGTTCAAGACGACAATCAAAGCGCTCCGCCAGTCCCGAAGGAACAACAAGACCATCAAGCCGGTCAACAACGCCCCGAGGAGACCTTCGGCCGCAAGATTTCGAATGGCCGTGGACACATAGCCAGACTGATCGAATTCCAGGCGGACATCGACATCTTCCGGAATAGCAGCCTTGAACTTGGGTATTGCTGTCTTGACGCGATCGATTACCGCAAGAGTCGAAGCGTCCGCACGCTTCGTAACGGGAATGTATACCGTTCGCTTGCCATTGACGTGTGCGTAAGCAGTAATGATGTCCGTCCCGTTTTCGATCGTTGCAATATCCCGTAGATAGATTGACGTTCCGGATCCAGGACGAATCGGGGTGCTGAGCAATTCCTCCAGATTGCCGCCAAGAGTCGCATTGGTTCGCGCAATCCTGTTCGTCTCCCCGGTCCACATATTGCCGGAGGGCATGACGAGAGTCGCGTTGCTCACAGCGGTGATCGCTTCCTCGGGGGAGATCTGATATTGGCGCAGCTTGTCTGGATTGAGCGTGACTACGATCGATCTCTGATTGCCACCGAACGGCGGAGGCGCGGAAACGCCTTCAAGAGTTGCAAAAAGCGGCCGCACTTGATTCAAGGCCATGTTCTGCAGTTCACCTTGTGTGTAGTTATCACTGCTGAAAACCAATTGGCCAACGGCGATGCTGCCGGCGTCAAATCGTGTCACGAACGGGGGGACGGTTCCGGGAGGCATGAAGGCCCGCGCTCTGTTGACGTATCCAATCGTCTCTCCCATCGCGGACGCCATGTCTGTTCCCTGGTGAAAGACAAGCTTCATCAGCGCCGCGCCTTGAATGCTTTTGCTCTCGACGTGATCGATCCCGGTGATGTAGAGGAAGTGATACTCGTAGTAATAGGTGAGGAAGCCTTCCATCTGGGCCGGATCCATGCCGCCATACGGTTGGGCCACATAGATCGCCGGATCGCCGACCTGCGGAAAGATATCGACCGGCATCCGCTGAACCGCCATCAGCGAAGCCAGGGCAACCGCGATCAGAGCAATGACGATGGTCAGAGGGCGGCTGAGCGCCAATAGTACGAAACGCATCGATCAATCTCCTTTACGTTCCGTCACGGCGCCGCGTTTGCGAGGAACGGTTGAACGTTCCCCGTAGCGGCTGCCGTCGAAAGCAGAGCGCGCCACACGCCGAGCCGGGCCAGGGCGTCGTCGATCTCCGATTGCGTGAGAAGACGCTGCGCATCAGCAACCTCGACAATCGTCCCCAATCCAGCCTGGTAGCGAGCATTCGCTTGTTGGCTGGCGGTCATCGCAGCCGTTACCGCCACCGGAGTATTTGCTGCAGTCTTTCTGGCGCCTTCAAGCGCCGCACGGGCTGCGTTCTGACGTGTCGTCAGCTCTGTTGTGATTTGTTGATATCGTGCAGTTTCGGCACGAATCGTTGCGGACTGCGCCGCTTCCCGGGCGTGTATCGACGCAAAGTCGAAAAGCGGGAATGTAATCGTCAGCCCGAGCGCATAGTTCTGCGTACTCGGTGCCAGCCCATTCCCACCGCCGAGCCTGGTTCCATCAGTCTGCGCGCCAGTTCCTCGAGCAAAGGCGGAACCTTGCACAAATAGTCTCGGGACGTACGACTTCTCCAGGGCTTGAAGTTCGGCTTTTTTTTGATCGATAAGGGTATTCTGCTCCACTGCTGCGGGGTTGTGTGCAGCATCGAAAGGTGACGGGGTCTGTTCCGAAGGAAGCTGAAGCAGCCTGGCCGCGGCCACGGTGATTTGGTCCGGTGGAATACCGACAAATTGAGAAAGCAGAGCACGAGCTATGTCCTGCGCCTGCTGCGCTTGAACCAGCTGCGTCCGCGCTGCTGCGAGTTCGGCTTCCGTTCGCGAAACGTCTGCGCCTGGCCGCAGCTGCGCGTCGGCCTGTGCCCGAACAGACTGGGAAAGAGCCTGCGCTCGGTCCACTCCCGCTTGCGCTGCTCGAACAGTTTCCTGTGTTGCTATGAGTGTGAGAAACGCATCCGCGGCTGCAACAGAAATCTCCAATTCGGTCCGTTTCAGGGTCGCCTCGTTACGCGTTTTTGCAGCAGTCGCTGCCGCAACGCTCGCATTGCGCAGGCCGAAATCAAAGGGCTCCCAGGTTACTGTCGCGCCCACCGCTGTGCCCCAAACACTGTCGAGGCTATTGGAGCCCAGAACCGGACCCGAAATGGAAGGGATGACGGCCTGCGGCAGCAAAAGCCCAAAAATATTGTTTCGTGTCGCCCGATTCACTTGTGCGAGGGAGTCGACGCGAGGCAGGTAAGCCGTTCTTGCAAGCTGGATTCCTGCGGAGGCAGCGTTAATTTGTTCCTCGGATACCCGAACGGCCGGATAGGTCCGGAGTGCCGCCTCCACCACCTGCTGGATCGTGATCGGGGACTGTGTGACTTGCCCTTGCACGACTGAAACCAGCGTCAGCATGATGAGAATTGCCTTTCCACCACTCGAAGAGAAGCATGTCTGCTGCGTTTTCATGTCTATTGGCGTGCTTATGGACCTTAGCGGATCCACGATGTGGGCAAAGCTTGTCACACGTTTCATTAAGGAGTACTGAAACGAACATGAAAAAGCATTCAGAAAGGCGAGGGTAACTCTAAAGATTAGGTAGGCGGCCAGGTTCCAGCGGAAGTTCCACACGAAAAGTCGTGCCTGATCCTGCCGAGCTCTCGACCGTCACGTCTCCGCCGAAAGCAGTACAGATCGACTTCACAATCGCTAATCCAAGGCCTGTGCCTCCCAACTGGCGTGAGCGGGCGCCGTCAACTCTGTAGAACCGCTCAAAGACATGGGGAAGTGCGTCCGTGGGAATGCCGATACCTGTATCTGCGACTTCAAGTATAGCTCGATCGTAGGCATGGACGCTTGAGACAGAAATCGAGCCACCGGGAGACGTGTATTTGATCGCGTTATCGACAAGATTAACGACCACCTGCCTGAGGCGGATGGGATCGCCCAGAACGTGGAGGTTCTCCGTTCCCGCGAAGTTCAAACGAACGTTCTTTTCGTCTGCAAGCAACCGCATCTGATCGACAGCCGTTCTCGTCATTTCCGCGAGATCGAACCGTTTGAAGTCGGCGATTTTCTCTCCGGCCTCCAGACGCGTCATTTCCAGCAGCTGTTCGACGATACGAGAAAGCCGTTCGGTTTCCTCCAGTGCACTACCGAGGGATTCCCGCAATTCGGACGTCATTCCATGTGTCTCAAGAAGACTTTCCAATTCTCCACGCAGAATCGTTAACGGTGTCCGAATTTCGTGCGACGCGTCGGCGGAGAAGCGGTGGACGTGGTGGAAGGAATCTTCCAACCGCGCCATCATCCGATTCAGCGCGACCGCAAGCTTTTGAAGTTCGTCTCCTGTGCCGATTTCCGGCATTCGCTCGTTGAGATTGCGCGACGTGATTTTCTCGGCGATGGTGGCGATCTGATCGAGAGGCCTCAGGGCTTTCCGAGTGAACAGATAGCCTCCTCCTATGGCGGCACCCACAATCAGGGGCAGTACGATTGCCAGCGAGAGAAGGAGTCCCCTCAGGACCTGCAGGATTTGGTTGTTCGATGCGCCGGCCTGGATTGCGTAGCGTATGCCTCCTGCATCGGAGTAGGTCATGCTGTAAACGAGTACCTTCCGTCCGTTTGGTGTGTCTTGTTCACTCCACGCGGCGGGCTCATTCAAGCGAGCGGTGGTCACCTTGTCCGGGTCGAAAGAGGCGTCCTGGGGTTGTCCGGATTGATAAAGGATGCTGCCATCTCCACGAGTGACCCGAAGAAAGTGACTTGTCGTCCGTGGGGCGAAATGTTCCTCGATCTCGTCGATGACGTATTTGTCACCTGTTTGACCGATCTTGCTTAAGAGTGCCTCGCCAATTGTCTGCGCTTCTTTTGAAAGATTCTCCTGCAGACTTCTCTCGAGGAATTGCTCGAGTGTGAAATAGACAAATCCGCCGAAGAGGATGAGTAGCAGCCCAAGCAGGCCTGCGTACCAGGCACCGAGCCGAAAACGGATGGATCGAGTATTCACGCTGGTCCGTCTCCTCTAATGGCATAACCGACGCCCCGCGTCGTGCGAATCAGCTTCTGATCGTCATCGCCAATCTTGTTTCGCAAGTGGCGCACATACACATCGACGATATTGGTCGCCCCCTGAAAACCTTCATCCCAAACGTGAGTGAGAATCATACTTCTCGACAGAACGCGATCACTGTTGGCCATCAGGTATTCCAGAAGGGCGTATTCCTTGGCAGTCAGCTCGATAGACCGTCCGCCTTTGCGAACCTGCTGCGTGAGGCGGTCCAATTCGAGGTCGTTGATGCGCAGGATGTTTTCGCGGCGCCCGGTACCTCTGCGAAGTAACGACTTGACGCGAACGATAAGCTCGGCCATCGCAAAGGGTTTCGTCAGATAGTCGTCGGCGCCGGCTTCGAAATGAGCGACCTTATCTGCGACCGCGTCTCGCGCGGTGAGTATCAGGACCGGGACGTTGGGATTACCCCGACGGACTCTGCGAAGAATCTCGCTCCCGCTGAGTTCAGGAAGCTGCAGATCGAGAATCATCAGATCGTAGTCGTAGGTATTTGCGAGGTCCATTCCTGCTCTTCCTGTCCGCGCTACGTCGACACTGAAGCGCTCCGAGACAAGGGCACGCTTTACAAGGCGGGCAAGTTTTTCTTCATCTTCTACAAGAAGCAGCCTCATGGGAGTGTCGATCTTTGTACACCGTAATCTTGCAGATCGCAAATGGCTCGCATCAGAACTCTCCTTCTTTCTTGCCTGCTTGATTGTTGCCGCAACGGGCTAACGACGAGCAAGGAGCAGTCCGGTCAGGGCAAGAGTGGCAAAACAGGCGCCCACGTAGAAAGTGGAAGAAGCGCCGCAGACCCCACAGGGAAACACCTGTAGCAAGGGCGGCGATCCCGTGAGCTCGCGCCAGCACCAGATCCGCAGAGGATCACCTCTTGTTCCGAATCCATTCGCCGCGCCTCCAGCGTGGTGAAATCCAGATAGTCGTGGGGAACAGGTTTCTTTAGTTTCCAGGCATGGAAATCCGTCAGGAACACCCACGACATATGCGTCTCTATATCTTTCGACTTTCCGCGTGCGGTCCGGATAGGCCTCAGGTCGGCTCAGAAAAGCATGCGACATTCCACGCAGAGGCTGGCGCTCATCGTTCAACACGTGGGTTTGCGACGTACAACTCTTGCTTGGAATGAGATTGGATTGCCAGAATGTCGAAGGACAGCCTGATTCCTGATGTAAGGCTCGACATCTTTGCATTGACAGGGAAGTCCCCCGTGAAAGGCGCAGGGGGAGAACCGGTTGATATCGCACGACATCAACCGGCAGTGGAAGTACACGCCGCGACCTACACCGAGTTTCGCGTCCCGCAGGACCCAATGGTCAATGGATTGCACAGGGCGTGGTGGATGTTCTAGAGGATTGGGAAGGGAGGCAGAAAATGTCGACAAAGCCGAGGAAAAGGCACGTCCAGGAAAGCGTATCTACCGTCGCGGTGCCATCCGAGCAATGGAGTGGGTTTCTCCACCATTTCAGCCGGCAGCATCGGGGCTGGTCAACCCGCCTTGAAACTTACGATCTCGACACGCGCGAGAACGTCTTTTCACCGGAAGCGCCGCTGGAATCCATCGATCTCGACCTGGAAGATGAGAAGAACCCTCGGATTAACGTCATCGTTCACCTGGACAACCAAGTCGTGAAACACATCCTCTACCGGCCATCGCAGCTTGTGCTTCAATCGGCTGACGGGCAGGGTGAATCGCTGCGAGTTGAAACGGTGAACACAGACACGACGGTCCATTTCCGTGAGGCGCAACCACGAGCCCCTTTGTTGAGCGATTGAGGCACCGTTGAGGCGATGGATAAATTGCGGGATCCCACGATCCGGGGGGACTGTGTGAGCCTGCTTCGACTGCTGGTGAATTGAAAGACCCGACTTTCGAACATCGGTATGTGAAATGCTTTAGAGGAAGCGGCGGTTGCAGTTCATATCACCTTGAACACCGGTGGATTGGACAGCGAACGATGGGTTCCGGAAGATCGGGTCAAGCGCTGCAACGGGCCGAGGGGTGAGGTGGTGTTTCCAAATCGTGCGGCAGCAGGGAAGAAGTTGGCTCAAGCTCTAATCGCATACCAAGGCAAGGCCGTTGTCGTCTATGCGTTGCCTCGCGGTGGTGTGGTTCTGGGAGTCGAGGTAGCTCGTTTTCTTGAAGCACCTCTGGATCTCATTGTCGTTCGGAAGATAGGACACCCGGTTGAACCCGAGTATGCAATCGGAGCCGTTGCGGAGGACGGCTACGTTGTTGCGAACCCCGATGAGCTTGCCGCCTTGGACAGACGCTGGTTCGATCGCGCCACTGACGCCGAGTTGAAAGAAGCACAACGACGTCGCCGGTTGTTTCTGCAGGGGAGAGAACCGGTCGACGTGAAGGGGAAGGTTGCGATCATCGTCGATGATGGCCTGGCGACAGGGTTGACGATGCTGGCAGCGATTCACGAAATTCGCAAGCGTGGGCCGCGGGAGGTCGTTGTCGCTGTCCCTGTGGCTGCTTCGGAGACTGTAACCGGGGTGCGGTCGTTGGTGGACGACCTTGTCGCCTTGCACATTCCCCAACGGATGGGAGCCATAGGGGCTTTCTATGAGGAATTCGATCAGGTCAGCGATGGCGAAGTCGTCGCGTTGATGAAAGTCGGAGCCCCGGTCAAAGGCAGTAAACCTTGAGAGACGGAGTCGATGGTTAAGATGCTATTGTGACCGGCACCGACAGGACGGGAATCCGTGCTAACCGTACGACTCGCTCTGCGGTTGAACCGAGGAAGGCCCGCTCGAGAATCCCTTTACCCTGCATGTGCAGAACGATCATGTCCATGCTGTGACTTTCCGCAACTTTTAGTATTTCATCGTGAGTTCCGCACCAGTGCGTTGAGCCAATTCAAAGGCGTAGGAGAGGCCTGGGCTTCTTTCTGGCAGATCCGCGGCGAATAGAATCCGTTTGAGAGACATCATGCCGGACTTCACCGCATTGTCTACCTCGGAAGAGCGCGAGACAGTTACCACGGGGACTGGTACCTGTCTCAGTATCTGCTCTGTTACAGAGCAGAGGAACCAGCGGCCAAGATTTCTCCGCCCGTGTGTTCCCATGACGACGAGATCGATCGGCTCGTTTTTGACTATCGCAAGGAGCTCTTCGCCGATTTTCCCTAATTTAACGATCGCCTTTGCGTCGATCGGAAAACTCAGAGAGTGGCGAAATGACGCCGTCCGCCAAGTTAGGTTGTTCAGGAGACTAACTCGCAACAGACCGAATGAAGTTCTCGACCCGCTTGCGGCCACTGTCCATGCGTTCGCGAACCTTATCGAGCGCGTCCAGAACAGTATGGCTGCTTACTGTTTCAGTCTGGTTGCAGGACGCAATCGTCGGTGCAATAGCTTCGGACACATCATCCACCAACTCGGAGAGGTAAGATCGAACACCGTCGCCCACTTCTTCAACCCGATGAATCGTCTGATTCGCGGAATTGCGGATCCTCGCACGCGTATGTCGGCCCGCCCGAGGGGCGTAAAGAAGGGCGACAGCGCCGCCGATAGCAGCTCCCGCTGCGAAAAGACCAAGTCCTTTAAGTTTGTCACTCATGATGTCTTCCTCCGTACATAGGACAAGCAGTTCCAAGGCGCGGGTTGACGTTGATCTCACTATGCAATTGCCGGATTGATGACTTCAGCCTTCGAGATCAGTAGCGCGGTACGGACCGTGGTATCCGGGTTCAACGAGATCGAGTCGATCCCTGACGGACCAGCCACTCGGCAAATTCGGGATAATCCGATGGCGCTTGCCCGCAAATGCCGATGTGTTTGTGAGCGCGATGGGCTTCCGCGATCGCCTGGGCAATCGCGCGCCGCACGGCGTCATTGCGTTCATCAAACAGGTGCGAAAGCGTTCCGGAATCGCGGTCCAATCCAAGAATCAATTGAGTGAGATCGTTGGATCCGATGGAGAACCCGTCGAAGACCTCCAGGAATTCGCGCGCAAGCAGCACGTTCGACGGCAGCTCACACATCGCATAGATTTCCAGTCCGTCTTTGCCTTGTACGAGGCCATGCCCGGCCATTTCCTGAACGACGCGTTTGCCTTCTTCGACGGTCCGGCAAAATGGAATCATGACCTTCACGTTCTTCAGACCCATTTGGCCTCTGACGCGTTTCAGCGCCTCGCATTCCAGCGCAAACCCCTCAGCATACGCCGGGTCGTAGTACCTGGAAGCGCCTCGAAAACCGATCATCGGATTCTCTTCTTCCGGCTCGAATTCTCGGCCACCTGTCAACTTTGCGTATTCGTTTGTCTTGAAGTCGCTGGTGCGCACGATAACCGGCTTCGGATAGAACGCCGCCGCAATTCGGGCGATTCCTTCGCTGAATCGGCGTACGAAATAGTCCCTCGGATCCTCGCCGTTGAGCCTTTCGGAAATCTTTCGGACGGCTTCCTGATCTTTGAGATTCGGATAGCGGACGAGCGCCATGGGATGTATCCCGATATGGTTGTTGATGATGAATTCCGTTCGCGCCAGGCCAACGCCCGCATTGGGAACAGCCGCTAACGCAAACGCTCTGCCCGGATCGCCGACGGTCAACATGATTTGCGTGTGCATTTCGGGCAATTCTGAAGACGCGAGCTTCTCAACCTCAAAAGGTATTCTGCCGGCGTAGACGCGTCCTTCCGACCCTTCCGCGCACGACACTGTCACATAGTCTCCCGTGTGCAGTACTGTCGTGGCGTTCCCAGTACCGACAATGCAAGGTATACCGAATTCACGGGAAACAATCGCCGCATGTGCGGTGCGGCCGCCCTGATCGGTAACAATTGCCGCAACTTTGATATAGAGCTTGCCTGTGACGCCATCGCGAGCCCACTCGATATCCATGGGCTGAGGATGGCTTGCCAGAGCCGAGTAGTGTTTCTCGATGATGCCGCCCCATTTCGCCAATTGAAGGA
>Ga0070675_100000597_pt1 | contig 24772 bp, 22 predicted proteins | sample KBSM43metaG_FD_65343 | JGI IMG/M metagenome (GOLD analysis project Ga0070675, IMG submission 65343) | Miscanthus rhizosphere microbial communities from Kellogg Biological Station, Michigan, USA - KBS M4-3 metaG | ecosystem: Host-associated > Plants > Roots > Rhizosphere > Soil ... | reverse complement strand
TCGACTGAAAGGGTGACGAGCGGGACCTCGACGAAGAGGTTGTTGACCACGCCGGGCGGCAGGCCGGGCTTGCCGCCGCCGATCTTGTTCATGTTGTGCTTCGCGATGGCCGCGGAGCCCTTCACGGTCTCATCGCCCCAGATCGCCGCGCCATCGTCGGTAAACAGCGAGCCCAGTTCGGTCCACAGGCCAAACTGCGCATAGTGCGTGTAGGCGTACTGCAAATTCTTGACGGCGCGGACTGCCTCGGCGCGTTCCACGTCGCGGGCCAGCGTATCGACCGCCGAAACTCCGGAATCCGCCGCGCCCGCGGCGCGCATGGCAAGCGGAATCACGTACAGCGCGACACACACACATGCCAGCCGAAGGGAGTTGCGGGTCGTGACCATGCTGTTCCTCTAATTCGTCCGCCGTTCCACGGACAAGCCTGACTCGAGGGGGATGATACCCGCTTTTCAGGCACCTGTTCGACGGCGATGCGGCGTGTTCAGTTTGGCGACGGCCGGTCGATCGCAAACCCGTCAGGAGTGTTAGCGTAGCAGCTACTGTGGAGACAGCGCTTATGAGCCGACGCCTGATCTTCGTGTCTCTCGTAAGTCTTACCGTTGTTGGAGCGTGGTCGGCTGGACGCGCTCAATCACCTGTCGCGAACTTTCAGATCACGGTCGAGACGCCGCGCGGAACGGTTCGGGTCGCGTGTGATCGAGGTTGTGACTGGCCCGCCAATGAAGGGTCGCTCGTCTGCGACTCGGAGCGTTGCCGGTGGACATTCACCGGACAAGGCCGCGTCATGCTCGGACAGCCAGTTTCGCCCCCCGCCTCGCCTGGACGGCGGTGACGTCCCCGAGGAGGGCCGCAAAATCGCTGACGGTGACACGCAGGAAACGGCGTGTTTGCCGTGATACGGTACGCGCTCGATGAGACGCACCTACGTGCTCGCCGCCGCTCTCCTCGCCGGCCTGTCGGCCGCGCCGCGCGCGGCGCAGGCGCCGTCGTGCGAGCCGATTGGGGAATTGCGCTTTGTCTGCGGCCCCACCGGGCCTGAGGATCTCGTCGCGGTGCCGCGAACGCCGTGGCTCGTGTCGTCGGCCATGGCCGGCGACGGCGGCATCTATGTCGTCGACACGGCAAATGGGACCTCCACCAAAGTGTTTCCGGCCTCGACGGCCGCCGAACGGCTGGACGCCAGGACATACGCGTCGTGCCCGGGACCGCTCCAGGGCGAGGACCGCACGTCGTTCAGCACGCACGGGCTGTACCTGAAAGCGGGAGGTCGTTCGACGCACACGCTCTACGCCGTGCACCACGGCGGTCGCGAGTCGATCGAGGTCTTCACCTTCGAGGCGGGCACGACCCCGCCGGCGGTCACCTGGGTCGGCTGCGTTGTCGCGCCCAATCCCATCGGGCTCAACGCCGTGGTTGCCTTGCCGGACGGCGGATTCGCGGCGACGAACTTTGACCCGCGTCCGCCGTCGGGCGCGCCGGCGCCTGGCGTCTCGGCGAAGGTCCTCTCGGGCGATCGGAATGGCGAGGTCTGGGAATGGCACCCCAAGGCCGGCTGGGCCAAAGTGCCGGGCAGCGAGGCGTCCGGCGCGAACGGCATCGAGCTCTCGGCGGACGGCAACTGGTACTACGTCGCCGAGTGGGGCAATCGCATGTTCATGCGGCTGTCACGCGGGAGAACGCCGGTCGAACGCAAGGAGATTTCGCTGGGGTTCCGCGTCGACAATCTTCGCTGGTCGCGCGACGGGAGAACGCTCCTCGCCGCCGGACAGGAACGCGCCCTGGCTGAGTTGCCGCAGGGGACGGGGCCGGTGACGCAGGTCTCGATCATCGGCCGCATCGACCCGCAGGCGATGACGTACGAGGAGCTCGTAAAAGAACAGCTGCCGCCGGGCCTCTTCGCCGCGACCGTCGCGATCGAAGTCGGCGATGACTACTGGGCTGGTTCCTTCCGCGGCAACCGCATCACGCGCTATCGCATTGCAGCCGGGAAGTAGGCGCTCGCGCAGGTTGCGCAATCGCCTGATGCAAGCATGAGCTTGCCGTCTGGTCAGCAGTGCTGGCGAGCGACATGATCGGGAGGCGTCGGGATTTATCGAGCGGAACCGTATAATCGCCGCAGATATCGTGCAGCTCTCACTCCAGCATCAACACGTCGGCGACGTCGCGGTGATCACCTGCCGGGGCCGGATCGTGCTGGGCGACGAGGCCGACGCGCTGCTCAAGCAGATCGACGACCTGCTCCCCGTCAACTCGCGGATCCTGTTGCACCTCGGCGATGTCGAGTTCATCGACAGCGGCGGTCTCGGGAAGCTGGTGCGGTACCTGACACGGGTCCAGAATGCGGCAGGTCAGTTGAGCATCTGCGCACTGTCGCCAAAGGTCAGCGAGGTGCTGCGCGTAACTCGCCTCGACAGCGTGCTCGAGCCGTACTACGCCGAATTCGATACGACCGCCCTGGCGCATCGCGACGCGCCCGCCACCGAGAACCTCGCCGGCGCACTGGTGCTTTGTGCGGATACCTCCTCGGACGTGCTCGCGTACCTGCGCGGACTGCTCAAAGGCGCAGGGTATCGCGTCGTCACGGCCGAGAACCTCCACGACGGACTGATCTTGCTCAAGTCGACGCGGCCGGCCGTGGTGGTGATGGGCGCCGGGCTTCACGCGCTGCGCGGCATGTCGTCGGCGGAGGAGTTTCATCGCCGGCTGCCGTTGAACGGCCTGGTCGTACTGCCGTCGGAATTTTCGTCGCACGATGCGGGCGAAGCGGGCGCGACCGTGGTGCGCGAGATTGAGCGCCGTCTGAATTAGCGGTCGTGAGCCGGATGAACGCCAACAACGGGCTGGCGTTCATCCCACAGGCCAGTCCTGGCTAGCTCTTGGTCGACTTCGTCTCCAGACGCGAACGGACCCACGCGTAGGCGGGGTCCCGGACGTACAACTTCAGAACGGCCTGGCGAGCGGCGTCGGCCGCGGCGGTGTCGCCGGCCTTGGCGGCCGCTCCCGCCAACTCCTGCTGGCACGGCCAATCACGGGCGCTGCATTGCGCGAAGTGACCGCGCGCCGCGGCGTAGTCGCGTTTGGCCAGTGCGGCCATGCCGAGCGCGTAGTGCATCCCGGACTGGGCGTTGACGTCGTCTTTCCGTTCCGACGCATCCTTCTCCAGCAGCGCGGCCGTCTGCTGCGCCGCGCCAGCGTCGCCGCCGGCCGCCTCGGCGGCAGCCCGCGTTCGCAGGGCGAACCGGCGAAGATTCGCCGCGAGCCCCGTTGGCAGTTCGCCGCTCTCGGCTCGTTTCATCGCCGCGGCGATCACCGGCATGGCCTCGCGAGCCCGCCCGAGACCGATCAGCAGGAAAGCGCGCCGCGGTGGGATGAACGCGCTCAGCGGCATGGCATCAGGAGTGTTGTCGAGGCTCGCGTAGAGAGCCAGCCCCTCGGCCGTCTTGCCCCGCGCGACCATCATCACGGCGCGTGTTTCGTCAGCACCCAGCTTGTCGATCGGGCGCGACGCCGTCGCCTTCTCCTTCGCGAGCGCATCAAGCGCTCCGGCGGCATCACCGGCGAAGTGCTTGGTATACGCGATGCCGTCCCAGCCTGAAAAGAACTCCGGCGACAACTCGAGCGCCTTGCGGAACGCGGCTTCAGCGTCGGCGAATCGCCCCGCCGCCAGCAGTGCCTCACCAAGCGAATCCTGCGGGTTGGGTTCGTTCGGCAGGGTCTGCGTATAGTCGGTGAAGGCCTTGATGGCACCCTCGACGTCACCTTGCTGCAGCGCCGCGTACCCGAGCATGTTGTTGGCACCGCCCGCGGCGGAGTCGAGTTCGACGGCCTTGCGCAGTTCTGGAACGGCGGCGGCGTAGTCGGCCGAGCCCAGGAGCAGGACGCCGAGCAGGTAGTGCCCGCGCCAGTCGCCTGGCGCCGTCGTCGTCAGGCTGGTGAATGCCGCGCGCGCCTTGCCGATCTCGCCCTGCCGCTGCGCGAGCACGCCTTCGACGAGCGACCGCTCCGCCGGAGGCAATGCGCTCGCGGCGCTCGCCGCAGCCTCGATCTCCTTGAGCCCGTCAGGGCCGGGCGTGGCCGATCCATGGGCCGCGTGTGCCAGAACGAAGTCGGGATCGAGCTTGAGCGCAGCCTCGAACGAGGCGAGGGCTTCGCTGGTTCGCTGGTTCACCTGAAGGATTTCGCCCTTCTTCAGGTGATCGATCGCCTCGGGCGATTTCGAGGTGATCGTCATCGTCGCCGGTCCCGCGTTCGGTGTGGCGGCGGGAGTTTCCGACTTGGACGAGCCGCACGCCGTCGTGACGAGAACGGCCAATGCGCAAACGAGAGCTCTCATGGCGCCTCCTGCTGGTGAAGCTGGATTCTGACCGATCGGTTGCCGCGCGACTACTGCGAAGTTCGACACTGACGTTGCGTCAGCACGACATTGGCGGGCACAGCCGTTCGTCGCCGGCCTCGTTGCGATTGAGGATAGAATCACCGGCGCATTCAGGAGATGTCCATGACCCCACGGGCTCTGTGCGCGCTGTTCGTCCTGCTGCTGGCCGCTCCCGCCTCGGCGGCGACGCCCTGCGACAGCCTCAAGTCACTCACTTTGCCGAACGTGACGATCACGGCCGCGGAGGCCGTGCCGGCCGGCCCGTTCGCCCCGCCGTCACGCGCCGGCGGACCGCCACCGGCGGCCGCGCCCGCGGGAGGCCGTGGTGGCGCACCGGCGGTGCCGCCGCTGATGCTCCCCGCCTATTGCCGGATCGCGGCGACGCTGACGCCCTCGTCCGACTCCGACATCAAGGTGGAAGTCTGGCTGCCCTCGGAAGGGTGGAACGGCAAGTACCAGGCGGTCGGCAACGGCGGTTGGGCCGGCATCATCAGCTACCCGGCGATGGCGTCGGCGCTGCGTGAAGGCTATGCGACCTCGTCGACCGATACCGGCCACGTCGGCGGCACGTCGGGGCCGCTCATCGGACATCCCGAGAAGGTGATCGACTACTCGCATCGCGCCGTGCACGAGATGACCGTCACCTCGAAGGCGCTCATCAGCGCCTTCTACGATCGCGGCCCGCGCCTGTCCTACTGGAACGGCTGCTCCACGGGCGGCCGCCAGGGGCTGATGTCGGCCCAGCGCTTCCCGGAGGACTTCGACGCCATCCTCGCCGGAGCGCCCGCCAACTATCACTCGCACCTCCACAGTAACGACCTGGTCAACGCGGTGCCGGCGCTGAACACGCCCGGCGGGCAGCTGACGCAGGCCAAGCTCCAGATGTTGAACACCGCAGTGCTCAACGCCTGCGACGCGACCGACGGCGTCAAGGACGGCCTCATCACCGAGCCGCGCTCGTGCAAGTTCGACCCGGCGGCGCTGGCCTGCAAAGGCGAAGACGCCGAGAACTGCCTGACGCCGGTGCAGGTCGAGAGCGTCAAGCGCATGTATGCGCCGTCGAAGTTCAGCAACGGCACGATGATCTTCCCGGGCAAGGCCTACGGCAGCGAGGCGTCGTGGACGGCCATCGTCAGCACGGCGACGCAGCCGATCTTCGTCGCAACCGGCTCGTTCGAGCTGGCCTATCAGGATCCGAAGTGGAACTGGAGGAAATTCGACGCCGATCGAGACGTGAAGTTCGTCGACGAGAAGACCGGCTTCATCAATGCCACCGATCCGGACCTGAGCAAATTCAAGGCGCGCGGCGGCAAGATCCTCATGTACCACGGCTGGAACGACACCGCGATCTCGCCCGAGAACAGCCTCAACTACTACAACAGCGTCCAGGCCAAGATGGGCCGCAGCCAGGACGTCGTCCGGCTGTTCATGATGCCCGGGATGGCGCACTGCGGCGGCGGCCAGGGCCCCGACCAGGTGAACTTCATGGGCGCCCTCGAGCGCTGGCGGGAGCAGGGGATCGAGCCGAAGGTCATGATCGCGACCAGGACGGTCGGGCCGCGCGTCGACATGACCCGGCCGATCTGCGCGGTGCCGCAGGTGGCGACCTACAAGGGGACCGGCAGCACGAACGACGCGGAGAACTTCGCCTGTAAGTGACCGCGACGGATCCCTGGACATTCCGCTGCAATAGCCCAGCTGTCGTATTACTGTCGTATCGTCGCCGGGCCAGGTGCGCCCGGTTGCCGTGGCGCTTTCCCTGCGGGTGCCCGAAGGTGGAGTTGTGAACCACCGTGGTCGAGGACTGTCGATGAAGATCAAGGCGGACCTCGTGCTCGAGGCGAGAAAACGGAAGGCCTGGTCCCAGGACGAACTGGCCGTCGCGTCCGGTCTCAATCTGCGGACGATCCAGCGCATCGAGAGCGAGGCGTCGGCCTCGCTTCAGTCGAAGAAGGCCCTCGCGTCGGCGCTGGACCTCGACATCCACGACCTCGACTATCAGGAGCTCCATATGCGCCAAGAATGGGAATACAGGGTCGTCGAGACGAAGGATCGAGCGGCACTCCAACCGGAGCTGGCCAAGGCCGGAGCCGACGGCTGGGAATTGGTATCGGCGACCGCCATGTTCAACACGCTGATGACCAAAGTGGTCTATACGGCGTTCCTCAAACGTCCAGTGATGAAGTGACGACCGGCTGATCCCAGTCACGTACGGCCCTGCGCCTCAGCCGCTCATGGAGATGTTCACCCTGGCGACGATGGAACGAGATGCAGGCCCAGCGTCATGGGTCCGTGCCCGGACCCGATCGTGACACCGGCTGCAGCCAATTGCCGCCACACCTCGAAGTTCAGCTCGCTTCTCAAGGCGCCTGCGGTCTTCAGATGCTCGTTGCTCCACACTTGAAGCTGAAAGCGAAGCGCTCCGAGTCCCACTTCTACGAATTCCACCTCGGGTGCCGGATCCCGCAGGACGTCCCGGTGCTTGCTCGCGGCGGCGAGCAGCACCTGCCGCACCAGCACCGGGTCCGAGTTGTGGGAAACGTAGAGAGAGACGACATAAGCGGTGAGCCTGCCTGGCCGGCTCCAGTTCGTCACCCGTTCCGACACGAACTGGGAGTTGGGGACAAGGATCGCGACGTTCTCATCGGTGACGAGGGTGGTGGCGCGCGCCGCAATCTCCGTGACTTCGCCCACACAACCGGCAATCTCGACCCGGTCGCCGATCTTGATCGGGTGCTCGAACAACAGGATGAGACCGCTGAAGAAATTGCTCGTGATGTTCTGCAGGCCGAATCCGAGTCCCACACCGAGGGCGCCGACGAGCACGTTCAGCGACGTCAGTTCGATGCCGGCGGCCTGAAGAATCACGAGCGCGCCAAGGCTGATGACAACGTAGCGCACGATTGTGCCAAGCGCTTCGCGCATGCCAACGTCGAAACCGCGTCGCGCCAGCACGTGGTCGACCAGCCAGCGGGTCACCCGGCGTGTCGTCCACATGAGCGCTGAGATGAGCGTGATGACGATCAGCAGCCTGACAGGAGTGAACTCGCTGCCGGCGATTCCGGAGGTCAGAAAGGCCTCGAGACGGCCCCACACTTCGACGACTGACTGCATGCGATGACTCCTGCGCGAAGCGGTCCCTTGCGACGATCATCTGCGCCGCCATCGACGTTGTCCACGGCGCCGGCTCATCAAGCGGGGAGGGATGGGGGCGGGATGCCGGTGTCCACCGGTCAACCCTACCGTCCGGCCTGCCTGCAAGGCATTTGAACACTCTCGAGAAACGATGATTTGCCCGTGAACTTCGCCGTTCTCCAGATGGGAGGGGTACCGATAGAATCGGCCGGGCACGCTGCTGCCCACGATGGCCATGGAGAGCTTCGGCCCAAGGCAATCTCTATCGGGTTCGACTGCCGGAGAGAGCGCGCTTCACATGACGAATTCACCATAATGACCATCCAGGACGAGGTGCTCGACCGAGCATCGCGGTAGCAAGACAGCGGTCAGATGGGGCGATTCACCGCGCCGACGGCGCGGGCTGGTGAGCTTACGGGACTAAAGGGAGGCACGAATATATGAGGAAGACTGCGGCATTGGCGTCGTTCGTCGTGGGCATCCTGAGCTTGACCTTGACGGCGTTCCCCGTGGCGCAGTCGGACGCGCCATTCGGCAGCGACAAGGTGACCATCCTGGGCAACGCGCTGAACATGAGCAATACCGCAACCGGCGCGAATCAGACGATCCGCATCAACATCGATCGCTGGTCGACACCGTCGCAGCGCCAGCACCTGATCACCACGTTTCTCGAGAAGGGCGGCCAGCAGGGCCTGCTGAAAGAGCTGGAGAAGCAGCCGGAGCTCGGGCGATTCAACTTTCCAGGCTACCTGGGCCCCGACCCGAACAACACCATGCGGCTCGGCACCGACATCCGCTACGCGAGGAACTTCGCCGGCGAGGACGGCGGCCGGCGCATCGTCATCATGACGTCGCGCGTGATCGGGTTCCGCGAAGAGGTCAATCAGCCTCGGACCACGGACTATCCGTTCTCGATCTTCGAGATGCGGTTCGACGGCCAAGGCAAGGGCCAGGGCAAGATGTCCTACGCGACGAAGATCACCTTCGACAAGAAGAAGAACAATGTCGAGCTCGAAAACTATGCGAGCGAGCCGGTGCGGCTGAACAACCTCACGCTGGAGGTCAAGAAGTAGTCACTCCTCCCGAAGATGGAGCGCACCGAATTTGTGGCGTTTACTGCCGTGTCCGTGGGCACCTGAGGGCGGTTTGCGGGGCATGGATGAGCTGGCCGGGATTCTTGCGTCCTGTCCTGCGCGCGGGGATGACATACGTCTGAAGTAAGATGTCCGCCCTTTCCCCCTCGACTGGAGCATCGTGATGCGGACGTCATTCAATCATGTGACGAACCGGACGATTGGTTGCTTCGTCGCCTTCCTCCTGCTGGTGTGGCCTCCCACAGCGTCGGCCATCACCTACATGTCAATCGAGACGGTTCCGAACAAAGATGTCCGCGGCGTCGGTGAGGACGTTGTCGTCACGATTCGCAGCATCGGCTACGCCAACCTCGAACTCTGGAGTCAGCGATTGCTCGGCGAGTGTCGTGTGGTCGACTCCGTGATCGACGCGCTGACGGCGAACGCGGCTATCAGTTCGGTCACATCGACCAACAGGCGCGTCGTCGTTGCCGCCGGCGGCTTCGAGGGCGGCACCAACCCATCGTTTGTGTTCACGGTGAAGGACTCTGGAGCAGGCTCTGTGACCGAGGCGGACGTCGACGTGCTCGGCAACGCGCTTGGCTACGTACTGAGCCAAGGGAGCACTGCGCACTTCAGCCCGGACAATTTCAAGGCCTACGCGTTCCCGCTCGACTACATCCTCGTGACGTTCTCGGGAGCGTTGAGCGGCGAAGAAGCGCAAGCCTTCTTCGAGCACGTGGGTACGATCGACCCGGCGCTGTTCAGCGGGCAGTTCGCGGGCTTCACGCAGGTCGATCTCCCCGGCTCGCTGACGAACAACACGATGCTGTTCCTCCAGCCGGCCGTGAGTAAACGCCGGTTCATCTCGGGTCTTTCGGCGGCGGTGGAGGACGAAACGCGCGCGTCGTATTCACCGCTCAAGAACAACGGCGCGCCGACGACGGCGCGAGCCGGCGTCGCGTTTCCCGAAAACGATTGGCTCACGTTTCCAGACGGGGATCAGTATCTGGGGAACGTCGGCGGCTCCGCTCGGTTGGAGCGCGAGCTTACGGCTCTCCGGCTACGACATCTGGATGCCGTCGCTCGCTTGCTGGAGGCAATCGAGGAAGGCGTCGTCGAGGGGTACCTCGCCACGCAGTTCACGTGCCCAAATTGAGTGCGATGGCGAGCAGCGGGCACGCGGTCCCCAGCCTCGCCCCCTCGAGTTCGTTGGCAATATGAATGGCCGCGGCCAGCAGGTGCTGCTGGCCGCGGCCGAAGACGGAGTTCGCCGGGCTGCGGCCTGGGCCAAGCGCGCTCAGTTCGACGCGAAGCAGTACAGCATGCCGGCGCCGCCGGTCGGCTGGAGCTGCTCCTGGCCGCAGCCCTGCGACGCGTGGATGGCGTTCCACGAGTTCAGGCCGGGATTGCGGCCGAGACGATCCGCGTGGCCCAACATCGCCTTGGCGCTGGCGTCGCCCACCGTCCAGTCCCGGCAGGTGTCCGCGTTCTTCGTACCGTCTTCGTTCGTGCCGGTCAGGATGTCGTGCTGCAGCGGTTGCGCGATGGGGGCCACGTTGCCGTCCTTGGCCGCAAGGTAGTTCGGGGCCGTGCCCTTCTCAGTGAGCGCGGTCGTCCCCGAGATCTTGTTCTTGTCCGCGGTGTGCAGGTCGGCGAGACTCTGCGCGATCAGCTCGCCCTTGAAGTTGTACCAGGGGCCGTTGCCGATCCGGCTCTTCGCGTCAACGGTGCTCGTGCTCAGGTACGCGCGCCACGTTTTCCCCCCTGCGCCTGCGGTTTTTGCCAGCGACTGGCACACCTGGTCCGCGCCCGCAAGGCCGCCGAGATTGCCGCCCTTCGGGTTCGAGCTCGTCACGAAGAAGCTCATGTTCGCTGCCGGACTCTGCGCGATCGCCGCATACACGCCTGTCACGAGCACGGCGGCCGCCGCTGCCACTGCTTTCCTGGTGATCATCGGCACTCCTCTCTGGTTTGATGTGAGCCCGCGAGGCTAGTCATTCTTCCTGGCCCACAACGTGACCGTCCTTAGCACTCTACGAGATCGCAAGCCCACTTGAAGAGAATAGCAACTGAGTCAAGCGCTCTCGAGCCGACTGGTGTGGCCGCGTCCCACCGTTCAAGCCAGCGCAAATGACATCAGGCATCAACCAGGCTGTCGATACGGGCCAGTTCCTTCAGTCGTTCGAGGAGTCGAACCACGCCGAGGGTATCGACGGCGCAGTATTGCCGCAGTGCCTCACGCGTCTGGTCGCGCTCGGCAGGCGACACATCGTCATCGAACAGCAGGCGTCGAAGCTTCACGCTCGCCACTCCGCCGTTCGGGATCTCGAGTCCTTCGTAGCCCAGCCCCGGCACCAGGGCGGGCAAGACTGACTTGAGGCTGAAGCTGCCGCCGAACGCGGGATGGTAGACGTGATCACGGACGAGCGGCAGGGCGTCCACCAACCGCGCCTCGATGTGGGCCAGTGCCTCGGCCTGTTCGGGCACAGCTCTCGCGAGTTGGTCCAGGATGGTCCTTTCAAAGGGCGCGTTGTACGCGACCACGACCTCGACGCCGCGACACGCGTCAACCACTCGCGCGGCGATCTCTCGGCGCGGGTCAGTGGCATCGTCAGCCAGCCACGCGTGGTGCGACAGGTCGTTCCGCGCGGTCACGACGTGACAGCTGAACTGAACCGGCACTTGCTCATAAGGGCGGCACCCGTCCCAGACTGGAATCGCCAGCTGGATCGTTTCGAAGTCCAGGACGGCGTAGGGGTAGGTGATGGCGTCCAGTAGTCCGTCCCGCAGCGATGACTCGACGATGAGCCGGTTTTCCTGCACCGACCTCCGCTGCCGCTCCGTGACAATCGAAAACTCGGCGTCGTCGGGCACATCGTGAATGGTCACGATGCCCTGCGCTACCAACTCCTGGGCTCGGCTCCCGATACGGTACAGGGTGCGCACATGGTGCTCGGGCGCCGGTGGGCAGCAGCGCGCTTGAAACGGGCAAGCATATGGCGTCTCGCAGTGGTCACCGGTCACGACATTGGGAAGCGGCCTCTCCAGCATGTGCAGTTGCGCGTCGGCCTCTGGAATGACGTCTGGCAGCATGGCCGCGACCTCGTCGGTCACGTCCGCGCGCACGAACAGACTCTGGAGATCTGGGAATCGGCACTCGCGATTGAGATGCATGATGTCGACGCGCTCGACGTGCAACCCCGAGCGACGAAGAACGTAGGTCTGGATCGCCGCGTCTGAGAGGTACGGTTGCTTGACGCCTGCAGACGACTTCACCTCGACGAGCGTCCATCCGCGCGCGCTACGTTCCAGTACATCGACCGCGACGAAGATATCGTCCACGACGAACGCTGCCTCGAAGATCGCCGGGGCCCGCGCCGCGAGCGCAGCCTGCGTCTGTGCGACGCGGCCGGCGACGTCGCTGTGGTGCGCGTCCACGAACACGCCTCCCGGAAAGTGCTCACGGGCCTTGGCGCCCACACGATGGCCCTGGTCAAACAGCGCCTGTTGCGACGGGGCCGACACGAGTTCCGGAGCGTCGGGCTCGTGTACTCGCCACCAGAGCTGCTTGTGGCACTGCAGGCCACTCATGAAGCGCGACTTGGAGAGACGCATGACTCGCACCCGGCTAGCGCCGTTCGGCGTGCGCCACTGCGTTCTGTTCCATCTGCGCCAGCATGGCCCGTCGATGCGCCACCTTTCGATCGCTGAGGAAACCGCCGACGGCCGCGGTGGAAAGCGCCGCCCTGATCGGCGGTGCTGCCGGCAGCTCTGACAGACGCATCGCCCGCTGTCGCTCCCGCTCGCTCCGGTAGCACTCAAAGCACAGCGTGTGGTCCCGGTCCGCACGGACGGAGCCGTGGAAGCTGAATCGCGCCTTCCGATCGAGGCAGGACTGGCAGGTCTGGCGGGTGCGCTTCGACTTGCGGGCGGCGTTGAAAGACATCTCGATCCTCCACACCTATGGTGTGAGGGACCCCTGACAGCTCAGGTCATACGCCCGACCTTCGCCTCCTGGAAGCAGACTCCGAGCCGGCGGTGAATCCGCGGTGTGGGCGCCTCTTTCCGCGCCGAAGCGGCCACTTGCCAGCATGGCCGCATTCCTCTTCGATCTGCTTCACGACCCCGTCCAGTTCCCGCACGAGCCTTGGGTGATGGCCCGTGGACTGGTAGGCCGTCACCAGGCCTCGGTAGTAGCCGATAACCCCTGTTTTTCCAGCATCCGGATCGAACCGCCCCCACAGTTTGTCTTTCACTACGCGATAGTCGGCGAGGATCGCGCTGGCGTTGTGCAGCTTGTCGGACGCCGACACCAGGACGACCGACCCGGACGCCTTCCGCACGCGTGCCACGTATCTCTCCTTGCGCACGCGCCACTTCGGCTTGGGCTGGACGTCCGCGTCCGTGCACCCTTCCACGATGTCCAGCACGCGCCCACCGAACCGGTAGCGGAGCCACCTCCGGACCCAGTCGGCCCCAAGCGCCTTTGGCGCATCCTCGATGGCGTCGTGCAGGAGTGCCGCGATGGCCTCGTCTTCGTGGGCGCCATGGTGGAGGGCAATCGACGCGACGCCGAGCAGGTGCGCGATATACGGAATGTTGGTGCCCTTCCTGACCTGCTGGGCATGCAGATCGGCGGCACCCCGAAGCGCTTCTGCGAAACGCGACGGAAAGACGATCGGTTCCTGTGTCACGTGAGGCCTCTTTCTGACCAGAGGGCATGCCCGAGTCGTTGATGTCGTTCGACACACACAGAGTACGCCCCGGGACGGTCAGGTGTGGTCAACGCGGCCACGCGGCACGGACGATACCGACACCGACGCTGCACGTCATCGACGGGCTGAAGTAGGATCCCCCGCTGGAGCCCCCATGCCGCACCTCCTCGTCGAGCACGCGCGGTCGAGCACCGCCCCCTGGTTCCCGCGCCTCCAGCGATACCTGGCGACCCGGCACTGGGTCCAAGCCCTCCGCTTGCTGGAGCACGTAATCGAGGACGATCTGCCGCTGTTCGACCTGGACCAGGAGATCGCGGCCGACCGGCGCGTTGCCTGGCTCTGCCGGATCGACCTGCTGCGCGAGATGGGCCGGTTCACCGAAGCCCTGGCGTGGGCCTGCCTGGAGTGCGAGCTGCATCCCGACAACGTGGCGGCCCAGGCCGTGAAGGACGAGCTGAAGCGGCTCACGCGATTCGGCCGCGGAGGAGGCACTACCGGCTCGGCGCCCACGCGCCCTCTCGTGCGGTGGCAGGGGCTCGCGGGCATGCGCGAGCTCCGGGCGGAACTCGAGCGCGACGTCATCCTGCCGCTGCTGAACCCCGACCGCTACCGTCGATACAAGCTCTCCCTGCCGAACGGCATCTTGCTGTATGGACCGCCCGGCTGCGGGAAGACCTTCATCGCCCGCAAGCTCGCCGAGATGATCGGCTTCTCCTTCCTCGACACCTCGCCCTCGGATCTCGGGAGCATCTACGTGCAGCGTCTGTTCGACGAGGCGCGCAAGAAGGCGTCGACGATGATCTTCTTCGACGAGTTCGATGCCATGGTCGGGCGGCGCGGTGACATCGGTCACCACTACGCCGCCGAAGTGAACGAGTTTCTGACCCAACTCAACGAATGCGCGGCCCGCCGCATTCTGGTGGTGGCCGCCACGAACCGGATCGACGGCATCGACGACGCCGCTCTGCGACCCGGTCGCATGGACAAGAAGTTCTACGTGGGCCCGCCCGATCTCGAAGCCCGTGTGGAGCTGTTCCGGCTGTACCTGGCCGACCGACCCGCGCTCGGCGTCGACTATCTGGCGCTGGGCGACAGCGCGGAGGGGCTGACGCCGGCGGACATCCGCGAGGTGGGCAACGAGGCGGCTCGGCACGCGATGGACAACGACGGGCCGATCGCGCAGGAGCACGTCGTGGCGGCGGTCCGCGCACATCCTTCGTGGCGATCGGAGGGAAAATCGGACAGGCGTCGGATCGGATTCTGAAATCGCGACGCGCGGGGTCTCGATCAACGCGGAGAATCACCTTATGAGAATCAGTTCGTTGGTCATCGCGGTACTGTTGACGGCGTCGTCTGCCCTCGCGCATCACAGCAACGCGGCGTTCGATGGGGACAAGGTGGTCGTGCTCAAAGGCACCGTCACGGAGTGGAAGTGGAGCAATCCCCACGTGTGGATCTTTCTGTCGGCCGACGACGACAAGGGTGGCAAAGTGGATTGGGCGATTGAGGGCCGAACGCCGGGCCAGTTGCTCCGCTCGGGCTGGTCGAAGAGCAGCCTGAAGCCCGGCGACGTCATCACCGTGGACTTCAGCCCAGCCAAGGACGGCAGCCGCACCGGCCTTCTCACCCGCGTCAGGCTCGCTGACGGCACTGTGCTCGGACAGGCGCCGGCCGCTCAGTAGGCACGGATCAGGAGGACATCGTGTCGAAGACCATTGCGTTGCTTTCCGCGGCGTTCATGTGCGCGCTCCCGGGACCGACGGCATCGCTTCGCGCGCAGGAGACACACCCGGATTTCACGGGTGTCTACTACCCCATCAACCCGTTCGGCAATGTGGGACGAGGAAGCGCGGCGGCACCTCCGCCGGCAGCGGGGACTCGAGGCGGGGCCGTACCGCCGCCGCGGCCTGTGCTGGTTCTCGATGGACGCGAGGGTCGGCCGGACAACGCGCCGAAGCTGACGCCCGAGTACCTGGCCAAGTGGGAGGTCATTCGGAAGTCACGCATGGCGGGATCGCCTGAATACGATCCAAACGTCAGATGTGTCTCTGGCGGGATGCCCAACATGATGAGCATGACCTACGGCATGGAGATTCAGCAGACGAAAGACCGGATCACCATCTACGGCGAGCTGAACGACGTGTATCGCCGGATTTATCTGGACGGCCGCAAGCCGTCACCGAAAGTGCTCGACGATCCGACGTTCGCCGGGTACTCGACCGGGCACTGGGAGGGTGACACGCTCGTCGTGGACACCGTGGCCATTCGCGAGGACGCGCTGTTCGACACTTTCTCGCCGCACAGCGATCAGTTCACCGTGCGCGAGCGCATCAGGTTCGCGTCGCCTGGCGTCCTCGAGGATCAGTTCACGGACATGGATCCGAAGGCGCTGGTCGAACCCTTTCACTCGGTTCGTACCTATCGGAAGGCGGCGCCGCCGAACGACGAGCTGCGCGAGTTCTCGTGTGCGGAGGGATTGGGGTCCACGAAGTAGAACTCTGGTTCACACCGTGCGGCTCTTCATCGCCTACTTCTCTTGCATGACCGACTTTAGAAGAGACACAGCGGGTTGATCGGCGAGGAGGTGCCGCCCGGCAGCCGCAGCGGCGCCGTCGTGAGGAGAAACTCCCAGCGCTTGAGGCGTTCGCAGGTGCGGGCCAGCTCGGTAAGCGATGGCCAATCGAGGATCGGCAACCCCATCGAGGCGAGCACGATCATGTGGATCGCCGACGTGAAGCTCTCGCTTGGGTAGGGCAGCTTCTCGATGCAGTCGCCGCCGTAGACCGACACCTGGCGGTTGTGCATCCACTCCGCGCACTCGGCGTGCATGCCGGCACGCGGATAGATGTCCTGCTCACCCATCTCGGCTTCCATCCGCTCCATGCCCGTGCGGAGGAAGATCGCGTCGCCCGACGCCACCTTGACGCCCTGCCGTTTCTCCGCGGCTTCGAAATCAGCCGCCGTGACGTACTCGTCGGGCCGATACCAGTTGATGCCGCGCGCCGCGGCGACGTCGAGCAGGACCCCGCGTGTGAAGATGCCGTGGCGCTGCGCGTAGATCGATCCCCAGCGAGCGCCGTTCTCGCTCAGCGTCTCCGAGCGTTTGCGGCCGTTGTAGAGCTGATCCTTCCAGGAGAAGTGGCAGAGCGCGTCCATGTGGGTGACGATCATGCCGTGCGGAGCGATGGTGATGGAATCGCCGGCGCTCGGGCCGGCTGGGACCGACATCACGTGCACGACCGGCTGGCCGTTGGTCTTCGATTGCCGGGTGTTCAGATCGCGTCCGACCGACACGACCTCGCCGGTCCGCACGAGGCGCGCAGCCGCCACGCGCCTGGCGGGCGTGATGTAGTTCAATGTGCCGAGCTCGTCGTTCGGACCCCATTTCCCGGTGTTGGAGCAGCGGCGGAACATGGCCTCCAGCTCCGCGTCGGTGAGATCGCGGGCCCGGGAGGTGGTGCGCACCGCAGCCTCGCGGGTCGGTCCTGCCGGCGGCGCGGCCTGACCGCCGCCCTGCCGGCCCGCGGCTTCTGCTGTGGCAGCGAAGTGCGGCGCCACCGCGGCAAGGCTGGCGGCTTCGATAAAGCGTCGGCGCGTGATCTCGTTCATTCCTGCTCCTTCGGTGCGCGAAGCCTACGTGCGCACCGCAAGCAGTGTCAACGCGTCGCTACTCGCCGCCGAGCGCCCGCGCCGAGGGGAATCCAAGTCATCGCAAGCCGTCAGAAATGAGAACAACGATGCCGAGCCGATTCCCTCAGCTGAGGTGCGGTGAAGTTTTCAGCGGGTGCTGGGCGCCGATCACGTAGGATCGCCCGCACATGACCAGACTTCGAGCGACTCTTGTAATCGCGGCACTGCTGACGTTCTTTGCCCTCGCCGTCAGGGCACACGAAGAGAGCCTCGAAGCGATCGAATCCTTCCTGCACGGCCTCGTGGACGATGGCGCACTCAGCGAGGCGCAGCACCGGGTCATCGATCAGTCCATGTCGCAGGGAAACCTGTCCGCGCTCGATAGGTTTCTACGAGCGCAAGAGACGGCCGCGCGCATCACCAGGGACACGCGTCTCTACGTCAACGCGCTGCTCGGGATCGGCGAACCGGAGGTCACGCAGGCAGCGGCATCAGCGTCGTATTCGAACAACGGCACCGTAACGCTGCTGGGCCGCATCGACGCGCAGCCGCCCAACCCGTACTACGGCGACAATTCATCGAGCGGCACGCTCTACAACGGCATCTGGGGCTACGCGGTCGGCGCCCGCGAGTACGCGCTGCAGGCCAACAGCTTCGGGCTGCACATCATCGACGTGACGAATCCGGCAGCGCCGTTCCACGTGCAGTACATCAACATGTCGGGTGGCGTCCTCCCTCCCAACGGCCGGATTTGGAGGGACGTCGACATCAATCTCGATCCGGTCTCGGGTAAGACCTATGCCTATGTCGGTGCACAGGCGAACGGCAACTTCTGGGTCATCGATCTGTCGCGCCTCTCGGGCAGCACGCCGCACGGCGTCGATTCGAATCCAATCCTGCCGGCCGAGATCGCCAACCGCGGGCGCACGAACTACGGCCACACCGTGTTCGTCAACGAAGAGCTCGACCTTCTGTTCCTGAACTCGGCCAACAACGGCACCACGCTCGGCTGTCAGATCTTCGACCTGCGCCAGAACCCGTTCGATCCGCCACTCCTCCCGAGCTGGACGGGGAGCGGCCACGACTGCCACGACAGCTTCACGCGCGCCAATGTCCCTGGCAGCGGCGGAAAAGATCTGCTCTATTCGGCCGAGGGATACGCGACACGGTATCGGGTGATCGACATCAGCAACGTGCGCGTCGGCGTGCCGCCCGCCCTCGTCGGCGAGTCGGCGCCGGTGGCGGGCATCTACGCCCACAGCAACTGGCTGGACGACGACTCGCACTATCTCTACGCGTTCGAAGAATTCAACGTCCGCGACATCGGCGTGTACGACGTCTCCAACCCGGCGAGTCCGACCCAGGTCACGGCGTTCCAGTACTCGGAGGACGCGACCGCCAATTCACGCATCCACAACGGACAGGTGCGGGGCAAATACCTGCTGACTGCGTACTACGAGGCGGGCTTCCGGGTGTTCGACATCTCCAATCCCGTGAATCCGGTCGAGGTCGGCAAGTACGAGACGTGGCGCGATCCGGATGGCGACGGCACGTTCAACAAGACGGTGACCGGCAACTACAACGGCGCCTGGAACATCTATTCGTTCCTGCCGTCGGGCAACGTGCTCGTGTCCGACATGAAGTCGGGCACGTTCATCGTGCGCGTCGACCCCGTCGCGCCGCCCGGCCCGGCCGGCGGGCTCGTCGCCACGGCCGGCACCGGGCAGGTCGGCCTCACCTGGAACGCAGGGTCCGGGGCCGCCGGTTACACCATCCGGCGCGCCACGACATCGGGCGGGCCGTACACCATCGTCAAGAGCAATGCCGTCGGCACGAGCTACACCGACACAGGCGTCGCCAACGGGACCAGCTACTACTACGTCGTGACCGCGACCAATGCGGAGGGCGAAAGCGCGTTCTCGAACGAGGCGTCGTCGACACCCGCGCCTCCGGCCGTGTCGACGTCCACCACGCTCGTCTCGTCGCCGAATCCGTCGACGGCCGGGCAGTCGGTGACCTTCACGGCGACTGTGACATCAGGCGCCGGCGTGCCGGCAGGCAGCGTGACGTTCGCGGAAGGCGCCACGGTGTGGGCGTCAAATGAAAGCGTGGACGGTACCGGTCACGCCTCGTTCAGCACCACGACGCTGACAGCGGGGAGTCATACCCTCACTGCAACCTTCACGGGAGCCGCCGGCTGGGGGAATAGCAGCGGCACCAACAGCGCCGCGCCGCACCTCGTGAACACGACCGCGACCACCGTGACGTTCACGTCGATTGCCGCTCACGACGGCTACGTGCTCGAGTCAACCGAAACCAGCAGCCTCGGCGGGTCGATCGACGCCAACACGGGCAACTCGAGCGCGCTTCGGATCGGTGACGACAAGTCGGATCGGCAGTACCGGTCGGTGCTCTCATTCGACACGTCGGCCATTCCCGACGGCGCGACGATCATCTCGGTCACGCTGCGCCTGCGCCGAGGCACGGTCTCGGGCACGAGTCCCTTCACCACGCACGGCACGGCGTGGGTGGACGTTCAGAGCGGAGGTCTGTCGGCTTCGACGGCGCTGCAAACGGCCGACTTCCAGGCGGCGGCCACTGTCGCCCAGGGTGCAAGCCTGACCGCCGCCAATTCGAACGGCGCGTGGTCGCAGGGTGTGCTGACGGCCGCGGGAGCCGCTGCCGTCAGCAAGACAGGCACGACGCAGTTCCGCGTCTACTTCCAGCTCGACGACAACGACGACGGCCGGCCCGACTACGTCGGTTTCTATTCTGGCGACAACGCGACCGCTGCGAATCGCCCGCAGCTGGTGGTGCAGTATCAATAGAGCCTGATCCGTCCTGTGCTCTCCCACGTACTGGACTTGGGGGGTTCGCTGATGACGCAATGGCTGGCCGCCGGTCTCGTCATTGCCGCGATCGGCGCCGTCACCCTCGACACTTGGCGGCAACGAGGCCGGCAGGGGAGATGACATGATCTATCAGCTCGGTGAACAGCGGGTGCGTGCGGAGGGGGAGTACTTCGTGGCGGATTCGGCCGCGGTGATCGGCAACGTACTACTGCGGACGAATGCAAGCGTCTGGTTCAACGCCGTCATCCGCGGCGACAACGAGCTCATCACGATCGGCGAGAACTCGAACGTGCAGGACGGCTCCGTGCTTCATACCGACCCCGGTTCGCCGATGGTGATCGGCAACCACGTGACGATCGGCCACAAGGCCATGCTGCACGGTTGCACGATCGGCGATTACAGTCTCGTCGGGATCAACGCGGTCGTGCTCAACGGCGCGAAGATCGGCTGCAATTGTCTGATCGGTGCGAACACACTCGTCACCGAGGGGAAAGAGATTCCGGACAACAGCATGGTGTTGGGCTCGCCCGGCAAAGTCGTTCGCGAACTGACGCCCCAGCAGATCGAAGGCCTGCGAAGGTCGTCGCTGCACTACGTTGAGAATGCACGGCGCTTCAAGCGGGACCTGCAATCGCAACTCGGCGTATATCCATGAGGTCACTCCGCTCTCCGATCCTGCTCGTCGCTTCGTGACTATTCGCCGTCGTAGTTTCGCGGGGCGGGTCACGAGAGACGCTCGTGCCGGGCGCCGAGAAACGCGGCGGCGACCCGCTGATGATGGGCGACGCGCTGGCCGAGCTGCTCGCCGGCGTCCAGCGTGATTGATCCCGGCAGCGTCACGTCACCTTTGAATGACAACGTGTCCTGCCCCGGGGATAGTCCCGCGCGAAGGCAGTCCCTACGCGGCCGATCACAGCGTTCCAAGCGGCTGGACCGTTGGTATTGCCATTGCACGAGCACCGCGTGTCCTACGGGGGTGCTACGTGGATCTCAAGAAGCCGACCGTCCTCGTCGTCGCGTCTGTTCTGTGTCTGATCATCGGACTCGGAACACCGGCTTTGGCGCAGGGGCGTGGAGGCGGCGGGGGCGGCACCCATGGAGGGTCGGGCGCGGGTGGATCTGGCGGCGGTGGGCGCGGTTCTGGAGGACCTGGTGGCGGCGGGCCGGGTGCCGGCGGGCCGGGTCACGGAGGCCCCGGGCCGGGACACGGCGGGACTGTCTACCGTTCCGGCGGGGGGTATTACGGCGGATATTACCGGTATCCGTACTACGGCTATCGCTACTACGGCTATCCGTATGGGTACGGCTGGTATGGCTCTCCGTATTTTTACGCAGGGTGGGGATGGCCCTACGCGCCGTACCCGTACTCCTACGCCTACGCCTACGGTGGCGGGTACGACCCGAGTGCGTCTGTTCGGCTGGACGTGACGCCGAAAGAGGCCGAGGTGTACATCGACGGTTACCTGACGGGAAGCGTCGACGATTTCGACGGCTCGTTCCAGCGGCTCCGCGTCGCGCCAGGTGCCCACGAGTTGACGCTCTATCGCGAGGGGTTCAAGACGGTCCATCAATCGCTGCGGTTGTCGTCCGGATCCACGTTCAAGGTCTCGTACAAGATGGAGCCGTTGGCGCCGGGCGAAGTCGCCGAGGCCCGTCCCACGCCACCACCTCCTCCCTCCGACGAGAGCGAGGGAGCTCCCGTCGGCCCGCCTGAGGGTCGGCCCGTTCCGCAGGGTCCCCCACGAGGACGGCCCCCGGCCCCGAGCGCCGCAGGCTTCGGCACGCTCGCCATTCGCGTTCAGCCCACCGATGCCATCGTCCTCATTGATGGCGAGCGATGGCAGACGTCGTCAGCAGAGGGCCGCCTGGTCGTCGACGTGCCCCAAGGTCCGCACCGGATCGAAATCAGGAAAGAGGGCTTCGACACCTACTCGACCGAGATCACGACGTCGCAGGGCGACACCGTACCCATCAACGTCAGTCTGCGATCACGCTAGGACGGGAGGAGATCATGCCTTTCAAGCGCTGGACCGCGGTCCTGCCGGTCGCGGCATTCCTCTCCGTTTTCTTGTTGCCGCACGCCGCCGCGGCGCAGGCATCGTCGGGGCCGATGACCGTTCAACGGATCGGGAACAGCGTGTTTTTCGCTCCTGATTTCAAGATCACGGATTTCAACGGCCAGGCGTCCGGTCTCGCGGGCGGGTACGGCGGCTATCTGCTCGAGGATGCGTTCTTCATCGGCGCGGGTGGCTACTGGCTCACCGACACGTCACCCGGGCGCGACATGTGGTACTTCGGATTGGTCACCGGTGTGTACCTGAATCGCGATCGCCCCGTCGGGTTCGGCTTCAAGGCACTCATCGGCGGCGGCGAGGCCACCATTGGTCAGCAGTACACCTATGTGCAGCCCCGCCGCGCAGGACCGGGTGTCCCCGTCACCGGGACGGACTTCTACCATACGAGCATTTTTGTGTTTGAGCCAGAGGCCGACGTCGTCGTGCATTTGAACCAGCACATGAAGCTGACGGGCGGCGTGGGCTATCGCCTCACCGGCGATCCGTACTACGGCTACTACGGTTATTACGGCTACAGCAACGGTCGAATCAATGGCGTGACTGGTAGCGTCGCGCTGCAGATCAGCGGCGGCTCGTAGCGCGCGTTTTCTGGAAAAGCCGGCGGTGTCACAGCGCGGCAGGCGTTCCCATGATCTCGCAGTCCAGCGCCAGCATCCGGCTGACAGCTTTCACGATGTAGACCTCCGCCGACTCGAAGAGGGCCGCCTCGAATCCCGCCGCCCAGTGGGGCTGTTAGTTACCGCTGAGCTGATCCAGGCGCTTTCCTTCGGACGGATGCCGTAGACTCGCACTGGATGCCGATCTCATCCAGCCCCGAAGTCACAGGTCCCAGTTCCGTTGTGAACGCCGCTCGCCGCCTGTGGAAACGTGCGGCCTGCTGGGCCCTTCCCGGCCTCCTCGCTATGAGTCCGAGCGCCCGGCAGAATCCGTCGGCGCCGCCCGACCCCTCCGGCTCGCTCGAGGCGCTTGCGATCCAGGTTCTGCTCGATCGCCTGCAGTTCTCGCCGGGCGAAATCGACGGGACCGCCGGGCTCAACACGCTGAACGCCATCGATGCGTTCGAGCGTGAGCGGGGAAGGCGCATCGCCGACCTGCTGACCGCGTCCACCGCTCCGACAACCGTCCGCTACACCGTAACCGCTGCCGACATGGCCACGCCGATCGTGAAAGAGATCCCGCCCGACATGATGGCCAAGTCCAAGCTCACACGGCTCGGCTACACCTCGCACCTCGAGATGCTCGGCGAACGATTCCACTCCTCGCCCGACCTGCTGACACGGTTGAATCCGGGGCTGAAGATCGTCGCGGGCGCTCAACTGGTCGTGCCGAACGTGCGCGTCGCCCGCGCGGCCAGACCGCCGCGCGACATCGTCGTCAAGGTGTCAGAGTCTCTGGCGGCACTCACCGTGACCGACCGCGCGGGAAACGTGATCATGTATGCGCCGGCCACGACGGGCAGTACGGACGATCCGCTGCCGATCGGCTCCTGGGCCGTCACCGCGGTGGCCCACAATCCGCCCTTCAATTACAACCCGGGCCTGTTCTGGGACGCGGACCCCTCGCACAGGAAGGCGACGATCCCGCCTGGGCCAAATGGCCCGGTCGGACTGGTCTGGATCGACCTCAGCAAGCCGCACTACGGCATTCATGGAACGCCCGAGCCCGGCTCGGTGGGCTACACCACCTCGCACGGCTGTGTGCGGCTCACGAACTGGGACGCGCTGCGTCTGGCTGGGATGGTCCGCTCGGGCACGAAGGTGGAATTCGTCCCGTGAGGCGGCAGCGGCAGTCCACTCGGTCGCGATGCGCGTGGGACCGGTACTGAGACGAGGCTCAGCCCCGTCACGGGGACCGAATTACGGCACGCGCTCCACGGATGGCATCTTCCAGGTGCGTCAAGGATCGCTTCGCCCGGCCAGTAGAGCCGCATGAACACGTTGAACGAACCCGGCGGCGCCGGTAGCCAGTTGGATTCGAGCGCCTTGCCGGGCGAATCATCGCCACCACCGCCCGCCACATGTAGTCCGTACCAAAATTGGCGGTGTTCGCGGGCGTCACGTCCCAGCCATTGATGTTGGTGCCGTGAGGCTTCTTGGCTTCCTCGACCAGCCTGACCTGACCGGCTTTGGCTGACCGCTCGACGACAGAGGCCACCGTCGGATCGAGGGCCTTCGGATCGAAGGGCTTAGCGGGTGCGACGCCAATGGCGGCAAAGCGCGCTAGCGCTGGCGCATCGGCAGCAGCCGGCGGGTTGCCCTGCATGAGCGCGTTGAGCCGGCTGAAACACGTCGTCGCATCCATTCGCGCCACCTGTTCCACCGGCGGCCTGGCTCGACGCGACCTACGAGAACTACATCGCCGTCAACAACAGCAACGTCGCGGGAGACGTCTCGGGCAACCGGTTGAACAATGCGCCGGAGTGGGCGGGCCGTGTGTGGGTCGAGTGGAGCGGCAACGTCGGTCCGTCGCGACGACTATCGATCGTCGCCGACGCGACGGCGCAGTCGACGGTGTACTACACGCCGTTCAACGACAGCATCCAGTTTCAGGGACCGTATGCCCTGCTCGGCGCCCGCGTCGAATACGGACCCGGCAATCGCCGTTGGGCCATCGCCGCCTACGCCCGAAACCTCACGAACGCGGACTATCTCAACGCGACCTTCGGGACGTCGCAGGTGGCGTACGGCGGACGGCCTGGCCCTCCGCGTCAGCTCGCGATTGATTTCACGATCCGGCGATAAGACCGTCACGCTGTTTCAGCGTCGCTCTAGTGCGGCAGGTGCGTGAGCCCCTTCGGCAGCTCCATGATCTCGAGCGCGTTGCCCTGCGGGTCGACGAGCATCGCGATCTTGATCGGCGCACCACCGATCGACACAGTGGCCACGTCGCGGTCGACCTTGGCACCTGC
>Ga0070675_100000592_pt1 | contig 24826 bp, 24 predicted proteins | sample KBSM43metaG_FD_65343 | JGI IMG/M metagenome (GOLD analysis project Ga0070675, IMG submission 65343) | Miscanthus rhizosphere microbial communities from Kellogg Biological Station, Michigan, USA - KBS M4-3 metaG | ecosystem: Host-associated > Plants > Roots > Rhizosphere > Soil ... | reverse complement strand
CGGCATGGCCTGCGCGGTGACGGCCACCTGCGGCGTTGACAGCGACTGCAGCGACTCGCACGTCGTGGCGGGGGCCGCGGCCGCGGCCGCGGCCGCGGTGAGAAGCACGATGCCAAGACTCATCATGAGGATCTGTCTCCGGTGCCGGCGGTCCGCGTTCTCAACGGACCGCGTTGAAGCGGTGAACGCGGCCGTACTGGTTGAACTCCGAGACGAAGACGTCGCCTTGCGCGTTGACGGCGACGCCATGCGGCGACAGCACGAAGCCGGGGCGCCACTGCTCGGGCTTCACCTGATTGGTGCCCACGCCCTGCTCGGTGTTGGCGCCGATCCGCTGGACGACCTTGCCGGCCTTGTCGAGAATCGTCACCCGGCCGGTCAGCTCGCCGACGATGGCGTCATCGCCATTGATGGTGATCGCCGCCGGGAGCAGGAGGTCCGTCGCGACGGCGCCGAGGAACTCGCCCGTCAGGGACAAGTGCACGACGCGGTTGTTGGCGCGATCGACCCCGATGATCCGCGCCGGCTGGAAGCGCGTGTCGATGGCGAGCTTGTGCAGCGTGTTGAAGTTGTACGGCGCCTTCTTGCCGCCGAACGAGGCGACGTACTTGCCGCTGCGATCGAAGCGGTGGATGTAGTCGCTGGCGTAGCCGTCGGCTACGTAAAGGTCGCCGTTTGGGGCCACGTCGAGGCCGGTGAGCAGCAGCTGCAGCTCGTTGCTGCGCGCGATGCGCACCTTGAACTCGTCGGGCACCGCCGCCGAGCCGATCGTCATCACGATCGTGCCGTCGAGTTTCATCTTGACGATCACCTGGCCGCGCAGCGTGGCGCCGTAGAGGAACTCGCCGTCGGGCTGCGTGCGGATGACGAAACCGTGGAAATCGCTCGGCGCGCCGGTGACGTTGCGCAGGAAAGTTCCGTCGGGCGCGTAAACCTGCAGGCCCGCGGCGGGATCCTGCACGCTCACGAACACCTCGCCCTTCGAGCTGACGGCGATGTCGCCGTGCATGTTGCCGAGTTGCGGACGCCCGGCGGGTAGCTTCAGCCAGTCGCCGACGGCGGAGTAGCCGGCGCCAGCAAGGGCGGTCACGGTGCACGCGAACACGGCGCCGGCCAGCGCCACACGGACGAGCAGTGGTTTGTGCATAGCGGTGCCGCGAATTGTGTCCGCTCCGCATAGGTTGTTCAACGGCCGCATGCGGTGGCTCAACCGCGCCACAGTAGGGCGGGGCTTTAGCACGGTGTAGGGCGGGGCTTTAGCACGATGTAGGGCGGGGCTTTAGCCCCGCCAGTAAAGACCGCGACGGTGCAGCCCGTATTACTGCGGGGGCGGGCGAGGGCGGTCGCCCACACTTTCCTGGAGGCAGGCATGTTGCGTGTTGCGCGCTGGAAACCGATCCTCGTTCTCGTCGCTCTCGTGGCGCTCTCGGCCTCGCCGCTCCTGGCGCAGAGCCCGTCGGCCACGGCCACGGCCACCATCAACGGCAAGTCGCTCGCGGTGCGTTATGCAGCGCCCTCGGTGCGCGGCCGGCAGATCTTCGGCGCGGGCGGCCTGCTGTCGAAGGACCCGACCTATCCGGTGTGGCGCGCCGGCGCCAATGCCGCCACCACGTTCACGACCGACGCCGACCTCGTGGTGGGCGGTCTCGCGGTACCCAAGGGCACCTACACGCTCTACGCGTCGGTGCAGAACCCGAATGCGTGGGACCTCGTCATCAGCAGGCAGACCGGGCAGTGGGGGCTCAGCTACGACCCGAAGCAAGATCTTGGGCGCGTGAAGATGACGATGAGCAAGCCGACGGCCCTGGTCGAGACGCTGAAGTACACGATCGCCGACAAGGGGAAGGGGCAGGGCGAACTGCGGCTCGAGTGGGAGAACCACGTCGCCACCGTCCCGATCACCGTCAAATAGGGACGCACTTCGCTCATCATTGCAGGCATGAGGTCACGCCTGTGTCTGGCCGCGGGAGCAGCCGCCGTCTGGTGCGGCGCGGCGATCTCCGCCGTGGCTGCGGCGGCGCCCGCGCGCGATGACATCGGGCTGGCGCTTCCCGCGGAGGAATCGTCGGAGCGCCCGGCTCTGCTCGACCTGCTGCGCCGGTCGCGTGAGGAAATTGCCCGCGCGGCGGGCGTGCCTCCGCGGGCGATGCGGGTCACCGTGCACCCCACCGTCGAGAGCTTCGGCCAGGCCACGGGACAGTCGTGGTACTCGGCCGGCGCCACGCGCAGATCCGACATTCACCTGCTGTCGATCGCAGTCCTGCGCCGCAACGGTCAGCTCGAACGTGTCGTGCGCCACGAGGTGGCACATGTGCTGATCGATCGGTCGCTCGACGACCGGCCGCTGTGGGTGCGTGAGGGGATGGCGGGGTATTTTGCGGGGCCGTCTGAGGCGACGAACCAAGGGTTCCCAGTCTCCTTGAGGTGTCCGAGCAACGACGAGCTGCGCCGCCCCTCGAGCCGTGAGGCGCAACGGGACGCCTACGCGCGTGCGGAGGCGTGCGTCGCGCGCGAGATCGCTTCGGGCGTCCTGTGGCGCGACATCGGACGCTAGGACCAGAACGGTCCCGCAGCCCGTTAGCTAGTCAGCCACTTCACCGCCTTCTGCTCGATAGAGCCGTTAAATCGCAATGGCAACTCGCTGGGCCACACGAAGCCACTGGCGCGGCTGCCGAAGTCGCCGGGATTGGAGCAGCCTGACTAGCGGCTGCAGCCGACGAGCGTGGAGCAAATCGAGCTCTGTCGGGGAGACTGTAGGCGACGCTCGCGGCCGCGCTCGCGACCGCGCCACCGTGTCCGCGGGAAAGGGCGCCCAGTATACCCTTGTGAACGGAACACCATGACGACGACGACGGAGACGACGACGGCCCCTTTGCGGATGAACGAGCGAGCGTGGGCGCTGGCCGAGAACGCGATCGGCCGAAAAGAGGAGCTGCGCGTGGCCGCGCACACGCTGGCCTCCGGGGCACGAGTGCTCGACGCTGGCGTGGCGGTGCCGGGTGGACTGGCGGCGGGACGCCTCCTGGTGGAGCTGTGCATGGGCGGACTGGGCCATCTCGATTTCGTGGCGGTCACGATCGGCGGCGAATCGTGGCCCGGCGTGCAGGTGTGGACCGATCATCCGGCCACGAGCTGCATGGCATCGCAGTACGCGGGCTGGCAGATCGCGCCCGAGGGCTACTTCGCGATGGCGTCGGGCCCGCTGCGTGCCCGGGCGCGCGTGGAGAAGGAGCTCTTCGAGAAGCTCGGCTACGCCGAGGACGCGGCGCGCGGGGTGCTGGTGCTGGAGACGCGGACGCTCCCCACCGACGACGTCGTGGCGTGGGTGGCGCGCAAGGCGGGCCTCGCGCCCGACCGCCTCACGTTCGCGGTGGCGCCCACCGCGAGCCTGGCGGGTGGGGTGCAGGTGGTGGCGCGCGTCGTCGAAACCGGCCTGCACAAGATGGAGACGCTCGGGTTCGACATCCGCCGCGTGGTGAGCGCGATGGGAACCGCGCCGCTCGTGCCCACCGCGAAGAACGACGTGCGCGCCATCGGCCGCACCAACGACAGCGTGCTCTACGGCGGCCAGGCCCGTTATGTCGTGAACGCCGGCGACGCCGAGCTCGCCGAGCTCGCCGAGCGCCTGCCGGCGTCGGCCTCGTCCGACTACGGCACGCCGTTCTACGAGATCTTCAAGCGCTACGACAACGACTTCTACAAGATCGACCCCCTGCTCTTCAGCCCCGGCGAAATCTGGCTCACCAGCGCCACCAGCGGACGGACGTTTCACGCAGGGCGCATCAACGTGGATGTACTCAGAGCGTCGCTGTATGAGGAGTGAATGCGGTTGCGCTTGCAGCGGTCGGTCCTGCCACGCCCTGAGCCCTAAGCCTTGAGCCTCGAGCCTTGAACGTTTCCATCCTCTCCGCCCGCACAGGTTGGCACACCGACGAGTTGTGCCGCGCGCTGGCCGAGCGCGGGCACGTGGGTGTCGTCGTGCCGTACGAGGGGCTGGTGGCACGAATGGGCGGGTCGAAAGACCCGCGGCCACAACCGGACGGATTGCGGTCGGACGGCGTGCCGTTGTTCGAAGCCGACGCCGTGCTGGCGCGCATCATTCCCAGCGGCTCGCTCGAGCAGATCATCTACCGCGTGGACGCGCTGCACTGGCTCGAGGAGCGCGGCGTGCCGGTCATCAACTCGCCGCGCGCCATCGAACGGGCCGTGGACAAGTTCTACACCAGCGCGCTGCTGCAGGAGGCCGGGCTGCCCACCATCGACACCATCGTGTGCGAGCGGGCCGCGGATGCGATGGTGGCCGTGCGCGAGCTCGGCGAGGTGGTGATCAAGCCGATTTTCGGCTCGATGGGCCACGGCATCGTCCGGGTCAGCGATCCCGACGTCGCGTTCCGTGTCGTCAAGGCGCTCGAGACCACGCGCGCCGTGTTCTACGTGCAGCGCGCCGTCGATCACGGCGGCCGCGACTACCGGCTGTTCGTCGTCGGCGGCCGGGTGCTGGCGGCGATCGAGCGCCGGGCCGCGGCCGGCGACTGGCGATCGAACGTGGCCCGTGGCGCCGAGGCCGTGGCCTTCGACCCGCCCGCCGACTGGCAGGCGCTCGCGGCCGGCGCGGCAGCGGCGATCGGCGCCGACTACGCCGGCGTGGATCTGCTGCAGGGCGGCGACGGCCGTGTCTACGTCCTCGAGGTGAACGGCATCCCCGGCTGGGAGGGCCTGCAGCGCGCGACTGGCGTGGACGTAGCCGGAGCGCTCGTTGATCACCTCGCCAGCCGCCTCCGGGCGCGGCCGGCCGTGGCGCCGCACACAGCATGACGCGCGCCGGCATCGGTCCGAGAACCCCCGGCGACGTCGCGGCCGCGGCGCAGCTGGCGTGCCTGCTCGAGGCACATGCGCCGAAGCCGGGCAACGTGTCGCCTGGCCGCAGCTTCTCCGACGTTTCGTACGATGACTTCGTCGCGAGCGCCGCGGCGATCGGCGCGCCGTTCGCGGCCGTGGCCGAGCGCGCGCTGGGCGCGCTGGTGCGCGACGCCATCGAGGCGACCGCCCGATGGGCGCCGACGAACACCAATCTCGGCATCGTGCTCCTGCTGGCGCCGCTCGCCAAAGCGGCCCTGGCGGCGGATGGTGCCCCGGACCTGCGCGCGGCGCTGCGCCGCGTGCTCGACGACACGACCGTCGACGACGCCCGCGCGGTCTATGCCACGATCCGTCAGGTCAACCCGGGCGGGCTTGGCCGTGCGTCGGAACAGGACGTGGCGCGCGAACCGACGCAGACGCTGCGCGACGTAATGCGCCTGGCCGCCGATCGCGACGGCATCGCGCGTGAGTACGACACCGCGTTTGCCGCGACCTTCGAGATCGGCGTGCCGGTGCTGCGGCAGGCGCGGGCCGACGGACTGGGCTGGGACGACGCGATCGTCGAGACCTTCCTGACGCTGCTCGCGGCGGCATCCGACACCCACATCGCGCGGCGTGCGGGCCGCGAGCGCGCCGCCAACGTGTCGCGCCTGGCCATGAGCGTGCTCGGCGACGGCGGCGTGCGCACCGACGCGGGCCGGCTGTCGGTGGCCCGGTTCGACCGCTCGCTGCGCGACGAGCGCCATTCCGCCAACCCCGGCACCACCGCGGATCTCACGGCGGCGGCCATCTTCGTCCACCTGCTCGACGGCGGCTGGGCTGCCGGCCCAGACGGGGCGCGGATTCGTACGTAGGGCCGCCTTCAGGCGGCCCAGGGCCGGCCAAAGCCGACCCCTACGTTTGGAGATAATAGACGTCATGCAGCGACGCGGCGAGTTCCGCGTATCGGTTTCGAAAGACTACCTGGTGTTCGCGTCGGCGCACTTCATCACGTTTGCGGGGCACCGGTGCGAAGGGCTGCACGGCCACAACTACCGGGCGCGGGTGACGATTGAAGGCGGGCTCGACCAAGAGAGCTGGTTCGTGTTCGACTTCGTCACCCTCAAGCGGCTGATGCGCGGGCTGTGCGACGAGATCGATCACAAGGTGTTGCTGCCGCGGCACAACCCCAAAATCCAGGTAGTCGACGATGGCGCGGTGGTGAAGGTGGCCTACGAGGGCGTGCCGCGCTACGTGTTCCCCTCGAAGGACTGCGCCATCCTGCCGGTGACCAACACCACCGTGGAGATGCTGGCCGAGATGCTGGCGGGCCAGCTCGAGGCGCAGCTGCGCGAGCTCGGCGCCACGGGCCTGACCGCCATCGAAATGGAAGTCGAGGAGAACATCGGCCAGGCCGCTGTCTACCGCGTGAGCCTGTCGTGATTCCTGCGGCGCGCCGCGACGACGTCCGCGCTTTCGAGGCGGCCGTCGTGGAGCGCCGTGGCGACCAGCGCGCCTTCGCAGCCGGCGTCGGCCAGCCGCTGCAGATCCTCGGGTCCGCGCACCCCGCCGCCGGCGTAGAGCGGGACCTCCGGCACGGCCCGGTGCACCGCCTCGATCATCTCCACGTCGGGCCCGGCGCTCGTGCCCACGCGGGCCAGTTCCAGCACGATTACCGACGACACGCCGGCGCCGGCGGCAAGATCGACGATCGTCTCGGGCCGCGTCCGCCCCGACACCAGATGGAGGCTCGAGACGGGCGCCCCGTCGCGCAGATCGAGGCTGAACGAGACATGCGCCGGACCGGCGGCGTGACAGATCTCTTCGAGCGCCCGCCACGAGGGCAGGGTTTCCAGCCCCACCACCACCCGGCTCGCGCCCAGGTGCATCGCGTGCCGCGCGTCCTCGGGCGTCGTGATGCCGGCGTCGAGCCACACCACTACGCCGCATGCGGTGATGCCGTCGAGCGTGCTGGCGTGGCGGGGCGGCTCGGCCCGCGCGCGCGCGTGATGGCGCGATCGCTCGAGGCTGGCGGCGATGGCGGTGAGATCGGCGACGTAGATCTCGTCGAGGCCCAGTCGTTCGACGTAGGCGCGCGCGAGGTCAGGGGCGTGACCCGGCTGGATCGGCTCGCCGGCGACCATCACGACCGGTTCGTAGAGCGACCGTTGGCCGCCGCGTGCGTGCACCGCGCGGTCGCCGAGCAGATCGAGCACGCCGACTACCCGCACGCCCCGTTCCCCACGGCGCAGATGGTAGCTGAATGAGGGTCCTCGGGTGGGACATCGGCGGGTCGAATACCAAGGTGGCTGCCGTCGCCGACGGCCAGGTGGCGGCGGCCGTCTCGCGTCGCTTCGAGGTGAGGCTCGCGCCCGACGAGCTGACCACGGTGCTGGCCGGTCTGGCGGCTGAGGTAGCCGCGACGCACGTCGACGCGCACGCCGTGACCATGACCGCCGAACTGTCGCGGGCGTTCCTGACGAAGCGAGAGGGAGTGTCGTTCGTCCTCGACGCCGTCGAATCCGCGCTCACGGCCGCGCCCGTCCACGTGTTCATGGTGGACGGCTCGTTTGCCGCGCCCGCCAGCGCCCGCCTCCATCCCCTGCGGGCGGCCTCGGCGAACTGGATGGCGGCGGCATGCCTCGTGGCGCGGGGCCGCCGCGACGCGCTCTTCGTGGACATGGGCACGACGACCACCGACGTGATCCCGATTGCCGGGGGCGTGGTCGTGGCGTGCGGGCGCACGGACCCCGAGCGCCTGGCAAGCGGCGAGCTCCTCTACACCGGCGCCGTGCGCACGCCGGTCGAAGCCATCGCGTCACACGCCCGCGTGGGCGGCGCGTCGTACGCCCTGGCCGCCGAAGGGTTCGCGACGAGCGGCGACGTGCATGTCTGGCGCGGTGATCTGCCGGCCGAGGCCGTGGGTGAGACGGCCGATGGCCGTCCCTCGTCGCGCGAATTCGCCGGCCATCGACTCGCGAGGGTTCTGTGTGCCGACCGCGAGCTGCTGGACGACGCGTCGGTGCAGGCGCTGGCCGACGCGCTGGCCGGTGCGCAGGTGGCGCGGGTTGCCGAGGCCATGCGGCGCGTGGGCGGCCGTCACCCGTCGATTCGCGTGGCGGTCGTGGCCGGCGTGGGCGCCTTCATCGCCGCGCGTGCCGCCCGTGCCGCCGGGTTCGACGTGCTGCCGCTCGCCGCCGTCCATGGCGACCTGGCATCGCAGTGTGCGCCGGCGGCGGCCGCGGGCCTGCTGCTCGCGGAGGCGCTATCGGGGCACCCGCCCGTCCGCCCCTCCGTTGGCGAGGCTTCGCCACCGGCGGCTGTCGCGGCAGTGGACGCGGTAGTGAAGGTCGGCGGAAGCCTGCTTGGCCACGTCGACGCGCTGCACGCGGTGCTGGGCGCCGTGACCGCGGCACCCCGGCGCGTGCTCATCGTGCCGGGCGGAGGACCGTTTGCCGACGCGGTGCGCGCCGTCGATCGGCGTTCTGGCGTAGGCGACGCCGCGGCACACTGGATGGCGGTGCTGGCGATGGATCAGTACGCCGAGGCGCTGGTCGCGAAACTGCCGTGCGCGTGCCGGGTGGAGACGCTCGACGAGGCGCGTGCCGCGCTGTCCGGTGGCCGAGTGCCCGTGCTGGCGCCGGCGCGCTGGCTGCGCCAGGCCGATCCGCTGCCGCGCTCGTGGGATGTCACGAGCGACAGCATCGCCGCGTGGGTGGCGGGCCAGGCCGGCGCGTCCACCCTCGTGCTGGTGAAGGCGCCGGGCGCGGCCGGCGCTCTCGTGGACCCTTACTTCGAGCGCGCGGTCCCGGCGGGCGTGAGGTGCGAGATCATCGCCGCCGCCGACGTCGACGCGCTGACCGCGGCGCTGAGCCGGTCGGTCCAAAAGACCGACCGCTAGGTTCGGACCCGTCCCACCCGCCCTACCTGCCTTACCCGCCTTACCCGCCCTAGATGGACGGCAGGATGAAGCCCGACTTCGCCACCACGTAGTCGCGGGACTCGTAGGCGAGGCGCGTGACCCGATCGAGGTCGACGTTCACCAGGTGGCCGTGCCGCTTCTTCGGCTTGCCGGCGATGAACACCGAATCGACGTTCGACGAGTCCATGCCGCGCACCACGACGCCGATCGGGTCGTTGATCGGCAGCACGTTGATGCGGTCGGTGCGCAGCATGATGATGTCGGCTTCCTTGCCGGGCGTGAGCGTGCCCACTTTCGAGTCGAGGCCGTTGGCCTTCGCGCCTTCGATGGTCGCAAACTCGATCACGTCGCGGCTGGTGAGAATCTTGGGCAGGTCGGTCTCGCCGCGCAGCCGCCGCTCGTTGACCTGTCCGCGCTGCAGCGTCAGCACCGACCGCATCTGCGCGAAGAGGTCGCCGCACATCGTCGTCTCGACGTCCACGCTCAGGCTGGGCCGCAGGCCGCGATCGAGGCAGCGCTGAATCGGCGGAGTGCCGTGACCCATCTGCAGCTCGATCGGCGACGCGAGCGACACCGTGCCGCCGGTGTCGGCAATCATCTGCAGCTCCTCGTCGCTCAGCGTGCAGCAGTGGATGTAGGTGGTGTCGGGGCCGAGCAGGCCGGCCTTGCCCATCTCGCCGAGCCGCCCTTTCATCCCGGCTTCGCCGACGCCGACGTGCACGCTGATCCGCACGCCCAGCTCGCGCGCCAGCTCCCAGTCGTGCTTTGAGACCTCCGGAGTGGTGAACTCGGGCCCGCGCGGCGCGAGCGCCAGCGTGAGCAGCTGATCTTTCGCCGAGAAGTACCGCGGGGCGATGCGGCGAATGTCCGTGGGGTGCTTCAGCGTGCTGTCGTACCACCAGGCCGCGAGATCGAGGTTTGGCGTCCCGTACGCGAACACCGCACGCAGCCCAGACTCCTGCAGCGCCGCGATCGAGGCGTCGGTGTGCTCGGGCGTGTTCTGGATGTGCGACCAGTCGAGGAGCGTGGTGATGCCGGCGTCGATCGCGCCGTAGGCGCTCACCAGGTTCCCGGCGTACGCATCCTGCGGCCGGTACACCGGTGCGAGCACCCCGAGGATGTCGCGGAAGTAGTCATGGAGCAGCGCGTCCGGCGCGATGTTGCGGAGGATGCCTTCCCAGATGTGGCGGTGCGTGTCGACGAACCCCGGCATCACGATGGTATCGGTGGCGTCGATGATGTACGCGTCGCCGACCGGGATGTTGGGCGCCACCGCCTTGATCTTCGAGCCTTCGATCAGCACGTCGGCCTGGCGGTAATTGCCGAGCGCCGGATCGAGCGTCAGCACGCAGCCGTTGCGAAGCAGGGTTCTCTCGGACACGCGCCCCCCTTTGGCAGCCCGGGGGCCACCGCGGACACGGCTTGGGCTACGGCTGCGCGATGGCTTCGAGGGCCTCGCAGGCGCACCGCAGGCCGCGCACCCGCGCGGCATCGATGCGTCCCGCGCGTCCACCCTCGCACGCGGCGCCCCTCACACCCGCGATGTCGGCGCCACAGCGGCGCACCAGCGGCAGGTCTTCGGCTCGAAGTCGGCCCGCGAGGCACACCAGAAGCGAGCGGCGCTGCGCCAGCGCCACCCAGTCGGTCAGCCACGCGAGCGATGCGAGCTCCGTGAGACGCGGGCCGCGCTTGTCCGCCGTGTCCAGCAGGACGCCAGCAGCCCCGACCGACGATGCTACCTCCAACAGCGTCTCGGGCGACACCACCGCGCCCGGCGCATCCGCGTACGCCACCAGCACCACTCGCGCCGAGGCGTGGCCCTGCCGGGCGCCCCGCACGGCTGCCATCGCCAGGCGCTGCGCCAGGCGCAGACTGCCGACACCGGCGAACCCGACCTTCACGAGGGACGCGCCCAGCGTCGCGTACGAGCGGGCGGAGGTTTCGATGGGGAACGGCTCGCGTGCGTCACCAAGGGCGGCGGTGACGGGCCGGCGGCCGGCGACTCGCGCCGCGATCGCGCCGAAGTCCTCGGGCGACACCGGCCCGAGCGCGCCGCGGGCCGGATCCTTGGCGTCGACGAGGTCGGCGCCGCCCTCGACCGCCGCGGCCGCGTCGGCCGCGCTCGCCGCGCTGACGAGGAGGCGCATCAGAACCGGAGCCGTCCGCTCAGTTCTTCCGGGCCGTGGCGGACGCCGGCGTCCGCGGCAGCGCGTCCACGAACGCGGTGAGGAGTGCGTTGAACTCGCGCGGCTTCTCCATCATCAGGAAATGGCCGGTGCCCGGGATTTCGTGGTGCTGGTAGTTCGGGAATAGCTTCCTGGTCGTGTCGGGGTTGCCGAGCGTCGATTTGTCGGCGAAGAGGCCGAGCACGGGCATCGTCATCACGTCGTTCGTCCAGTTCCTGGGATCGAACGTGGCCACCATCGCGCCGTAGGCCGTGGCTTCCGGCGCCGTGAGCATCATCTTCAGCACGTGATCCTGCAGCGGGGCGGGCGTCGCCGGCGTGAACATGCCGCGGATCATCGCCTCGCGGTTCTTCGGGCCGTCAGGTCCGCGCATGCGATCGGGCACCGGCGCTTGCGCCGGCTGTACGCCCGGGCGCGGCGGCGCGCCGAGCACGACGACGCCATCCACGAGCACGAGAGCGGCCACGCGCTGGGGATAGAGCCGCGCGTACTGCCGGATGACCGGCGTGCCCATGCTGTGGCCGACGAGCACCAGGCGATCGGCGCCGGCTTCGGCCCGCACCGCTTCCACCGCGCGCGCGAAGAGGTCCATCGAGAACCGCGCCGCGTCGATCTTGCCGCTCCGGCCGTGCCCGGGCAGGTCGAGTGTGAGCACGCGGTATTTCGAGGTGAGCGCCGGCACCTGGCCACTCCAGGAACTGTCGTCGCAGGTCCACCCGTGCACCAGCATCAGCGTCTGGGGCCCGGCGCCCGCCGACGTCCAGTGGAGCGGAATCCCGTCCACCGTCGCCGCGGCGGCGCGCGCGACGGTGGCGGCGGTGGCGGCGGCGAGGACGAGCACGAGCACGAGCATGCGCCACCCGAAACGAGCATGAATTGGCATGGCGGCGATCCTACTAGAATCGAACCTCATGGCCGAATCGCCGGCACTGGCCCTGGCTGGGCGCAGTGTGCTCGTCACTGGAGGCTCGAGCGGCATCGGCCGCGCGATTGCGCTGGCCGCGGCGCGCGCGGGCGCCGACGTGGCAGTGACCTACCGCTCCAACCGCGCGGGCGCCGACGCGGTGGCCGCCGAGATTGCCGCGCTCGGCCGCGCGACCGCCGTGCACGCGCTCGACCTCGCCGACGAAGCCGCGATTCGCCGGATCGGACCCGCCGTGCGCGATGCGCTGGGCCGGCTCGACGTCTGGATCAACAACGCCGGCGCCGACATCCTCACCGGGCCCGGGGAGTCGCTGTCGATCGTCGAAAAGCTCGACCTGCTCCTCGCGGTGGATCTGCGCGGCACGATCCTGGCTTCCTGGGAAGCGGCGCGCCTCTTTGGCGAGCAGGCCGACGGCGGCGTCATACTCAACATGAGCTGGGACCACGTGGTGAGCGGGATGGCGGGAACCAACCCGCAGATGTATGCGGCGGTGAAAGGCGGCATCGCGTCCTTCAGCCGGGGCCTCGCCCGCAGCGTCGCGCCGCGCGTGCGGGTCAACGTCCTGGCGCCGGGCTGGATTGCCACCGCGTTCGGCGACGGCCTCGACAGCGAAACCTATCGCGAGGTGGCCGATGCGACGCCGCTGCGCCGGTGGGGCACGCCGGACGACGTCGCCGGCGCCGCCGTGTTCCTGGCATCGCCGGCCGCCGCGTTCATCACCGGCCAGACGATCATGGTGGGTGGCGGCGTGGTGATGTCCTAGCGAGAGGCTGCCAGACTGGTCAGCGGGGCGGACACGCCCCCGCGGGAGAAGCACGTATGGCGACGAAGGAAACGACCTACGACGACGCGCAGATCGCGGAACGCCTCAAGGCCCTGCCCGGCTGGTACTTCGAAGACGGCTGGGTGCGGCGCGTCTATAAGACCGACGGTTGGCCGACCACGCTGATGCTGGTCAACGCGATCGGGTTCTTCGCCGAGGCCGCCGACCACCATCCCGACCTCTCGGTCACGTGGGGCCGCGTCACGGTGAAGCTCGCGACGCACAGCGCCGGCGGCATCACCGACAAGGATTTCGACCTGGCGCGGCGGATCGAGGATGCCGCGCTGTGGCGTCCGGCCGAGGGCAGCGCGCTGCGCGGCACCCAGGGCAAGTGGGTGCGGGGCGGCGACCCCCGCTGATGAGCGACGGCGCCGCGCCGGACGCGCGACTCACCACCGCACGCCGCGTCTCGTTCGTCACCGGCTCGCTCGCCGAGCCGGCGCTGCGCCGTGTGCTGGCCGACATGGCGCCGCCGTTCGCGTACGACGTCGCGGTGATGAAGATCACCGTGGCGGCGCTGATGACCACGGAGTGGATCGGGCGCACGTTGACCGTGCCCTCCGGGACGGACCTCGTGCTCATCCCCGGCTTGTGCGAGGGGGATCCCCTGGCGCTCACCCACAAGGTCGGCGTGCCGGTCGAGAAGGGGCCCAAGGATCTGCGCGAGATCCCCGCGCACTTCGGCCGCGTCGCCGCCGCGCGGGACTACGGCGACTACGACATCGAGATCCTGGCCGAGATCAACAACGCGCCGCGGCTGTCGCGCCGCGAGCTGCGGGCCGCGGCCGACGCGTTTCGTGCCGCCGGTGCCGACGTCATCGACATCGGTTGCACGCCCGGCCGGCCGTTCCCCGATCTGGCCGACGCCGTGCGCGAGCTGGTGGGCGCCGGCATGCGCGTCAGCATCGACTCGTTCGACCCGCAGGAGATCCGCACCGCCGTCGGCGCCGGCGCCGAGCTGGTGCTCAGTGTCAATCGATCGAACGTCGGCGTCGTGCCGGACCTGGCCGGAAGCGGGGCACGGGTCGTCGCCGTGCCCGAGCTCGGCGGCCCGCTCGACACGCTCGAGCCCACCCTGGCGGCGCTCGAGGCTGCCGGCGTGCCGTACCTGATCGATCCGATCCTCGAGCCGATCGGGCACGGCTTCATGGCGTCGCTCGAGCGCTACGCCGAGGTCCGGCGCCGCTATCCCGACGCCGAGATGCTCATGGGGGTGGGCAACCTGACCGAGCTCACCGCGGCCGATTCGACCGGCGTCAACGCGATCCTCATCGCGGTGTGCCAGGAGCTCGGGGTCCGGACCGTGCTGACGACCGAGGTGATTCCCTGGGCGCGCGGCTCGGTGCGTGAGATCGACGTGGCGCGCCGCCTGATGCACTACGCGGTGACCGGCAGGACCATCCCCAAGAACGTCGACGATCGGCTGGTGACGGTGAAGGACCCGTCGGTGCTCACCTATACCGAGGCGGAGCTGCGCGCACTGCAGGCCGCCATCACCGATCCCAACTACCGCATCTTCGCCGACCGCGACGGCATCACCGTGTTCAACGCCGAGCGCTTCGTGCGCGGCACCAATATCCAGGAGATCTTCGCGCAGCTCGACGTGCAGGAGCCGACGCACGCCTTCTACCTGGGCAAGGAGCTGGCACGCGCGAGCCTGGCGATGACGCTCGGCAAGACCTACCGTCAGGAAGGCGCGCTGTCGTGGGGCTATCTCACGCCGCCCGACGACGCGAAGTCCGAGCACGTGCAGCTGACGCAGCGGGCGTCGCGGACCCGCCGCGGCTCGGCGACGACCGAGCCATGACCCCCTTCGTCGAGGAACTCCTTCCCGCGCCCGATCCGGTGCGGTGCTGCGAACGGCTGGCCGGCTTGCCGTATCGCCTGTTTCTCGACAGCGCCGCGCCCGGTTCCCGGCTCGGCCGCTACTCCTTCGTGATGGCCGACCCGGTGGCGACCGTCCGCAGCCGTGCCGGCAAGACGAATGTAGAGGGCGGTCGTCGGACCGCCCGTGCCTCGCTTCCCGCGTCCGACGCGCTTGCGGTGATCCGCGACTTTCTGGCGCCGCATCGCGCCGACCCGATCGACGGCCTCCCGCCGTTTCAGGGCGGTGCGGCCGGCTACATCGGCTACGACTGGGGCTTGACCCTCGAGCGGCTGCCGGCGCCGCGCTACGACGACCTCGCGCTCGACGACATCGTCATCGGGCTCTACGACTGGGTGCTGGCCTGGGACCACGCCAGCGGCCGGGCATGGCTGATCTCCACAGGGATTCCGGAAACGGGTGACGGCCGAGCGGCGCGCGCCGCCGCGCGCGCGGTGGAGGTGAAGGCGCGGCTGACGGACGTTTGTGGCCGCGGGTCTTCAGACCCGCCTCAGGCTGCCGGGCGGTCGGAAGACCGCCCGCCACGGAATGAACAGGCGCCGTCATTCGATGTCGAGGGCGGCTGGTGGAACGGCCTGCCGCTGCAGTCGTCGTTCACCCGGCCCGCCTACCTCGAGGCGGTCGCGCGCGTACGCGAGTACATCTTCGCCGGCGACATCTTCCAGGCCAACCTGTCGCAGCGGTTCGAAGCGCCCCTCGCGGCGCTGCCGTGGGAGTTCTACCGCGCGTTGCGCATTGTCAACCCGGCGCCCTTCGGCGCCTTTTTCGAGTGTCCCGGCGCGGCGGTGCTGAGCACGTCGCCCGAGCGCTTCCTGCGCGTCAGCGCCGGCGGGCATGTCGAGACACGGCCGATCAAGGGCACCCGCGCGCGCGGGGTGGGCCCCGAGCACGACGCCGCGCTCGGGCAGGCGCTGACCGAGAGCGCGAAGGATCGTGCCGAGAACCTGATGATCGTCGACCTGATGCGCAACGACCTCTCGAAGGTGTGCGCGCCCGGCTCGGTGCGCGTCTCGGAGCTGTTCGCGCTCGAGCGCTACGCCACGGTGCATCATCTGGTCTCGACCGTCGTCGGCGACCTCGCGGCCGGCCACGACGCCTTCGATCTGCTCCGCGCCGCCTTCCCCGGCGGGTCGATTACGGGCGCGCCGAAACTGCGGGCGATGGAGATCATCGCCGAACTGGAACCGTCGAGGCGGGGTGTCTACTGCGGCTCGCTCGGCTACTGGAGCACGACCGGCGAGATGGACACGAGCATTGCCATCCGCACGGCGGTGGCTCGCGACGGACGCATATACTTCAGTGCAGGAGGCGGGATCGTGGCCGACTCGGACCCCGAGCAGGAGTATCAGGAGACGCTCGACAAGGTCCGGGCCACAATCGACGCTCTGGCCGCCGAGCGGCGGGGCTGAAGCCCGCCCTCCGGATATCGATGATTCTGGTGCTCGACAACCGCGACTCGTTCGTCTACAACCTCGCCCGCTACGTGCGCGAGCGCGGCGCGGAAGCCGTGGTGCGCCGCAGTGACGAGATGACGCTCGACGAGGTGGCGGCGCTGGCCCCGAGCCACATCATCATCTCGCCCGGGCCGTGCACGCCGCACGAGGCCGGCATCTCGACCAATGTGGTGCGCCGCTTCGGCCCCACGACGCCCATCCTCGGCGTCTGCCTCGGGCACCAGTGCATTGGCGAAGCCTACGGCGGCGACGTGGTGCGCGCCGGCCGGCCGATGCATGGCAAGACGTCGCGCATCGAGCACGACGGGTCGGGAATCTTCGCCGGCGTGCCGTCGCCGCTGCGCGTGGCGCGGTATCACTCGCTCGTGATCGCGCCCGCCAGTTTGCCCGCCTCGCTCCGCGTCGTGGCCCGCGCGCTCGACGACGGCGAACTCATGGCCGTCGTTCACCGCGAGCACCCGGTGGTCGGCGTGCAGTTCCATCCCGAGTCGGCCGCCACTCACCACGGCTACGCGCTCATCGAGCGTTTCCTGCGCGGCGCGGACGCGCGGCTCGAGGGCCTGCCATCGCGCGCCGACGGTGCCGGCGACGAACTGGGCACACCGATGTGGGGCGTGCCCGACGACGAGCGTACGCCGTTCGTGCCCCCGCCCGTCGAGCAGGTCCGGTAACGCCGCATGATCGTCGAATCGATCATCACCACCGTATCGGCCGACGGCACGGTGAATTGCGCGCCGATGGGCGTCGAATGGGGTGACGACCGGATCGTGCTCAAGCCGTTTCTCGACACAGCCACCTACCGCAACGTGAGCGCCTCTCGCGCCGCGGTGGTGAACCTCGTGGACGACGTCGGGATCTTCGCGCGCGCGGCGATTTCCAATCCCGTCTATCCCACCGTAGCGGCGGCCGTCGTGCGCGGCGTCCGCCTGGCCGACTGCTGCTCGTGGCGCGAGCTCGAGGTGCGGGCCATCGACAGCACGCCGCCGCGTTCGCGCATCGACACCGCCGTCGTCCACCGCGGGCAGCAGCGCGAGTTCATCGGCTTCAACCGCGCCCGCCACGCCGTGCTCGAGGCCGCCATCTACGCCACCCGTCTCCACCTGCTGCCGCGCGAATTCATCGCCAGCGAGTTCGAGCGGCTGCAGGTGATCGTCGACAAGACCGCGGGCCCGGCGGAACAGGAGGCGATGGCCCTGCTCGCCGCGTTCATCGAGGCTGCGCCCGCGCGAACCGGGTCCTCACCGGGATGAGCCGCCGGATCGAGGAGGCCGTCTTCGTCGAGGCGCCCGCCCGCCTCCACTTCGGCGTGCTCGATTTGCGCGGCGCGCTCGGCCGCTGGTTCGGCGGCATCGGCGCCGCGGCGCCGGCCCCGACGCTGCTGGTGTCGGCGGTGGACGCCGAAGGGCTCGAGGTGGACGGCGACGATGCGGCGCGGGCCTCGTCGTTCGCCGCGCAGGTGATTCAGCACTACCGCCTGACGCGAGGTGCGCGGATTCGCGTCCACCGCGCGCTGCCGACCCACGTCGGACTCGGATCGGGGACGCAGCTCGCGCTGGCGGTGGCCCGGGCGATCACCGAGCTCCATGGCATCGAGGCGGACGCGCCGGCACTGGCACGCGTGGTGGGCCGGGCGCGCCGGTCGGCGATCGGCACCTGGACCTTTGGCGGCGGCGGGCTCGTGGTGGAGGGTGGCCACAAGGTGGGGCAGGACGACGCGGCGCCGCTGCTGGCGCGGCTGCCGTTCCCCCCTTCGTGGCGCTGTGTCGTGGCCGTGCCGCACGCGCAGGCCGGCGTGAGCGGCGCGGCCGAGGCGCAGGCGATGGCGCAGCTGCCGTCGCCGCCCGAAGGCGCCGTGGAGCGGGTGGCCTATCTCGTGCTGATGGGGCTGCTGCCGGCCCTCGTCGAAGGCGACGTGGCAACGTTCGGGTCGTCGCTCAGTGAGATTCAAGAGCGGACCGGCGAATGGTGGGCGCCAGCGCAGGGCGGGACGTTTGCGCCGGGACCGTCGTCCGACCTCGTGCGCTGCATGCGCGAGTGGGGGACGCCGGGCGTCGGGCAGAGCTCATGGGGGCCGGCGGTGTACGGCATCCTCGAAGGCGAGGCCTCCGCGGCGCGCCTCGCCGAGCGCCTGCGCGAGGCGCTCGGTCCTGGCGGTGTCGTCTACGAAGGGCCGTTCCGCTCCGACGGGGCGCGCGTCTGGCGTGCCCAGGTCGAGGGCGCGTAACGGCCGCTACTCGTCGAGCAGCCGCGTGAGCAGGCGCACCAGCGTGCGCTGATCGCGCGGCGACAGCCGGCCGAGCGAGGCGGGCGGCGACGTCATGCGCGCCATCAGCTCCGTCCGCAGCCGGGCGCCGGTGGGCGTCAAGTCGAGCTCCTTGACCCGCCGATCCGTCCGTCCCGGGAGGCGGCGGACCAGACCCCGCGACTCCAGGCGATCCACCAGCCCGGTGACATTCGACGCATCGCACGCCAGCGTCGTGGCCAGCTGCTTCATCGGTATCGGCCGGCCCGGCTCGATCAGGTGGAGGACGTGGCACTGCGTTGGCGACAACTCGAGCGCCGCGGCCAGGGTGGGCAGATGGGTCCGCTGCGACAGCAGGAACTCCACCAGCAGGTGCCAGGCCGCACAGGCGTCAGGGTTCGCGCGCGCCATCCGGCTCAGTATAGTTGATTGTCACAATAGTTGACATGGTCAACCATTGGGCGTAATCTCGCTGACATGGGACCCCTCAAACTGATTCCCCTCGACGACGTCGTGGTATTTCCCGGCATGCCGGTGCAGCTGCCGGTCGATCTCGGCGGCGAGACGCGCGTGCTGCTCGTCCCCCGTCATGGCAACGGCTACGCCAAGGTCGGCGTCGTGGCCGAAGTGTCTTCAACCGGCAAGCGGCGCAACCGCGGCGTGGCGTCGCTGGTGGCTTTGCACCGCGCGGTTCCCGGCGCGGCGAACGAGGATCGCGACGGCGTGCTGCGCGTCGAGGTCGACGAGCGGCCGGACGTGACCCCGCCGCCCGTGCAGACCAAGGATCTCGAACGCGAGTACCGCGCCGTTGTGGAAGAGGTTCTCGATCTGCGCGGCGACGACGGGCGCATCAGCGCGTTCGTGCGCTCCATCACCGCCCCAGGGGCGCTGGCCGATACGGCGGGCTGGTCACCAGACCTCAACTACGAGCAGAAGGTCGAATTGCTGCAGACGCTCGACGTCGTCGAGCGGCTGACGCTGGCGCTGCGCCTGCAGCAGGAGCGGCTGGCCGAGCTGCAGGTGCGGAAGCGCATCCGCGAGGACGTCGAATCGGGCGCCCAGAAGCAGCAGCGGGACTACTTCCTGCGGCAGCAGATGGACGCGATTCGCAAGGAACTGGGCCAGAACGAGGGCTCGGTCGCCGAGGAATACCGCACCAAGATCGCCGCCGCCGGCATGCCGGATACCGTGAAGGCGCAGGCCGAGCGTGAGCTGTCGCGCTTCGAGCGGATTGGGGATTCGAACGCCGAGGCGTCGATGATCCGCACCTATCTCGACTGGCTGCTCGCGGTCCCGTGGTCGAAGCGTTCGGACGAGCGGCTCGATCCGCGGCATGCCCGCGGGGTGCTCGACGCCGAACACGCCGGCCTGCAGGACGTGAAGCGCCGCATCACCGAATACCTGGCGGTGCGCAAGCTGCGCGCCGAGCGTGGTCTCACCGACGACCGGCGCTCAGGCGCGATTCTGACCCTGATCGGACCTCCGGGAACCGGCAAGACGTCGATCGGCGAATCGATCGCGCGGGCGACTGGACGGCAGTTCGTCCGCATGTCGCTCGGCGGCGTGCGCGACGAGGCCGAAATCCGCGGCCACCGCCGCACCTACATCGGCGCGCTGCCGGGGCGGCTGGTCCGCGCGCTGCGCGATGCCGGGACGATGAACCCGGTCATTCTGCTCGACGAGGTGGACAAGCTCGGCGCCGACTGGCGCGGCGATCCGTCCGCGGCGCTGCTCGAGGTGCTCGATCCGGCGCAGAACCACGCGTTCCAGGATCACTACCTCGACGTGCCGCTCGATTTGTCGCACGTGCTGTTCATCGCCACCGCCAACGTCGCCGACACGATTCCGGCGCCGCTGCTCGACCGCATGGAGGTGATCCAGTTCGACGGCTATACCACCGACGAGAAGCTGGCCATCGGCCGCGGCTACCTCTGGCCGCGTCAGGTGGAGCGCAACGGCCTGCGTGACGACGACGTGACGGTGACGGACGACGTGCTGCGCCGGATCATCAGCGATTACACCCGCGAGGCCGGTGTCCGTCAGCTGGAGCGCCAGCTCGGGACCGTGCTGCGCAAGGCGGCGACGGTCGTGGCGACGGGCGAGTCGCCGGCGCCGATCGTCGTCGACACGAAGGCGGTAACGGAGGCGCTCGGCCGGCCCAAGTTCCACCGCGAGGCGGCATCGCGCACGGCCGTGCCAGGCGTGGCGACCGGACTGGCCGTGACCGGCGTCGGCGGCGATGTGCTGTTCGTGGAAGCGGCGGCGATGGCGGGGAAGAGCGGGCTCGTGCTCACCGGGCAGCTCGGTGACGTGATGAAGGAGTCCGCCCGGATTGCGCTCACCTACGTCCGCAGCCACGCCGCGGATCTCGATCTGGAGGAGCGGGCGTTCGATGGGCGTGAGTTCCATCTGCACGTGCCGGCGGGTGCGATTCCCAAGGACGGGCCGAGCGCGGGTGTCACGATGGTGACGTCGCTGGCCTCGCTCCTGACGCAGCGCCCGGTCAAGAGCACGGTCGGCATGACGGGTGAAGTGACGCTGCAGGGGCGGGTGCTGCCGATCGGTGGTCTCAAGCAGAAAGTGCTCGCCGCGCACGCCGCCGGGCTCACCGAGGTGATCCTGCCCGAGCGCAACGAGCCGGACCTCGATGACGTCCCGAAGGAGGTGCGCGACCAAATGCGCTTCTACCCGGTCAGCTCGGTCGATCAGGTGCTGGCGCTGGCGCTCGAGCCGGCGCCAGCGGCCGCCGCCATGGCCGCGTGAGCTTCGTGTAAGACTTGAGGGCGATATGCGCAAAGCGTGCGCGGTTGCTCTCGTAGCTGGAGCGTGCTTCGCCTGGCCGGTGCAGGGACAAGCGCCCTATGCCGTGCCTCGGACAGCGTGGGGCGATCCCGATCTGCAGGGGCGCTGGCCCGGCACGGCCATGATGGGCGTGCCAATGGAGCGGCCGCTGGGTACGGCGGCGCGCGGCGGCGGGCGTGGCCGCGGTGGACCGGGAGGCGCCGGGCTGGGACCGCCCGGCCATTGGGGCGAGCAGGGAGTGCCGCAGCGGCAGGCGTCGCTCGTCGTCGATCCGCCCGACGGCCGGATCCCGCCGATGACCGAAGAGGGCAAGCGGCGGACGGCCGCCGTGCCTCGCACCTGGTACTACGACAACGATGGCGGCGGCCCGTTCGCGGCGCCTACTGATCTCAGCGCCTACGACCGCTGCATCACCCGCGGCGTGGTCGGCTCGATGCTGCCCGTTGGCTACAACGCCGGCAACGAGATCGTGCAGGGGCCTGGGGTGGTGGCCTTGCGCAACGAGATGATCCACGAGACCCGCGTCATTCCGCTCGACGGCCGCCCGCACCTCGCGCCGGTGATGCGTCAGTACATGGGCGACACGCGCGGCCGCTGGGAGGGCGACACGCTCGTGCTCGACACCACCAACCTTACCGACAAGACCGGCGTCGGCGCCAACGGACGGGCGCTGTTCCACAGCACGGCGATGCGGCTCACCGAGCGCTTCACGCGCACGTCGGCCGACATGCTGCAGTACTCGATAACGATCGACGATCCGCAGCTCTGGACCCGCCCCTGGACGATGTCGTTCCCCCTCGCCCGCGACGAGGGCTATGGGATGTTCGAGTACGCCTGCCACGAGGGGAACTACGGGTTGCGGAACATGCTGTCTGCGTCGCGTGCGGAGGAAAAAAAGTAACGGGCGACGCTGCCCGGGAGCGCCACGCGCGGCGTCATCGGTGCGCCTGCTGCGGCGTGCCAGCCGACGCGATGGCCGTGTTCACGAGAAAGCGCTGGCCGTCAGGCGTGACGTCGAAGGCGTGATACGCGCCGTAGGGAAAGCGCAGCTCGAAGAGCGGCTCGATCCGGTCCACTTTCGCGCTGTCGGCGCCGAGCGTGATCGCCGCCGACATCAGCTGACGATCGGGCGAGACATAGAAGATCTCCTTGCCGTCGCGACGCCATCGTGCCTGCGATCCGCCATCGGCCGACACCCGCCACGCCTGACCCGGCGTGGGGAAGCGGGTCACGTAGACCTCAGGTACGTCCGAGCCAGCGGTGGAACTGAAGGCTACCCAGCGGCCGTCGGGCGAGAACGCCGCCCAGTTCTCCGACGCCTCGGTCCGCTGAAACGGCTTGGGCGTGCGATCGCCGGTGAGCGACAGTGTCCAGATGTCGTTGGCGGTCTTCGGGCTGTTGGTCACGATGAGGATCGACGCGCCGTCAGGCGACCAGCTCACCGGCCAGACGCCCGCCGGATCGTCGAGCACCATCTCTCGCGGCAGCGCGGCCGCCGCTGGAGACGCGTAGAGGCCGGATCGTTCCGGGCTGAACGCATTCACCACGACGCGGCGCCCATCGGGCGAGAAGATCAGCCAGTTCTCGTCGGCGGGGTCGCTCGTGAACTGCTGCCGCTCCCCGCTGGTCACCTGATACATCCAGATGTCGCGGGTCTTGCGCGTCCGGTCCACCACGGCCACGGCCACGCGCGATCCGTCGGGCGAGATTTCGAGGTTGCCGTGATCGGCGAGCGGCCCGAGGTGCCCGAGCATCTTGCCCGTGCGGTCGAACCACGTGAGCTGGGACAGCACGAGCGGCGCCGGCCGCTGCGCCCGCAGGGGCACGATTGCGGCGAGGACGCTTGCCACGAGCAGCGGGCACAGCAGGCGGAGCACGTCGCGCATCATACCGGATGCCCCTGCACTCGTAGAGCGGCGGACGTAGAGGCGGGTCTTCCGACCCGCCTGACAAGGGAACGGCTCACTGTCAGTACAATCGCTCCATGAATCCAGCCGTGCATCCGGTGGATATCGTGCGTGTCGGCGCTTCCGGGGAAGTGGCCGGGCGCGACGTCGCCGCCACCGAAGAGCCGCTCGAAATCCGGCTCGGCTCCGCGTCCTTCGTCACCATCATGCGCACGCCCGGCTTCGACGAGCAGCTGGCCGCCGGCTTCCTGCTGTCGGAGCAGATCGTGACCGCGCCGGACCAGGTCGGATCCATCCGCCACTGCGCCGACGACGACGGCTGCGAGATCGGCAACGTGCTCAACGTCTGGCTCACCGGCGAGGCCGCGGCGCGCGCCGCGACCGTAATGGCGGGGCGGCGACTCGTCACCGCCAACTCGTCGTGCGGCGTCTGCGGACGCCGCTCGATCGACGACCTGTTACACGGCATCGCGCCGCTCGGCCCCGGCTTCACGGTCGATCGGAGCGTCGTCGCGGCGCTGCCGGATCGCCTGCGCGCCGCGCAGCGCGCCTTCGATCAGACGGGCGGCCTGCACGCCGCCGGGCTGTTCGACGCCGATGGTCAGCTGCTGCAGGTGGCCGAGGACGTGGGCCGCCACAACGCCGTCGACAAGGTGATCGGCGCGGAGCTGCTCGCCGGCCGGCTGCCGCTCGCCGATCGGGTGCTGTTCGTCAGCGGGCGCACGTCGTTCGAGATCGTGCAGAAGGCGGTGTGCGCGGGGATTCCGGTGGTCGCCTCGGTGTCGGCGCCGTCGAGCCTGGCGATCTCGCTCGCGGCTGACGCGCGGGTGACGCTGCTCGGTTTCGTCCGCAACGGCGCGTTCAACATCTACGCCGGCGCCGAACGCGTGGCGGCCGGTCAGGCCCTGACCACTCCAGGATCGGGCCCTCTCACGGCCGCGGCGCCGGCGAACCGGTCTGAGGCCGCGGTTCCGGTGGACCAAGCAGGTATGAAGTCACAAACCTGAGTTGGTTCGGGTTCGGGTTCGTCGAAAAGACACGTCGGTAGTCGACCGACAGCCGCACGCCGTGGATTGAGCCCGCCCGCCGCAGGTCGATACCCCCTCCGCCCTGAAGCGTGAAGTGCTGGGACCCGAACAAGTCATCGTCGACTCCGGACCCCTTCCAATAGGATCCGAGCAGGAGGCTGGTGAAGGGCATCAGCCGGCGCGTTTGCCTCCGAAAGGCATGAAACCTGAGCCCCATCAGGAACGCCGCGGCCCCACAGGTCGCTGCCCCGCCGGGCGACGCAACATCCGCCCGACAGGACTCGTCGCTGGTCGAGCCGAGCTCGGCTTCCCAGACGAGGCCCAGCCGATACGGCCAGTATTGATTGCCACTGTCAGCGAATGCGAACGAGAAGACCACCGTCGGAGCGATCTGACTTGGCTGCTGGTCGTCGACCACGCCGATGCCCAGCGATAGCTGATTCGGGATCGGAAAATAGCCCTGGGCGCGTGTGGGCGCCGGCAGGACGAGGACGAGCAGCGCGAGTGCCAAGCATTGGCGCATCACCCTGAAGTGAACGTTCGGGAAGGCCGAATCGGACGGGTTTTTTTGGCGGGCGCTCGAGGGGGCCGGAAACGTCTGGGGCTGGCAGGTCCCGTGTTTCGGATCGGATCCGAACCGAAGAACGTGGCCGTCCGGGTCCCCGACCTTCATTTCGCAGGCCCAAGGAAAGGCCTCTGGTGGCTGGAGAATCTGAGCGCCGCTGTCTTTGTACTCTTCGTACAACGCCTCGACATAGTACCGGAGGCTCCGCTTCAGATCGGCGACGCTCAGTATCGGATTGGCGTGCTCGA
>Ga0070675_100000589_pt1 | contig 24902 bp, 32 predicted proteins | sample KBSM43metaG_FD_65343 | JGI IMG/M metagenome (GOLD analysis project Ga0070675, IMG submission 65343) | Miscanthus rhizosphere microbial communities from Kellogg Biological Station, Michigan, USA - KBS M4-3 metaG | ecosystem: Host-associated > Plants > Roots > Rhizosphere > Soil ... | reverse complement strand
CGATGTTCGAGCCGCCTCGTCCCTGGCCCAACACGTTCGCAAGCATCAGCGCGGCGTCAGTGCTCGACCTGCCACTGGGCGATGTCAACCACGACGTGGCCGCGTTATTTCGCGCCTCACAAATCGGTCTGCCAACGGCGAACGGCAACAGCGGCTACCAGCCGCCTCACTACGAAGCTCTTCGGCTCGCAACGCAGGAACGTGACGAAACGGTTCTCTCGGCGCTTGCCGAACGCGGTCCGCTGCTCGTGACCGTCGACGATGCGGCGCCCGATGCAGCCGCACAGATCGAGTGGCTCCGCACTCTACACGAGGCGTCGCAACTGCACGAAACCGAGCGTGGGAGTTGGTTCCTGGTGCGCTCGCGACCGACGCGGCTGGTCACCTGTGGCGCGCCTGCCCTGCCGATCGCCGCGATTCGCGACCATCACGGCCGCAGCATTACGCTCCCGTGGATTTCCGGCGCGGCGCAACGAAAGGGTGATGCGCTGATCGTTGACCTCGGTCGAGCAGTACGCCCGTGCGCCGTTCGCCTCTCGCTCGGCCGCTATGCCGGCCTGTTTCCCCGCGTACTTCGAATCGGGGCGTCGATCGACGGCGCGCAATGGACGACGCTGGCCACCGAGAAAACCGGCGGGCGCACGGTACTTGCGGCAATCACCAGGCCGAGCGATCCGCAACTGACGATCGCGTTCGCCGGCGAGCCCGCACGATTCCTGTCGCTGCAGCTGGACGTGGATCAACCGAATGCCGGATGGGCAGTGGCAACGTTATCGGTCAACGGTTCGCTACCGGAATGACAAATTTCTCGGCGGTATGGGTCTCGGAAAAGCCCACGACCTTCACGTCGACCAGACCAGCCAACTTTCCGCCCTCCATCACCGAAGCTTCGGAGATTTCGGGGCGGCCCTTCGGCCGAATCACCCAGATCGCGCCGTTCGACTTGAGCGAGTGCTTCAGTTTCGCCAGGCGCGGCAGGTGCGCTTCCCTGGTCACGCCGTAAAAAATCGCGTCGCAGTCTTTCACGACGCGGCCGACCGAGAGGCTGGCCACCGCCGCCTTCAACTCGTCAAGAAAGCCCTCGTCGTCGATCGCGATCGCGGCGACGCGCGAGTGCGGCTTGATGCCGAGTTTTTCGAGCCGCGGTTTACGCCGATAGCGTTCTTCGCGTTCCTTGTCGGTTTCTTTCACGGGTCTCCTCGAGCAGCGCCGCGCGTTTCGCCGGCGGAAAGCGTTCAATTGCATAACGAAGGGTCGTCCGCGGAATAGCCGGACCGTTGGCCCTGAGATATCGCTCGAGCCGCGCCATGTCGGCCTTGCCCGCTTCGCGCAGCGCCCACCCGACCGCCTTTTGAATCAGATCCTCGTCGTCGGGATGAAGCCGGTTCGCAATTGCATATAAACGATCGAGCGCTTGACCTCGTCTCGCCAGCGGGATCAACCCGACGATTGACGCCCGCCGGACCCACAGGTTGCGGTGCTTCGACCATCTGGCCATCTGATCGGCCTTTTCTGGAAACCGCAGCAGCAATGGGCCGATCAGTGCACCGCAAATCGTATCGGTGGTTGCCCAGTTCGCGGAATGGCCGTCCGCCAGCCAGCGCTTCCATCGATTCAACAGCGACGGCGTAAAGTGTTTCTGGTAGCGCGCCACGACTTCGATGCCGACCGATTTGGCTTCAAGGAAACGATCGGCGATCAAAGTATCGGCAAGCGCCATCGCATCGTCGACCGACCAGCGGTCGCGGTTCGCCTGGTAGACGGCTCGCGCCAATCCACGCATGGCGGTGGTGCCGCAGTTGTAGAAACCAAGATCGTGCGCCCCACGAAAATATCGGGCGGCGTCGAAGGCACCGCTGTCACGCGACAGCCGATGCAGCTGGCGAGTTACAGCTTTCGCAGAATGAAGCATTTCAGATAGTAGGTCTCGGGGACACCGAGCAGCACCGGATGATCGCGGCCCTGCATGCGCTTTTCGACCACGGTCAGGTGCGCTTGCGCATCGATTGCCGCCTCATAGACGATTTCCGCAAACGTCGCTTCGTTGATGTTGTACGAACAGCTGCAGGTGACCAGCGTGCCGCCATGATTCAGCAACTTGAGCGCCCGCAGGTTGATTTCCTTGTATCCGGCGCGCGCGTTGGCGACTGCCGCCTTGTTTTTGGCGAATGCCGGCGGATCGAGCACGATCGTGTCAAATCGCTCGCCAAGCCGTTCGAGGCCGCGCAGTTCGTCGAACACGTTGCCCACCCGGGCGTCGACCGCCACGCCATTGCGCCGTGCGTTCTCGCCAATCCGCGCGACCGCCTCGTCCGACACGTCGAAGGCAATCGTTTCGGTTGCCTGCTTGCCGAGCACCAGCGCGAAACCGCCGTTGTAACTGAAGCAATCGAGCACGCGACCACGTGCGTACTGCGCCGCGGCCGCCCGGTTCTCGCGCTGATCGAGAAACAGACCGGTCTTCTGACCACGGCGCAGGTCGACGTCGTATTCGATTCCGACCTCTCGCACCGTGACGGTATCCGGCACCTCTCCCGCGATTACGTCGACGCGCTGCTCGAGCCCTTCCAGCGAGCGCGAGCGCGGATCGTTGCGGGCAATGATCCCGGCCGGCCGAAGGCGTTCGCTGAGGACTCGCACCACGTCCGGCAGCAGCCGATCCATGCCCTGCGACAACGCCTGCACCGACAGGTAATCGCCGTAGCGATCGACGATCAGCGATGGCAGCAGATCGGCCTCGCCGTGAATCAGCCGATATGCGGTGGCATCAATCGCCAACGATTCACGAAACGCCAGCGCGGCGTCGATATGCCGCGCCAGCCAGCGATCGTCGTGCCGCTCGCCGTATTCGACGACGCGGATGGCAATTTGCGAGCGGTCGCTGTAGAGCGCGTGGCCGAGCACACGACCGCGCGCATTCTGCACGGTCACGACATCGCCGGCAGCGGCGTGAACGTCGCCGACATCGGTGCGGTAGATCCACGGATGGCCGTCGCGCAGCCTCGCTTCTCCGCGTGCAGAAATCACGACCATCGGAATCATGACGAGCCCCACATAGTACAATCGTTCGCTGTGCGAATCGCGATTGGCGCCGACCATGCGGGCTTCGTTCTGAAGGAACACCTCAAGCACACCCTGACGCGCCTTGGCCACACGGTCGACGATCACGGCACTAACAGTGAAACATCAGTCGACTATCCGCCGATTTGCCTGGCGGTGGGCCGCGCCGTCGCCAGTGGCGCTGCCGATCGCGGTGTCATCCTCGGCGGCAGCGGCCAGGGCGAACAAATCGCCGCCAACAAAGTCGCCGGCGTCCGTGCAGCGCTGTGTAACGATCTGTATACGGCGCGGCTATCACGCGAACACAACGACGCCAACGTGCTGTCGATGGGCGGCCGCATTGTCGCGTTCGGTCTGGCCGATGAGATTCTGGCGCTGTGGTTGGCTACGCCATTTGCGGGCGGACGGCACCAGCGACGGATCGATCAAATCAAAGCCGCGGAACAATAGTTATGGCAACCCAAACCACACCCGCACTCTGGCGTACCCTCGCGGAAACCGATCCGGAGATCGCGCAGGCCATCAGCCGCGAAATCGATCGACAGAATGAAGGTCTCGAGCTGATTGCCTCCGAGAACTTCGTCAGTCGCGCCGTCATGGAAGCAGCTGGCTCGGTCATGACGAACAAGTACGCCGAGGGCTACCCGGGGAAGCGCTACTACGGCGGCTGTGAATTCGTCGATGTCGCTGAACGCGCGGCGATTGCCCGCGCGAAGGCGTTGTTCGGTGCCGAGCACGCCAACGTGCAGCCTCACTCAGGCGCGCAGGCGAACATGTCCGTGTATCTGACCGTCTTGAAGCCGGGCGAGACGGTCCTGGGGATGAACCTTGCTCACGGCGGCCACCTGACGCACGGTCATCCGCTGAATTTTTCGGGATTGCTCTACACCGTCGTCCCGTACGGCGTTCGCAAAGAGGACGAACGGCTCGACTACGACGAGCTCGATCGGCTCGCCGATCAACACCAGCCGAAAATGATCATCGCTGGCGCGAGTGCCTATCCGCGGACCATCGATTTCGCCCGGGTTCGCGCCGCCGCCGATCGGATCGGCGCCAGGGTCTTCACCGACATGGCACATATCGCCGGTCTGGTCGCGGCGGGTGTGCATCCGTCGCCGATTCCACATGCCGATTTCGTCACCACTACGACCCACAAGACGCTGCGCGGGCCGCGCGGCGGGCTGGTGCTGTGTCGCGAACAGTACGCAAAGGATCTCGACCGCAGCGTGTTCCCCGGCGTCCAGGGAGGGCCGCTGATGCACATCGTCGCGGCCAAAGCGGTGTGTTTCAAGGAAGCCGCCGAGCCGTCGTTCGGCGAGTATCAGCGGCAAATCGTCAAGAACGCCGCCAAGCTCGCGAGCGTTCTGGCGGCGCAGGGTTTCCGTCTCGTCAGCGGCGGTACCGACAATCACCTGATGCTCGTCGACGTGTTTTCGAAGGGCATTACCGGCAAGGCTGCCGAGGCGGCGCTCGGCAAAGCCGGTATCACCGTCAACAAGAACGCAATCCCGTTCGATCAGAATCCACCGATGGTGGCGAGCGGCATTCGCGTCGGCACGCCGGCGGTCACCACGCGCGGCATGCGTGAAAGCGAAATGGAAACCATCGGCGAACTCTTTGCGCGCGCACTCAAGAGTCCAGACGATGACGGGGCGCTGGCGAAGGTTCGGGCAGAAGTCGAGGCGTTGTGCCGGAAGTTCCCCCTCTATCCAACCCGGCCCTGAAGGCCGGCGCGATCGATGTCTTCGCACCGGGCGGCGCGCTCGCTGCGGCGATTCCGGACTTCGAACCGCGCGAAGGGCAGATCGAAATGGCACGCGCCGTGGAGCGCGTGTTTGCGGACGGCGGCGTATTGCTTGCCGAAGCGGGCACCGGCACCGGCAAGACGCTTGCCTATCTGGTACCGGCAATTCTCAGCCGCGAACGGGTCCTGATTTCCACCGGTACCAAGAACCTGCAGGAACAGATCTACTTCAAAGACATTCCGGCGTTGCGCAACGCGCTGGGCATTCCTTTCACCGCGACCTATATGAAAGGCCGCGCCAACTATCTATGCCTGCACAAACTGGATCAGCTGAACGACAGCTTCGGTCCGGCATCGCACGACGTGTTCTTGCCGATCATCCGGGAGTGGTCGCGACGTACCGAAACCGGGGATCGCGCCGAACTCGAAGACTTGCCTGAAGACCTGCCGTTTTGGAGCGACGTCTCCGCGACCGCCGAAACCTGTCTCGGCCAGGAGTGCGCGCGCTATCAGGAATGCTTCGTCACACAGATGCGGCAGCGCGCCGCCGCATCGGACGTCGTCATTGTCAATCACCATCTACTCTGCGCCGACGCTGCGGTGCGCAAGAGCGCGTTCGGCGAGGTGATTCCGGCCTGTAACCGCGCCATCCTCGACGAGGCGCACCAGCTCGAAGACGTCGCGACGCAGTACTTCGGCTACAGCCTCAGCACCTATCGTCTCGAGGAACTGGCGCGCGACACCGAACGGTTGGTGGCGGTCAGCGGCGTCGAAGACCAGAAAACCAAAGACGATCTCGCGAAGGCCGTTGAACGCCTCCGCGATCAGAGTAAGCAGTTCTTCGCCGAGTTGGCTTTCGCGCATCGCCCTTCGAGAGGATCGGGGCAGCTGGTCGAAGGCCGCGGCGACGGTCGGGCGCGCAGCGAGGAGCGGGTTCGTGCGAGTGTCCAGTCGCTGGTCCCGGCTGCCGATGCCGCCGCGTATCTGAGCGGCGCACTCGAGATCCTGCAGGCAACGCTCGCGCTGATCGACACTCGACGGCCGGCGAAGTCCGCCGGCGGCGACGAAGAAGAGGCTGACGACCGTCGAGAGCTGGTCGTCGATCAAATTGCGGCGCTGGTTCGCCGCTGCGGAGAAATCCGCGACGACCTGCGGTTCCTGTTGAAGGCCAGTGAAGCGGAATACGTCTACTTCGTCGAGTTCCGCGGGCGCGGGGTGTTCCTGCGGGCCTCCCCAATCGACGTCTCGGCAATCCTGCGCGAACTGATTTTCGATCGGATGGCAACGGCGGTGCTGACCTCGGCAACGCTCACGGTGGACGGGTCGTTCGAATACGTCCGAGATCGGCTCGGCATTCGTCACGCCGACGAAATTCGCCTCGCGTCGGAATTCGACTTCTCGCGGCAAGCGATTCTTTATCTGCCATCGCGGATGCCCGATCCGCGCTCCGATGGTTTTACGATCGCCGCCGGGCGCGAAGTGATCGAGATTCTCAAACGTACCGACGGCCGGGCGTTCGTGCTGTTCACCAGCTACGCGTCGATGCGATCCGTGCTCGCGCTCGCGGAAATGGCGCTGTCGTATCCGATTTTTGCGCAAGGCACCGCGCCCCGCAGCCAGCTGCTGAAGCAGTTCCGCGAGACGCCGAATTCGGTGCTGTTTGCCACCTCGAGCTTCTGGCAAGGGGTGGACGTGGTAGGCGAAGCGCTGAGCTGCGTGATCATCGACAAACTGCCCTTCGCGTCGCCGGGCGATCCGATTACCGCGGCTCGAATCGACGCCATTCGCGCGCGCGGCGGCGATCCGTTCGGCGAGTATCAGGTGCCGCTGGCGATTTTGGCGCTGCAACAGGGCCTCGGCCGCCTCATCCGTCATCGCCGCGACCGCGGTGTGCTTGCCGTGCTCGACCCGCGCTTGAAGACAAAAGGTTACGGTCGGCGATTCGTCGCCTCGTTGCCTCCGGCCCCGGTAGTGCACGACCTGGCACAAGTCAGCGCATTTCTGTCACTCGGCGAGGCCTAGCTGGCGAGACTGGGCGCCGACCATCAACCCGGCGACGCGAGCGACGGGCGACGAGTGAAAGTAGCCATCCAAACCGTCGAATTTGGCGTCTATCATTCAGCGATGAAATTCGCCCCTCGAGGGCTTGCCGGGTTGGTGTTGGTCGTGTCCGCCATCGGTGTCGGAACGGCGGCTGGTCCGGCGGAAACGATCGTGGTACGGATGCACGGGTCTGTTGAACCGGTGCGAAGCCAGCCCGTGTTCGTTCCCCGTTTGAGCGGCTCCGGCGTGAACTCGGTCGTAATCACCCGCCTGACCAAGCCAGGGACGCGGGTGAAAAAGGGCGACCTGCTCGTCGAGTTCGACAGCCAGGCGCAAATCAAGACCGCCGGCGATCGCGAAGCCGAGTACCGCGGCTTCGTCGAACAGATCAACAAGACCCGCGCCGACCAGCTCGCAGCGCGGGCCCATGACGAGATGGCGGTCAAACAGGCAGCGAATGCCGTGTCGAGCGCTGAGATCGACGTTTCGACCAACGAAGTCCGGCCGCGCATCGACGCCGAACGGAATCAACTGATTCTCGAAGAAGCGCGCGCGCAGCTGGCACAACTGAAAAAGACCTCCGACCTGCGTCGCCGATCGGAGGCGGCCGCCCTTCGGATTCTCGAGATCCAACGCGACCGCGCAAAGAACGCCTGGGTTCACGCCCAGGAAAATGCCCGAAAGATGCGGATCGTGTCGCCGCTGGATGGTTTGGTCGTCCTCAAGACCACCTGGAAGAACGGCAGTTTCGGCGAAGTTCAGGAAGGCGAGGACGCTCGGCCCGGCACGCCGATCATGGAAGTCGTCGATCCGTCGGCGATGCGGGTTCGCGCGCGGGTGAATCAGGCCGATATCGACCGCGTCAAGGTCGGCCAGCCGGTGCGCATCACACTCGATTCGTTCCCCGAGCGCACCTTCGACGGGAGACTTCAGCAGTTGTCGCCGATTGCGTCAACCAGCGCGATGTCCACGCGGGTGCGCACGTTTTTGGCAATGTTTTCGATTGACGGGTCGGACCCGCACTTGCTTCCCGACCTCGCCGCGGCGATCGATTTCGTCGGCGGTACCAAGTGAAACGATCGCGCGTCGTCGTCGCGTTGGTCCTGCTGGTGGTCGCCGCCGGCTCGGTGGCAGCGGTGACACGGCTTCGGAGAGGCGGTTCAACCACTCTGCCGACGACGGTCGTGGCGCGAACCACATTTGTCGACTATCTGCAGCTCCGCGGCGAAATTCGTCCGGTCAAGTCGACCGTCCTGTCGGCGCCGATGTCGGGTGGTTCGGACCTGCTGATTCTGAAACTGGGGCGTAACGGTGCGGTGGTCGACGCGGGCGAGGTCGTGGTGCAGTTCGATACGACGAACCAGCAGCGTACGCTCGAGCAGAAACAGTCGGAGTTGAAGCAGGCCGAATCGGAAATCGAGAAAGCCGTTGCTGAGCAAAGACGGCGAGTCCAGGCCGCCGCCACGGCACTCGAGCAGGCGAAGTCGGCAGTCGCCCGCGCCAGGCTCGATCTCGAAGGCGCCGACTTGCGGCCGCGCGTCGAAGCTGAACATTTCAGAATCAAGCTGGTCGACGCTGAGGAAGTGGTTCGCGAAGCGGAACACAAAGTGGAGGCTGAACGGGCATCGAGCGCGGCCGACGTGGCCAGCGCGCGACAGAAGCGCGATAAGGCGTCGTTCGACGTCCGTGAAACCGAGCGGACGATGGCCGGCATGACGTTGAAGGCACCGGCGAAAGGTCCGCTGACGATTCTTCCGAATCGTCGCGCCGCGAACGCCTTCGCCCAGTCAGCGCCGGAATTCCGCACCGGGGATCGCGCCTTCTTCGGCGCGCAGATTGCCGAACTGCCGGACTTGTCCAATATTCAGATGACCTGCCGCATCGATGAAGTTGACCGGGCGCGAGTCGAGCGCGGCCGGGCGACCTTGATCCGGGTAGACGCCCTGCCCGACCGCGAGCTGAAAGGAACCGTGAAAGACATCTCGATGATGGCACGCCCTGATTTCACGACATTTCCGCCGACTCGCAATTTCGATCTGACCGTCGCGGTCGGTGATAACGATTCGCGACTGCGGTCGGGGATGAGTGCGAGCGCTCGCATCGAAATGGATCGATTGAACGGCGTAATCGTCGTTCCGGCAACCGCAGTGTTCCAACGTGGCGGCGCGGCCGTGACATTCGTCATCAAAGGCTCAGCGATCGAGACCCGCAGTGTGAAAGTGCTGCGCCGTGGCCGCGATCAGATTGCACTCGCCGACGGACTGCGCGAAGGCGAACGCATCTCGTTGAAGGAGCCCGAGGAGGCGCTGCGCTGATGCGCCGCCGTTCAATCGCAGCCGTCGTGGCGGCTGTCGCACTGGTGGCGCTGTCGGTCTTCGTATGGACTCGGGTCGTGCCGTCGGCCGCCGCCAACCTGCCGACTGGACGGGTTCAAAAAGGGAAAGTGCAATTGAAGGTCTACACGACCGGCGAATTACGCGCCTCGCGGTCGACGCAGTTGATCGCTCCGCCGGCTGGCGGCCAGATGCAGATTGTCAGCGTCGCGCAGTCGGGGCAGTGGATCAGCGAAGGCGACCCGATTGTCGAATTCGACGCCGCAGAACAGGAATTTCAACTCGAGCAAAGCCAGTTCGATCTCGCATCGGCGGGGCAGGAACTGGTGAAGGCCGACGCTGAGGCGGCTGTGCAAGTCGCTGATGACGATGTCGCGGTGCTGCACGCGCGGTTCGACGTGCGCCGCGCCGAGCTCGCCGCCAGCGGCAACGAGTTGATCAGCGAAGTCGAGGCCAAAAAGAACGTCATCCTGCTCGAAGAGGCGAAACAGAAGCTCGCGCAACTCGAACAAGACGTCCAGAGTCACCGCGAAACGACCCGTGCGTCGACCAATGTCCTGCGGGAGAAACGCAACAAAGCACAGTTGTCGGTCACGGTCGCGCAACGCAATATCGACAGCCTGATCGTCCGCGCGCCGTTCGACGGCTTTGTCGTCATTCGTGAAAACTACGGCGCGTTCGGTGGACCGATTTTTCCCGGGATGCCAATCCCCGAGTTTCGCGCCGGCGACACCACGTTCAGCGGATCGACGATTGCCGACCTGGTGGATACGTCGCACCTCGAGTTGACCGCCAAGGTTCCCGAAGGCGACCGCGCCAACCTCACTGCCGGACAGCCGACCGACGTGGCCGTCGATGCGGTTCCCGGCCTGACCCTGCATGGCACGGTGCGCGCGATCAGCAGCGTGGCGAACCGCAGTCCGTTCAGCAACGACGTGATTCGACAGTTTGATGTGCTGTTTGACATCTCAGGACTCGACGAGCGGGTGCGGCCAGGTATCACCGCGCAAATCGCCATCGGCGGCGCGACCTTGAACGACGCGCTCTACGTGCCCCGTCAGGCAATTTTCGAAACCGGCGGTCGCACGGTCGTGTACGTTCGAACCGGCAACGGCTTCGACGCGCGCGAAGTGAAAGTTCGGGCACGGACTGAAAGCCTCGCCGTAATCGAGAACATCGAACCGGGCCTCGAAATCGCGCTGGTCGATCCGCGATCGCCTTCCGGCGCCCGGCCGAAATCGAGCGCGCCGACGCCAACCGGCCAGCGAGCCTCGCGATGAAGGGCGGGCTCGGTGTCTGGATCCCCGACCTTCAGCGCAGCGTCGACAACCTGCTGTTGAACAAGATCCGCTCGTTGCTGACCATGCTGGGGATGATCTTCGGCGTCGCGGCAGTGTTGTCGATGCTGTCGATCGGCGCCGGCGCGCAGCAGCGCGTGATGGCATTCATCGAAGACCTTGGTGTCCGCAATCTGATCGTCGAATCGAAAGAAACCACCGACCGCCAGGCGTGGGCGAAGATCCGTCAGCAATCGCCAGGATTGACCTTTCAGGATGTGCGGGCGATGCAGGCCACGGTCGCCGGCGTCGAGGCGGTCACGCCGCGCAAACGCTTTGCGCCCAATAAACTGGTGCCCAAGCCGCAGGGCGACACTCCGGTCGTCTACGGCGTGCAGCCGAACTACCTCGCGATTGGCGGGCTGCGCGTCATCAGCGGCCGCTTCTTCAGCGACGAGGAAGCCTCGCGCGCGGCGCCGCTGTGCGTGCTTGGGGAGGCGGCCCGGACGGTGCTGTTCGGCGTCGACGATCCGCTCGGCAAGTTCGTCAAGGTCAACGATCAGTGGTTCCGCGTCATCGGAGCCGCCGGACCACAGGCGTCGGCCTCGGGTGAAGTTTCGGGGCTACCGGCGCAGGATCGCAACAACGTCATCTACGTGCCGACCGGTGCCGCGATTTTCCGGCTCGAAGACAACTACAGCGGGATGCGCGACGAGATCGATGGCGTCTATCTGCGGCTGAAACCCGACGTCGACATCACCGCGGCCGCCGCGACCGTCCGCAGCATCCTCGGCACGTCGCATCGCGGCGCCGACGATTATGCGCTCGTGGTCCCGGCCGAATTGCTGGCCGAGCAGCAACGCACCAAACGGATTTTCGACATCGTGATGGTCGCGCTCGCGTCCATTTCGCTGCTGGTCGGCGGCATCGGCATCATGAACATCATGCTGGCCAGCGTGCTGGAGCGAACGCGCGAAATCGGCATTCGCCGCGCGATTGGCGCGCGCCAGAACGACATCATCCGCCAGTTCGTGATGGAAACCACGCTGATCGCCGTTGTCGGCGGCACCATCGGCCTGCTGATGGGCGTCGGAATGTCACGCCTGATCGCCAGTTTCGCCGGATGGTCGACGATTGTCACCGGCGGCTCGCTGCTGCTCGCGTTTTCGGTTTCCGTATTGATCGGCTTGGTTTTCGGGGTTTATCCCGCCTTGAAGGCAGCGCGCCTCGATCCGATCCAGGCTCTGCATTATGAGTAGCGGCCCTGCGTCTGCGGTAAACTGCTGTCGGTAAAAGTGCACTTATTTTCAGGGAGGAGTTCCATGGTCCGCCGAGTTTCTGCCCGGCTTCTGTGGGTATCGATCTTCGCAGTCGTCATGCTGGCGCTGGCGTTGCCAGTTGCGGCGCAGTCCACCGGCATGGTGAAAGGCGTCGTCAAGGACGCGCAGGGTCAACCGGTCGAGGGCGCGAAGGTCAGCATCGACATGACGGAAGGCGTGAGCCGCCATTTCGAAACCAAGTCGAACAAGAAAGGTGAGTTCGTTCAGATCGGTCTGCCCCCCGGCAGCTACATGGTGTCGGCGGAGAAGGACAAAACGCCGTCGAATCAGGCGCCGGCGCGCGTCAGCATTTCGCGTCCCGCGGAAGTGGCGCTGGTGATCGGCGGCGGCGGCGGAGGGGCCGCCGGCAAGGAAGCGGCCGCGAAGATGGCCGATTTGAAGAAAGCGTTCGAAGAAGGTATTGCGGCAGGTCAGGCCGGCAAGCACGACGATGCGATCGCGGCCTTTACCAAGGCGTCGGAGATCAACCCGAAGTGCTACGACTGCCAGTACAACATCGGCTATATGTATACGCAGAAGAAGGAGTACGACAAAGCCGAAGAGTCGTACAAGAAGGCGATCGAGCTGAAACCGGACTACGCCGAGGCGTACAGCGGTCTCGCTAACATCTATAACCTGCAGCGCAAGTTCGATCTCGCCGCTGAGGCGAGCAAGAAGGCCGGCGAAATCGGCGGCGGCGGCGCAGCAGCCGGCGGTGCCGGCAACGCCGATGCGATGTACAACCAGGGCGTCATTCTCTGGAATGCCGGAAAGATCGCCGACGCCAAGAAACAATTCGAAGCCGCGGTCGCCGCAAAACCGGATCACGCCGAGGCACACTATCAGCTCGGGATGGCGCTGGTGAACGAGGGGAACCTTACCGGCGCGGCGACTGAGTTTGAAACGTATCTGAAGCTCGCCCCGAGCGGTCCGAACGCAGCCACCGCGAAAGGGATTCTGGGAACGATCAAGAAATAGTGCCCGACACGATCCCGGGCCGGCTGGCGGAGGTCCGCGCACGAATCGCGCGGGCCGCCAGCCGCGCCGGGCGCGATCCTTCCTCGGTCCGCCTCGTCGCCGTTTCCAAAACCTTTTCAGCCGATCACGTCCGCGCCGCTGCCGCGGCCGGGCAGATCGATTTCGGCGAAAACAAGGTCCAGGAAGCCCTGGCGAAAATGGATGCTCTCGCCGACCTGCCTCTCCGCTGGCACCTGATCGGCCATCTCCAGTCGAATAAGGCCAAAAGAGCCGGGTCGCGATTCGACGTCGTTCAGTCGGTCGACTCCGCCGCGTTGCTGAAAAAGATCGACGAAGGTGCCGCCGCCGAACATCGCACCGTCGATCTGTTCGTGCAGGTGGATCTCGCCCGTGAAGCAACGAAATTCGGCGCGCGGCCGACCGAACTCACCGAGATTCTCGCAGCGACGCAGCAGGCTGCCAATGTACGCGTCGTTGGCCTGATGCTGATCCCGCCTGCCGTTGACGACCCGGAGGATGCACGACGCTACTTCCGCGAGCTACGCCAGTTACGCGATGGCCTCGCAACGTCGGGCCGCAGCGCCGAAATGGTGACCGAACTGTCGATGGGAATGAGCCACGATTTCGAAGTCGCGGTCGAGGAAGGCGCCACGGTGGTGCGGGTCGGCAGCGCGATTTTCGGTGCCCGAACTTACCCGTAAGCTGTTGGAACGCCGAGGCCGCCGAGCACGCCGAGCACAGCGATACATGACTAACCTCGGCGTTCTCGGCAGTGTCTCGGTGGCTCGGTGTCCCCCTGGTTGTTCTTAACTCATACGTCTGCTTGAAGTTAGTCGCCAGCCCGAAGCGCCGCCTTTACCCGTAAACCCAGCGCCGCTCCCGTCCGATAACCGGATGGGAGAAACAGGCGCATGAATGTAAGCCCCCTCGATCTTCGACAGACCAAATTCCGCAAGGCAATGCGCGGCTTCGACCCGATCGAAGTCACTGCTCTTCTTACCGCCGTGGCCGACGATTACGAGGGTGCGCTGCGCGAAGCCGATCGCCTGAAGCAAGATGTCAGCCGGATGGAAGTGATGCTCGCGGAGCATCGCGACGCGGAAAAGAATCTCAAGGTGACGCTGATTGCGGCACAGAAGCTGGCGAACGACATCAAGGCGCAGGCCGAAAGCGAAGCGCGCCGCATCGTCGAAGGCGCAGAGCAGCGCGCGGCGATTCTGGTGGACAAGGCACAGCTGCGGGTCGAAGACGTGCAGCGCGAAATCGACGGCCTTAAACTGAAGCGCAAGGACGCAGAAACTGCAGTCGAAGCGACCATCCAAGCGCTGCGGAATACGCTCGAGTTCGTGCGCGAACAGGATCAACGCGAGCGCGAAGAACGTGTCACGCTCCGCAAAGTGATCGGGTGATGATCGAGGTGCGCGTGATCCCACGCGCGCAGAAAACCGAATTCAGTGGCGAACGCGACGGCCGCATGGTCGTGCGTCTCGCCGCTCCGCCGGTCGACGGCGCCGCCAACGACGCGCTGATCGCCTTCCTCGCCGAGCATTACCACGTTCCTCGCAGCCGTGTCCGCATCGTTTCCGGCGAGCGAAGCCGCAACAAGCGGGTCGAGATCCTCTAGCAGCCGCAGCTCCAACGTACAATTGCCCGGTTGACCGGCGACTTCCTGATCCGCAACACCTCCGAGCTGTTGACCTGTGCGGGCCCCGCACCGCGTATCGGCCGCGCGCAAGCCGAGGCTGGGTCGAAAGCCAACGCAGTGGTTGCCGCGCGCGATGGCGCAATTGTTTTCGTCGGCGACGAGGCAGCCTGGAATCGTCAGGGCCACCTCATCGATGGGGCGACGGTCCTCGATGCCCGCGGTGGCGCGGTGGTGCCGGGCTTCGTCGATCCGCACACCCACGCGATCTTCGCCGGCGATCGGCGTGACGAACTGCGGCGCCGGCTCGCCGGCGCCAGCTACGAGGAAATCGCCTCGCGCGGCGGTGGCATCGTCAGCACCGTCCGGGCGACGCGCGATGCCAGCGAAGACGACCTGGCCTGCCTGACCCGGCAACGTCTCGACGACATGCTCGCGTGCGGCACCACGTCGTGCGAAATCAAGAGCGGTTACGGCCTCACTACCGATTCCGAACTCAAGCTGCTGCGGGTGTTGCGGCGCCTCGGCGCCGAGCATCCGATGGATGTGTCCATCACGTTCATGGGTGCACATGAGTTCCCGATGGAATACCGCGATCGGCGCAGCGCGTATGTGGATTTGCTGATCGGCGAAATGATCCCGGAGGTCGCCCGCCTGAAATTGGCAGATTGGTGCGACGTATTCTGCGAGCAGGGTGTGTTCTCACCGGAAGAGTCACGCGAGATCTTCGCCGCCGCCCGCCGCGCGGGGATGAAGCTGCGCATCCACGCCGACGAATTCGCGGTCAGCGGCGGAGCGCAGCTGGCAGCGGAAATGCGAATGCGGTCTGCGGATCACCTGATCTTCGCGGATGCGCCTGGCGCTGACGCGATGGCCGCATCCGGCGTCGTCGCAACGCTGCTGCCGATCGCCGCCTTCTACCTCAAGCTCGGGCGTTTTGCGCCTGCGAGAATGCTGGTCGATCGCGGCGTCGCGGTCGCACTGGCGACCGACGTCAACCCCGGCGCCGGATTTTCGCCGTCGATGCCGTTCGCGATCGCGCTGGCCTGCTTCGCCATGAATCTGACGTTCGAAGAAGCGCTGGTTGCGGCAACGATTAACGCCGCCTATGCGCTCGATGTCCACACGCGTTGCGGCAGTCTTGAGCCCGGCAAACAGATGGACGCGGTGATCGTCAATGGTCCGGCGATCGATCTCACCCGCGTCGGCGTGACCACGATTCGCGCCGTCGTGAAGGGGGGTCGCATTGTTTTTGGCGGCTAGGGACCGACGCCGAGAATCCGATTGAAATGAGTTAACAGCCGCACAAGGGAAACAGATGCCACTCATCGACCTCTCGCTCCGCGACCTCCTCACCGCCTTCAGCTCGAACCATCCGACGCCTGGTGGCGGATCGGCTGCCGCGCTCGCTTCTTCGGTTGGCGCATCGCTGCTGATGATGGTGGCGGCCCTTCCGAAGTCGCGCACCAACGCCGAGGAGGAGAAAACCGCGCTGCAGGGCGCGACGGCGAGGCTGACCGGACTGCGTCATCAACTGACCGAGGCAATTGATGCCGACACGGCCGCCTACGATCAGGTCGTCGCCGCCTACAAGCAGCCGAAGACGACCCCTCAGGAGCAGGAGGCGCGCCAAGCGGCGATACAGCGTGCGCTGCGCTGTGCCACGGATGCACCACTCGGCGTGATGCGACTGTCGGTGCAGGCGCTCGAACAGGCCGCAGTCGTGGCGGCCAATGGACATAAAGCCGCGGCTAGCGACGTTGGTGTCGCCGCCGCCCTGCTGATGGCTGGGACCACCGGCGCACGGATGAACATCGAGATCAATCTCGAGGGGATGAGCGACGCCGACTACAGCGACGCGGTGCGCGCGGAAATCAAGGCTTTGTCGGCGAGGGTGGAACGCGCCGAGCCGCTCAGCGGCCTTCTCCGGTCAACGGAGCATCGCTGAAGGTGTCGATGTGAAACGGAAACGGCCACGGCCGGTTGTAGCCGGGAACCAGCTCGATCTCGCGCGTGTACGAGCCGTCCACCACGGTATGCAGCGATTCACGCGAGCGCGTCACGGTGAAGCTGTTGTCGTCGATCGGCAGGTCGTAGTCGGTCGCCAACTGCAGGATGCGGCTCTTCAGCATCGTCACGCTTTTATCGTTGCCGAACTGGGTCGTCTGGGCGACCGCGTCCTTGAATTTCCAGAACGACGCGTAAGCGGACATCACGTGCCACGCCGCGTTGGCAATCAGCGCCGCGATCAGAAGTTTGACAATGAATTTCAATGAATCTGGTGAAGCATCCGGTCCCAGCGCGTCCGTGTGAAAAAGTGGACAAACGTGGAACCCAGGCCCTTCAGTGTCGCGCCCGCGCCTGTCTCCTGATAGTCTTCTCGGCCCGACTCATACGACCAATAGATCACCACCGCCCTACCCTTGACCAGTTCCTTGGGCAGGAATCCCCAGTAACGGCTGTCCTGTGAGTTGTCACGATTATCGCCCATCATGAAGTACTGATCGGCCGGAACCGTGACCGGCCCGTAGCGTTCGCGCACATCGAACGAGGTGATTTCGTTGTATTCGGACACGGTCGGCGGGGCGAGAAAGTGGACGTACGGTTCGTCAAGCGCCTTGCCGTTGATGTAAACTTTTTTTTCTCTGACTTCGAGCGTCTCGCCGGGCAGGCCGATCACGCGTTTGATGAAATCGCGATCCGGTTCTTCCGGGTACTTGAAGACGATCACGTCGCCGCGCTTGATCGTGCCGGTCGGCATCAGCGCGCGCTCGGCGCCGCCCGAGGTCGGTGCGAACACCATCTTGTTCACCAGCAGGTGATCGCCGATCAAGAGATTGTTCTCCATCGAGCCGGTTGGAATTTTGAACGCCTGCACGACGAAGGTGCGGATAAACAGCGCCAGAATGACCGCGATCACGATCGATTCGAAGTATTCGCGCACCGTCGACTTCTTGAAACTGTCCGGCATTGTTCTCAGTTCTCAGTTCTCAGTTCTCAGTTCTCAGTTCTCAGTTCTTAGTTCTTAGTTTCTAGTTCTCAGTTCTAACTGTCCGTATCAGTGCCCATCTTCAGCACGGCGAGAAACGCTTCCTGCGGGATCTCCACTTTCCCCACCCGCTTCATCCGCTTCTTGCCTTCCTTCTGCTTCTCGAGCAGCTTGCGCTTGCGCGAAATGTCGCCGCCGTAACATTTGGCGAGGACGTTCTTGCGCATCGCCTTCACCGATTCACGCGCGATAATCCGTCCCCCGATCGCCGCTTGAATCGCCACCTCGAACATCTGCCGCGGAATCAGCTCGCGCATCTTCGACGCCAGCGCACGGCCGCGTTCGTAGGCCGTGTCGCGATGGACGATGAGCGACAAGGCGTCCACCGGGTCGCCGTTGACCAGAATATCCAGCTTGACCAGCGGCGACGGCCAATATCCGGTCACATGATAGTCGAGCGAGGCGTAGCCCCTCGACAGGGTTTTGAGCTTGTCGTAGAAGTCGAGGACGACTTCGTTAAACGGCAGCTCGTAGGTGATCAACACGCGGTCCGAGGACGTGTACTCGAGCTTTTTCTGAACACCCCGCTTGTCCTGGCACAGCTGCAGGATGCTGCCGACGTGCTCGGCCGGCGTCATGATCATCGCAGTAATGACCGGCTCCTCGATGGTGTCGATCCGGCCGGCGTCGGGCAGCTTGGCCGGGCTGTCGATTTCGTGGGTCTCTCCATCGGTGGTCGTTACCTTGTAGAGCACGCCCGGCGCGGTGGTGATCAGGTCCATGTCGAATTCGCGCTCGAGACGTTCCTGCACGATCTCCATGTGCAACAGCCCAAGGAATCCGCAGCGGAATCCGAAGCCGAGCGCCGCCGAGGTTTCCGGCTCGTAGAAAAAACTCGCATCGTTGAGCCGAAGCTTTTCGAGTGCATCGCGCAGCTCGGGATACTTGTGTCCCTCGACCGGGTAAAACCCGGCAAAGACCATCGGCTTCAGGGGCTTGAAGCCTGGGAAAGGCTCCAGCGCCGGCCGCCCGGTCTCGGTAATCGTGTCGCCGATTTTCGCATCGCTGATCTTCTTGATGTTTGCGACGAGAAACCCGACTTCGCCGACCCCGAGCTCGTCCATTTCTACGGGTTTCGGATTGAAACTGCCGACTTGCAGCGATTCGTAGTCCTGCCCTTCGGCCATCAGCCGGATCTTCATCCCCTTCCGCAGTGTCCCGTCGATTACCCGCACGACGATCACGACGCCACGGTAGGAGTCGTACCAGGAATCAAAGATCAGCGCCTTCAGCGGCGCGGCCGGGTCCCCGGCAGGCGGCGGCAGCCGCGCGACGATGGCCTCCAGCACTTCGGTGACGCCGGTCCCGATCTTCGCGCTCGCGAGAATCGCGTGGTCGCCATCGAGGCCGATGATGTCGGAGATCTGACGCCGCGCCTCTTCGGGCTGCGCGCCCGGCAGATCGATCTTGTTGATGACAGGGATGATCTCGAGGTTGTTTTCGACAGCCAGATAGGCGTTCGCCAGCGTCTGCGCTTCAACGCCCTGCGACGCGTCAACCAGCAGCAACGCGCCCTCGCAGGCCGCGAGCGAGCGTGTCACTTCGTAGGAGAAGTCGACGTGACCGGGCGTGTCAATCAGGTTGAGGATGTAGTCGTCGCCGTCCTGCGCTTTGTATGTCAGCCGGACCGGATGCGCTTTGATCGTGATGCCACGCTCGCGCTCGAGGTCCATCGCGTCGAGCACTTGCGCTTCCATTTCGCGCGCCTGCAGCGCGCCGGTCGTTTCGAGAAAGCGATCGGCAAGCGTCGACTTGCCGTGGTCGATGTGCGCGATGACCGAAAAATTCCGGATGTGGCTAGGATCCATGAAGTGAGAAATGACGAATCTCCTATTATATGCGGCTGCCACAGCCGACTGGAGTGCTTCTCACCTTGGATGCCGATCTCGAGCGCCTGCCGAGCGGTGAGGTGCGAAAGACGCTAAAAGTGCTCGCCCTGCTGTCAAGTGGGCGCCGGCGTGATGGGCTATTTCAACGACCACGTCGGGCTGCGCGGAGATCTTCGCTACACGCGCGGCTTCGAAGACCTCGTGACCGGCATCTGAATCCATTGGGCGTCGCAGGAGTGGTGCTGCTCGTGCTCGGCCTGGCGGCGCTTGCCTATCAGGGCATCAGCTATACGAGCCGCGAAACGGTCGTCGACCTCGGGCCGATTCATGCAACCGCGGATCGTCAGCGGACGCTGCCGCTGCCGCCGATCGTGGGCATCGCCGCAGTCGCGGCAGGCGTCGTCCTGCTCGTGACCGGCGTTCGCAAGCCCACGACATAACGGTTCATTCACTCAGGAGTACAGCATGACCCTACACGACGAAACGCACGGCGGCAGCGGCTTCTGGATAGGAATCGTCACTGGCGGCATCATCGGCGCTGGACTGGCGATGGTCTTCGCTCCACGGGTCGCCTCAGAGTTCGGTCAGCGGGTCAGGACGTCAGTCAGCGACCTCGGCGACGCGGTGTCGATTGGCTATCATCAGGTCACGACGCGCGTCGCCGGCGCCGTCGATGACGTCACGGCCCGCGGACAGACAGTTCGCGACGACGTCGCGGATGCGGTCGGCCGCGCCGCCCGCGAAGTCGAGCAGATCGCCATGGCAGCAAAGACCGGGTCGGGGCCGAGGCGGTCGTGAAGACCTGGTGAAACTGGCGCGCACAGAAGGTGAGCCGCTGAAGCCCCCGTGCTGTTTTGAACAGTCGCGAGCGCCCCGGCCGCGCTAACGTGTCTGAGTGAAAGTCTCAAAGGTGCTGGCGATTTGGTTCGCCGTTGTTGGGTTGGCGATCGTGGCAGCGATCGCCCTCGGAGTCAGCATTACGCTCGGCACAGGCCTGCTGTTGTGCGGACTCTGCCTGGTGCCGGCAGTTATCCTCTACATGCTCTGGCCCCGCGCGAGAACGCTCACCGCCGGCGATGTCTTACGCGGCACAGACCCGCGGAAGTGATGGCCATCGCCGCAATCACCCAGGACGCCTATCTCGGATCGGCACTGCACAAATACTTGTGCGAGCGCTACGCGCAAACGGTCGTTTTGACCTTCGCAGAAATCGAAGATCTCCTCGGCTTTCCCCTCCCCGACGCCGCCAGGCGCCAACGCGATTGGTGGACCGGGTCGGCCGAGCGCGCCGAACCGCAAGCCCGCCTGTGGACAGATGCGAATCGAACCGCCGTTCCCAACCTGGTCGCGGCCAGCGTCGTCTTCGAACGGGTTGCCGATTCCCACTCAGGGCGGAGCTGAGCAGTTCCTCGCGGGCTGATGAACCATGGATGAACCGATGATCCCCGGCGGCTTCGAAAAGCGGCCCCCACGCACGGTTCCGCCGCGGCCAACGGTACGCGAGTCGGCGGTCACGCTGATCGTTCCGGAGCTTCGTGTGGTCGATCGCGGCCGCCTCGAGCACGAACGGGAAGGCGGCGGCGCACCGAGCCAGCGAAAGGTCAAGCGGCCATGAGACACACGATCTACGAAGACCCGGTGACCCACAAGTTCGCGCTGATCGCTCTGCCGCCACGATTCATCGACGGCGACAAGCTGCCAATCCGGCAAACTCTCCGATGGTTCAACACCCGCGAAGAGGCCGTGGCTACTCTACCGGAGTTGTTGAACCTGGCTGAATGAGAACCGCGCGACACTCATGACCGATACGCTGAAACCGCTTTACGACACATTGCACCGCTACGCCGGGTGGCTCGACCGTGAACGCCAGTCGGTGACAATACGGAGCGACGTGCTCGCGATCGGCGTCGCGATCGAAACCGGTGTCGATCCGGGACCGCTGCTTCTCACCTTGGATGCCGATCTCAAGCGCCTGCCGAGCGGTGAGGTGCGAAAGATGCTAAAAGTGGCCTCCGCCAGAATCTGCCACGCGCTGGCCGAATCCCAAGCCTGACCTCTTCGTCACGGCTGAGGTCCGCCACGTCCTGTCGCCCGATGTCCAATCCGGCACAGCGCTGAAACGGCCGCGCGAGGGACACTCCTGAGTTGGGGATTCATCCAATGTTCAAACTGATTGCAACGATGCGGCGCGGCTCGTCCGCGGGCATCCCGGCCGCCTACGCTCGCTATCCGACGATGGAAGCGGCGCGGACCGGCACCACCGCGCTACTCCGCGACGATCGCGTTCTGCGCGTCATGATTGTGCGCAACGAGATTCCTCCAGCGTTCGTGGAGTGGATTGAACGATGAAAGTCGCGATGTTCCTTTATGCACATGCCGCCCCGAGCTGAGGCGGTAACGTCGACGTGGAGTCACAAAACATGAGACGCGGACTTAATGGATGCATCATCTCGGCAGCGATCCTGATCGCCAAGCCGGTTCCGCCCCGAGCCGAAGGCTGCGTTGCGGCGTGGGTCGGCGAGAACGGGCGGCTGCAGGCCGGCGTGGTGCTGCGATGAGGCGCCTCAATCCACTGGGCGTCGCGGGAACCGTGCTGCTCGTGCTCGGACTGGCAGCGCTCACCTATCAGGGCATCACCTACACGAGCCGCGAAACGGTCGTCGACCTCGGGCCGATTCACGCAACGGCGGAACGGCAGCGGACGGTGCCGCTTCCGCCGATCTTCGGCATCGCCGCGGTCGCCGCGGGCGTCGTCCTGCTCGTGACCGGCGTTCGAAGACCCACGACATAACGGTTGGTTGAATCAGGAGTACAGCATGACCCTACACGAAGAAACGGGCGGCGGCAGCCGCTTCTGGCTGGGAATGTTCACCGGCAGCATCATCGGCGCGGGACTGGCGATTGCCTTCGCTCCGCGCGTCGCCTCGGAGCTCGGTCGGCGGATCAGCACGACAGTTGCCGATCTGGGCGACGCCGCGTCGACTGGCTATCAGCAGGTCAGCACGCGCGTCGCCGGCGTCGTCGATGACGTCACGGCCCGCGGACAGGCGGTTCGCGACGACGTCGCGGATGCCGTCGGCCGCGGCGCCCGCGAAGTCGAGCAGATCGCCAGGGCGGCGAAGACCGGCTCGGGGCCGAGACGATCGTCGTGAAAACACTTCGTTTCGCGGCGGTCGGCGCCGCGGGCGGAGTCGGCGGCTTGATCTACGACGCAATCACCCGCGACAAGTCATAAAAGGTCGGCCTCGGGATCCGTATCCCGAGGTCGTTGATTCTATCATTCCGGGGCAGGTCCTGGCCGCGGGCACCTACACGTTCAAGCCATTGGACTCGATGAGCGACCGCCACATCGTCCAGGTGCTCAGCGCCGACGGCTCGAAGATTCTCGCGACGCTGATGACAATTCCCGACTACCGCCTGACTTTCGACTGACAAGACGGTGATCAACTTCGGCGAGGTGCCGGTCGGCTCGCCGGAAGCGATCCGCGCGTGGTTCTACCCTGGCAACACGATCGGAAACGAATTCGTGTACCCGAAGTCGCGAGCGACAGTGCTTGCAAAGGCGGCAAAGACCGCCGTGCCGGCAATCCTCGTAGATACGGCTGACATCGATGCGCTCAAGGCCGCGCCAATCGTCGCCGTCACTCCTGATGAAACGGAAGTGCCCGTGGCCGCTGCAATTCAGACCGCGCCCGCCACCACAGCAACGACCGGCGCGGCGCCAACGACCGGCCCCTTAGGTGCGACCGCCGTCGCCACGAGCGGCACGATGAACTCCGGCGAACGACGCAACCTTCCGACCACTGCCGGTAACTTGCCGCTGTTGCTCCTGCTTGGCTTCACATCGATCGGCATCGCCGCCGGTTTGACGATGTGGACGAGGCGCGCCGTCATTCGCGAGGTCTGACCCGGGTGGGTGTCCATCCTCACGGCGCGCTGGCCATGAGCCGCCTCCATCGCGCGGCACCGATCGCCGCGCGATGCTTCTTCACGGCGGGATTTCTCGCGCTGGAATACACCGCATACGTCGCTATCGATGTACAGGCGTACCAGAAGCGCGCGCAAGCCCGGTTCGAAACCGCGCGACACGAGACGGCCACGGTGGCCTCCCCGGCGCCGATCGATGGTGATTCGATCGGCGAGCTGCAGATTCCCCGCCTCGGGCTTTCGACGATGATCGTTCAAGGCGACTCACCGGCGAATCTGCAGCGTGCCGTTGGCCACCTTGCCGATAGCGCGTTGCCGGGCAAAAACGGCAACGTCGTGCTGGCAGGCCACCGCGACACGTTCTTCCGTCCTCTGCAACAGGTCCGTGCCGGCGACTCGATTATCGTGCGCTCGCGAACCGCCGACTACGAGCATCGGGTGGACTCGCTGGCGGTCGTGGCAGCGGACGCCGTCGAGGTCCTGGAGCCAACCGGCGGCCGCACCCTCACACTGATCACCTGCTTTCCGTTCATTTATGTCGGACCCGCCCCCAAACGTTTCATCGTCCGCACCCATCAAATCTCCGCACGAGAGAGGGTCGGCCCATGACAGTCAGTGTGAATATCACAGGCCTGCACATGGCCGGATCCGACGCGCACTACACCGCGCACGTCGAAGTGGGGCCGCACGGCGTCGCGCTTCTCCTCACTCCCGCCGGCGAGTCGCCGATACTCGATGTGTGACTAACGACCTTCGACCGGAAGATAACGCTGCGGATATGGCGGGCCGATGTATTCCGCTCGCGGACGAATCAGCCGATTGTTCGCGTACTGTTCGAGGACGTGCGCCGTCCAGCCTGAAATGCGGCTGACCGCGAAGATCGGCGTGAACAGATCGATGTCGATCCCCAGCGCGTGATAGGTGGACGCTGAATAGAAGTCGACGTTCGGATTCAGTTTCTTTTCCGACTTCACCAGTGTCTCGATGCGCTGTGACATCTCGTACCAGATCGGCATGCCCGCCTTGGCAGTGAGTTCTTTCGACATCTGCCGCAGATGGGTCGCGCGCGGGTCCTCGGTGTGGTAAACCCGATGGCCGAAGCCCGGGATCTTTTCCTTGCGCGCCAGTTTGGCGCGAACCACTTCCTCGGCCTTCTCCGGCGCCGCACTGGCGCCGATGTCGAGCAGCATGCGCATCACGTCGGCATTGGCGCCGCCGTGCAGCGGGCCTTTCAACGTGCCGATCGCCGCAACGATCGTCGAGTGGATGTCGGTCAAGGTCGCCGCCGCCACACGCGCCGCGAACGTCGACGCGTTCAGTTCATGGTCGGCGTGCAGAATCAGCGCGACGTCGAAGGCACGTGTCGCCAGACCGCTGGGCCGATCGCCGGTCAGCATGTAGAGGAAGTTCGCCGCGTGGCTGAGCACCGGGTCTGGCGCAATCGGACCGCCGCCGTTGGCCGCCCGGCCCATGGTCGCGACGATTGAACTGATCTGCGCCGTCAAACGCACCGCTTTGCGGTAGTTGGCCGGTTGTGAATTGTCCGACGCGTCGGCATCGTAGTGGCTGAGCGCGGAAGTAAGCGTCCGCAGCAGGTCCATGCCATTTCCGGCAGGAATCTGCTTCATCAAGCGCAGGACCGCTTCGGGAATCGGACGAGACGCCGCGAGTTGCGACTGGAGGTCGCCGAGCTCGGCGCGA
>Ga0070675_100000588_pt1 | contig 24905 bp, 22 predicted proteins | sample KBSM43metaG_FD_65343 | JGI IMG/M metagenome (GOLD analysis project Ga0070675, IMG submission 65343) | Miscanthus rhizosphere microbial communities from Kellogg Biological Station, Michigan, USA - KBS M4-3 metaG | ecosystem: Host-associated > Plants > Roots > Rhizosphere > Soil ... | reverse complement strand
GCGCTGGCGGCGCCGCCGGCTTATCGACCTGGAGCAAAGGCGCCGGCATCGGTTGCTCTATCCGTGCTGCGGGCGGCTCCGGTTCAGCAGGCCTGGGCACGGGGGGGCGTGCAGGTGTTGCGAGCGGCTGCGCTGGTGTTGGTGCCGGTGTGGGCGCAGCCGGCATCAACGGGACGGGCTCCTGCCCCGCAAGTATCCTGGCCAACTTGTCGTTGAGCTTTGCGTTCTCTCGTTGCAACTGTAGTTGCTGCCTTCTGAGCTCGCGAGCTGCAGTTTGATTCCTGAACGCCAAGATCAGGGATCCGACGGCGAGCAAGAAGGCTAGGAATGCCATAAGATTTGTGGGCGCATTATAGACCCCCTCTATGTCAAAGTCCCGCTCTCGCGGAACGGGTTTTCGAGGCGAGGGGATCGTACCGGGGCGCCGTCACAATGCAGCGGACGACTATGACAGTCTTTGAAGCGTCACAGGAGTAGGAAGCTCGCCGGTCGTGGCTATCGCGGGTTGCGATCGACGTCGTAGGTGTCGCGCGGTCCAAGTCTTGAAGGGACGAAAGTGCGCTTGCCGATTCGCCAACCCTCCCGCGTCTTGACATACTCATCGTCGTAATGACCGCCGCCTCGGATCGCACCCGGATTGCTGCTTTCGCCCACCTCGATCCAGACGACATAGACGCGACCCGTCGCCCCGCCGCGTGACGGCTGGATGATGGTGTTCGTCAAGTACTCGCGAACAAATGCAGGGCCACGATGCATAAGATCACCTGAGGCAAATGCAGCGAGCTGAGGGCGTCCCTTGATTTCGAGCGGGCGTGCTGTTTTCGCAGCGAACGCTCCGTCCGTCGCAAAGAGCTGCGCATAGGCGGCGCCGCTGTCGGCGGCGGTGTCCAGTGCGTACGCGGACCGCGCGATGAGCTGTTGGATGTCGAGGGTATCGCTCGCCGTAAGCGGGTTCACTGGGGCAGTGACTGCGGGTGTTCCGGAAACTGGCGGGGTTGACGCTGCCGACGGCGGCACCACAGCCTGCGTTTGCGGTTGTGGTCCCGACTGCGGTCGAAAGAGCTGCCGCGTCTTGATCCTCCAGCCTTGCGAGGTCTTCACGTAGGTGTCTTCGTAGTGACCGCCGAGAAAGAGCGAGCTCGTCTTGCCATTCTCGCCAACGTCGATGACAGCGAGATATTCCTTGCCTTTCGCACCACCGGGCATGGGTTCGATCACGTGATTGGTGAGGTAGTGACGCACAAAATCCGGGCCTCGGGGCTGAATCTGCCCTAGCCGAACGAGCTGGTCGTGGCCCGTGGCGCCTGCGAACGAGGCCTCAGGAGTGTACAGGCTCGCGTATGCTTCGCCGTTCTCGCCCTTGCCGTAACCGGAGTCGAGCGCGTGGCCATAGCTGGCTACCAGTTGCGCGATTTCAAGATAGTCCGTCGCAGCAAGTGACGTTTGCTGCGTGGGTGCGACAAAGTTTGCGGCTGGCTTCAGCGGTGCGTTGGCGTCGATCAGCGCGACAGCCGGCGGAACGCTCGGCGGCACCAGAGGGGCTGGATCGGCGCCGCTCGTCGATGGGATGAAGTCACGCTTCTTGAATCGCCAGCCTACCGGCGTCTTGACGTAGACATCCTCATAATGTCCGCCGGTCAGGCCAAGCTCGCCGGCCTTGCGGCCCACGAGGTCCCAACCATTCGACGGTCCTGTGGCCGCTCCGCGACCTGCGCCGGCGGCCGGCGCAGGCGCGATGCCCCAATTAAGCTCGACAAGATACGCTTTGCCGATCGCGCCCTCGGATGTCGGCTCGATGACGTGATTCATGATGTAGCGCTCGGTGTTGTTCGGACCGAGCCGTGGGCCGCGTGCGAGCGCTGCAAGTTGCTCGCGTCCTTTCGCGTACGGCCTTATGGATTCACCATCCGTGGCGAACAAATCGGCGTACTCGTAGCCATTGTTGGTGCCCGTGTCGAGAGCGAATGCATACCGGTTTACGAGCTGACGGATTTCAATATAGTCCATCGGCGTCAGCGTCATTGCCTTCGCGCCGGGTTTCACTTGTCCGCCCACTACCCCGACAAGTGCTGCCATTGCCACGCCGAGTATGCCAGGCCTGACCGCGCGCACTAGAGCTGTCGCCATATAGGTGCTCCTACTTGCTTAATGTGTTGCGGCCAAGACTATCCCAAACGATCGTTGGCTCAAAACTCAGACCGGGAGGAATTCGGGACGACGGTTTGAAGCATGTCAGGACCCACGGATCTGAACTATGGCTTCCCTGTGGGAGAGTACGGACGATAACGATCGAACAACTTCTCCCGAGCCAAGCTGGAAGGCTGCCAGAACTTGTACGGGTCATTTCGCGACAAACCGGTGCCGCCGCGAAGCCAGTCTTCCACCTGCAGATGGAGTACCGGCTTCAGTCTGCAACCTGCGAAGACGGCGTGGATGTGTGGAGGGCCCTTCCAACCATCCTGACCATCCTTTCGATACCATGCAGCAAATCCGGCATCTGCAAGCCTGTCGAGCAACATACGGATTTGCGCCTCGCTCAAGCAGCGGACGCTGATGTCTGCTGCTGCCGTATAGGCCTTTCCGTCGACGAGACCGTCCGTGTCATGCACATTGCCGCGCTCGACAGCGTGATTAATTCCCTGAGTGATGCGGTGCGCCAGAGCCAGACCCTGCAGTGCGGCAATCGCTTCCGGATGAAGTCCCGCCGGTTTCGCAGGATTGAGGCTGCAACGGGCGTCGGGTGCCCACGGATAGCCGGACCCCTGTGACTGCACTGCATCGAGCGTGAGGAGAGTTGGAACCACGAGAACGGCAACAGACAGGAACCAGCCAAGAGAACGCGCCGACATGTCGGCAGAATAGCACTACGGCGCGGACGACCGCGGTTGTTTGCAAGTAGACAGCGCGCGGTTCCCCAGCTACATTCTGCTAATCTACGCCGCATGCGAAGGTCGATCATTCCAGGGGCGATTCTGTGCGCGCTTTGGACCATGACGCTTCACTCTCAGATTCAGACCAGGGCCGAGCGGACCAACTACGTGGAGACGAGCCGGTACGACGATGTCGTTGCGTTTCTGGATGCCGCAGCGAAGCAATCGCCGCTGGTTCACAACACGACGTTCGGTAATACCGTCGAAGGCCGTGCGTTGCCGCTCGCGGTTGTTGGCAGGATCGGCGATGCCACGCCCCGCACGGTTCGTGAGTCCGGAAAGCTGCGCGTTTACATTCAGGCCAATATCCACGCGGGCGAAGTCGAAGGTAAGGAAGCTTCCCTGGCGTTGATACGAGAGATTGCTTCAGGAAAACACGCGGAATGGCTGAACTCCATGGTCCTGCTCATTGCCCCAATCTATAACGCTGATGGAAATGAACGTGTCTCACCTGCCAACCGTGGACCTCAGAACGGGCCAATCGCCGGCGCTGGGATTCGCGCCAACGCGCAGGGCCTGAATCTGAATCGCGACAACATGAAGCTGGATACGCCGGAAGCGCGATCGATGGCCAAACTGTTGAACGACTACGATCCCCACGTCATGATCGATCTTCATACGACCAACGGATCGCATCACGCCTACCATCTCACGTGGGAGATACCGAACAATCCCGCCGTAGACGCGAGCATCACAAGGATTGCTCGCGACGAATGGATGCCGGCTGTCACGAAGGTTATCCAGCAAAAAGACGGCTGGGCGCTGCACTCCTATGGCGACGTTCAGGGCCAGCAACCGGATCGGGTTTGGACAACGGTCGAGGACCTGCCCCGATATACTCATAACTATTGGGGTCTCCGTAACCGTTTCGGAATTCTCAGCGAAACGTACTCCTATCTCACATTTCAGGAACGCATCCAGACCGCTGCCCGATTCGTAGAAGAGATCCTGAACTTTGCGCACGCCAACGCCGGGCGCATACGCAAGGCGGCCCAGGACGCAGACACACGGTCCCTGGTAGGCCGGCGCATATCGCTTCGGTCAGTGTTGAAGAGATCCGCAGCGAAAGCGGAGATTCTGATGGGAGACACGGCCGAAGAGATCAATCCTGTGAGCAGTCAAACAATGCTCAGGCGTTTGGATGTTCGCAGGCCAGAAGCGATGTGGCTCGATGCGACTTTTGAATCCACGGAGTCTGAACGCGTTCCCTCGGCGTACTACATTCCGCCCGCTCTAACCGCTGTCCTTGAGCGACTGAGGGATCACGGCATCAGGCTCGAGCAAATAGATCGGCAGGCCACGATTCGCCTGGAAGAATTTCGGATTGAGACGATTCAGGCTGCGGAGCAAACCTTCGAAGGGCATCGGGCGCGCACCGTGACGGGAGCCTATCAACCGGTCGAACGAACCATCATGCCCGGCTTCTATCGCGTTCCCATGAATCAGCCGTTGTCGCGGCTGGCGTTCTATTTGATCGAACCTCGCTCGAACGATGGCCTACTCAACTGGAATTTCCTGGACGATGCACTGAAAGCTGAGAAGACATATCCGATCCTCAGGACTCGAAACTAAGTACGTTGGAGCAATGCTCGGCGAGGTTGGGGTTTGCGCCGCCGCGCTTTACGGTGATACCGTCTCGCCTGGAAAATCAGACGATGCCTGCGGATCCTGTGACGACGGACACCCCCACTCTCGTCGGCGAGGGCAAATCACTGCTCGATCGCCTACTGAGCCTTGGGGCAGACGTCCGTGCCGGTGAGGGCGGCACGGCCCTGTTGTTGGCGCTGAATGGTTTTCTCTTACTGGCGGCCTACTACTGCATCCGTCCGCTGCGATCTGCGCTTTTGCTGCCGGTGGAGATCCAGGTGCCGGGCGCCCCGCTACTGAAGGGTGCTGAAATCACCTCGTACCTTGGCGCGGTGCTGGCGGTGCTGTTTCTGATCATCGTTCCACTCTATGCCTCGCTTGCAAGCAGGGTCAATCGCATCCGGCTCCTCACATCGGTTACGACGTTTTTCATCGTCACCCTGCTGGGCTTTTACGCGATTGCTGCCAGCGGTGCGTTGCCCACGGCGGTCGGGGTTCTGTTTTACTTGTGGATCGGCGTGTTCAACCTGATGGTGATCGCGCAGTTCTGGTCGTTTGCAAATGACCTCTATACGCCGGAGCAGGGCAAGCGGTTGTTCGCGATAGTCGGCTTTGGCGGATCGGTTGGCGCGGCCACCGGCGCGCTGATCGCGTCGCGCCTCGCCGTTCGCGTCGGCGCGATGCAAATGATGATCATCGCAGCGGTCATGCTGGCGACTTGCATACTGCTGACGTATGTGATTCACCAGCGCGATCGGCGTAAGCCCGTTGCCCACTCCGAACACACAGCAGCCGAGAAGTCGATTGGGGGGCAGGGAGGATTCAAGCTGGTTCTGGGAAATTCGTACCTGCTGGGCATCGGCCTGCTGACGCTGACCGCGCAGGTTGTCAACACGAACGGAAACTTCATACTCAATCAGACCGTCGCAGGAATGGCTGACGGCGCGGCGCGCTCAGGTACACAGAGCGAGGCGGATATCATCCTGGCCACCATGGCTGACGTTGACCTATGGCAGAACCTGTTGGCGATGGCGATTCAGTTCTTTCTCGTCTCCCGGATTTTCAAATACCTTGGCGTGGGGGGCGCTCTGTTCGTGCTGCCGCTGATCGCGCTCGGCAGTTACAGCCTGTTTGCCCTGGCACCGGTGCTTTCGATGATCCGCATAGCGAAGATTACGGAAAACGCGACGGACTATTCGCTGCAGAACACAGTAAGGCGGGCACTCTTTCTGCCGACGAACCGCGACGCAAAGTACAAGGCGCTGCAGGCAGTGGAGACGTTCTTCTGGCGCACAGGCGACCTGCTGTCCAGCGTTGCTGTTCTCGTGTTCATTACCTGGCTCCGTGTGCCCGTGCAGGCGTTCACGTTCGTTAACATCCTGGCAGTCGGGGTGTGGCTGGCGCTGGCCGCTTTCCTCGCCAAACGGAATCAACGCCTGACGGCTGAAGCCGAGCGCGTTGCCGCATGATTTCCGTCGTTGTCGTCTCGTGGTGGAAGCTGATCCGAACTTGCAACAGCAGTGACAGTTATTGCCACTGCACCTGTCGATAGCCGACAGGCTTTGCAAAATCGGATTTCAATGCTGCAATTCCGAAGGGTGTCATTCCCAGGACGAATGGTCCTTCGCGTGGATCCGCGAAGTAGAACATCGCGTAGCCCGAAGGGTAGAACACAAGATCGCCGGTTCGGGGCTGGGTGGTTGTCGGAAGTTTATTAGACAGGCTGCGACTGGCCTCCGTCAGCGATTCGCCGGGTTGCAGTTCGATTCCCGCGACGCGCTTTTGCCTCAATAAATACATAGCGAAACTGGGAGAATCGAACCCCTCCTGGGGAGACTGCCCGCCCACCTTCCATTTGATACGTCGCTGGCGGAGTTCAAGAAGGTCCAGCAACAGGCTTTCGCTACCGGGGAAGCGGCTGGCCAATTCTTTAGCGTTCGCATAATCGATCGTGCGGACGGCTCGGCTCAGGTTCACCGCTTCTGCGAGTGCCTTTTGCGTTTCGGCCAGTTGAGTCTGTAACTCCGTCACCTGATTCTTGTAGTTTTCGGTGTCGCCTTGCAGCGATTGTGACTGGGTCTTGTAGGACTCTGTATTTTTCTTCAACGAGTCAATCTGAGTGGTGTAGGTCGATGCTTCCTTTTTCAAGGCGTCGATCTGCTCTTGCGCTTTTCGTGTGCTCGAGGCCGTGTAGCCAAGCAGGGAGACGGTGAGCGCAACCGGCACCAGCGAATACAATACGCCGCGGATCCGTGCAGACTTCTCTCTGCGCTCGACGCGCTCGAGCAGGCCGGGAAGTTGGTCGCCAGGCGCTAACGAAGTCGAGTCTTTCATTTTTGCTCTCCCAAAACGACGGCGAAATACTGATAGAAATATCGATCGAGCCTCGGGTCCGGACTCAGACCTCCTACTTGCTGGTGTTGATAGCTATGAAGCAAGGAACGCAAAGCAACGACCCTGTCACGGCGACTGAAGAAAATAGGAATGAAGCCACTGGTAGCGATTACTATCCCACCCAATGCCTGGCCCGTTTTCAAGCTTTCCGCGAGAATCAGACCGGGACTCACGAAACTCAGAAGGGCAGCCGTCACTCCCACGACGAACAGCACCGCAACCAGAGCTGTATGCAAACGCACAGTCGTTTCCTGGCTAGCGAGAGCGGTCTTCAAAAACTCTATCTTGGCGGGTACGTCCATTAAGGCTGTCCTACAGATCCTCGAAAGTATATCCACGCGGACATCAACTTTTTTCCATGCTTTTTTACATTTCAGTCTGAGTCTTTGTAGACAGCTCCGGCATTGTTGCGGAAGAAACCGGCAGGAAGATACTGCGACGATGAACAGGCGGCGAGCCGGACTGATGGAAACTCGGTCGCACTCAGCCGGTGCTTCCCAAAATTGGTTCAGTTGCCTGCCGGAATAATCCTTGCCTCGACGGCCAGTTTGGAAGACTCTCCGATGTGGACAGGCTTTCCCAGTGCTTCGGCATGCCGCATCACGTCCGGATCGAAATAACCGTAATTCTCCAGCACTTCCCACGCAAAGAGCTTGTAATCACCTGGCGTCAATCCACGCATGACAAAGTGCCCCGTCTGGTCGGTGGTGGCCGTCTTGTAGAGTTCTGTGCGCTGTCTCGCGTCGGGAATGAGAACCGCCTGAACACCAGCAACGGGCTGCACATGCTCGTCGACGATCACGCCATCGATTTGACCGACATTCCGGCTGATGACGACTTCAATCGTAGCGGAATCGGAGTTGCAACATACGGAGATCGGATTCGTGAGCGCATCTAAACGGTTGTAGCGCAATTCTTTGACATAGAAGTCCTGCGATAGAGTAGGGATGATCCGATAGTCGCCCGGAAGAACACCCGGAATGCTGAACGAACCATCTGACGCCGCAGTTTGTGATGACGGCGATGTTCCCATGATGTAGTTCTGCAACCCATTTGATGCGTGACGCATTTGTACCTGCAGGGTGTTTGCCGGTGGCAGGCTCTCGCCGTCTGCGATAAAGCGACCGGTAATGTTCACCCCTGTGTGGAGCTCCACAACAAGGTTCTCGACGTTGCCATTTGTGACGTCGACGGGGAGTCTCGCCGAGAAGGGCGGCGCAGCGGCTTGCAATATGTAAGATCCGGGAAGGACGTCCCTTAACACGAACCTCCCGGTAGCCGGATCGTAGTCTTGCTGCTGCGGAAAAAAGGCGCCGTTGGATCCCGTCAGTGTCTGGAACGCGACTGAAATCGTAGCGGCCGGAACGTTTCCTTTCGCATCCGCGGAGCCTGGATTGACGACCTTGCCTTTTATCGTAAAGAGCTGCTGCTTCGGCACGGCGAAGTCCAGAACCGCTTCGCTTCCAGATTTGATATCGACGACGGTCGCGCGCGTGATGTCCGTTGTCCCCGGATAGTACGTGAGCGTGTAGCTGTCGCCAGGTTCGTTCGAATTGGTATTGGCATAACCCTGGAACGTATAGTTGGCGGCGGAGTTTCCACCTGCGACGTAGTAACGGCCGGGCGTCACCCAATAAAATCGGAACTCTCCGCGATCATTGGTGCGCGCGGTTCCGGCCTGCTGGAAGATTCGCTGTCCGAACTGGTTGTAGCTTGCTTTCAACAGCTGGAGTGGGACTGCGGCCGCCGGCAGCCCGGTGTTGTCGACGATTCGGCCGCCGGCATTTCCCGTTTCGATGAGTCGAATGGTGACGTCTTTGAAAGCCTGTCCTGCAGCGAGGCTAATTAAGGTTCCTTGACCTGGAAATACGCGCTGGCCATATTCCTGTTTCACGTAACCGTTTTGAGTGATGAGAAGCTTGTACGCTCCTTCGTCGAGGTCCGGCACCACAAACCGGCCAGACTGATCCGTCGTGACGGGCGGGATGGCAGGCGCTGTTTCCGGAGGTGGCGGAGTCGGGAGCCCTGGTATCGGCGGCAGTGTCCATGCCGACGTGCCGGGAAAAGGTGTGGTGCTTCCGGCAGTCATCAGCACGCTACCCGCTCGACCCGCGACGACAAAATTCGCACCCGTCGCTGCATTTACCTTCGTGACTGTAATCCTCGCTCCGACGACCGGCTGCGGCGGCGTGGTGCCGGCTTGAACGACGACGCCTTCAATTCGACTTCGCGCTGCCTGAGTCTGAGAACGTATCGGCGTGGGCAACAGTGTCGCCAGAAGAATCGTTGCAAGCACCGGTAGGTTCAGGCGTCTCATACACTCCTCGCTTTCTTCGGTATATGGCCGAAGACGCGCCAAGAAGTTCCAAATTCTTTTACCGAGGTGCGGGAACTGGCCCGGGCGAACGTGGATTCTGTGGCGTAGCGGGAGAGGCAGCGGGAGCCGGCGTCGGCGGCTGAGGTGGGCTCTTCATAATGAACGAATTCGACGGGATCTTGAAAAGGTCGGGTGACGGTTCCGCGCGTTTGATGTTCGTCAGCCGAAATTCCACTTCACCGGTCTGCGGGTCGCGATGACGCGCAAGTAGTACAACCTTCAGGTCGGTCGATATCCAGCGTTCATCCAGAATCTCAATGGGCCGATCGTTTCCGATTCTGCCCGCAGGGATAATGCTAGAGCTCTTCTCGCCTGTGGCTGAGAGTCCCTCGATCTGACGCGTGCCCAGTGATTCCGTCTTCGGGGCCGGCGTCGGGACGGCTGGGGCGGGTTGCAACGTGATTATGGATGGCGAAGAGGAGGGAACCGACACGCGATAGCCGTCTCTCAAAATTATCCAGCTGCGGCCTTGCTGTCCGGCAGGATCGAGCGTCGACACAGTTCCTGTAGCAGGATCGATAATGGTAATCGCCGTCTGTGGCTCGGAGCTCAGCGGACCCAGAAGCGAATCGAGACCGAGAATATTCTGTTCGCGTCGAACGCGACCCGCGGAGTCGCGATAAAACTTTGAACGTACCTCACGCTGGATGCGCGTGCCATCGGCGAGCGTCTGAGTGATCTTCGTGACACCATCGGCGGAATACGGCTGGCCGGTGACCACCGTCGACGTCGCCGCATCCAGACTCATGAAGTCGAGCGTTTGCGGCGACAAAGGTGTCACACGAATCTGAGCAGAAGCAGAAATCGCTTGAAGTATCCATGCGAACAGCAAGCCCAAACAGACATAACGCGCCCTGGTCATGGTGCTTTCCTAATTCCTCAATTGCCGAACAAACCGAATCGCCCGTGCGAGTCCGTCTTCGCCGATCAGTACGTCCGCCTGTACTGTGCCATCTGCTGTTCGGAAATCCGTTGGCGCGAGACCAAATGACACGAGCGCCGTTGCGGGCACCTCGATCCGGACAGTCGATCCGATGTTCATCGGCACGTGGGAATAAGGAAGGGGCAGAAATTCCGTGGCGACTTCTGCGATTCCTCCTTCAGGCGCCGATGGCGACATCTCTTCGTTCAAGGGCTGACGGTTTCCCGTTCGCCATCCATACAACGCGATTCCAAGAAGCAGAACGGCCGCTATTGACGACCCTCCGAGCCACGTGCGACGGCGACGGGCACGAGAAATGCTCCGGACTTCAGTGAGGAGGCGTTTGGCGACATCCGGAGACGCGCTGAATCTTGCGTCGTCTTCAGACAGTGCGCGCAAGGCGGCGCTCAGGTTCGGATCGTGGTTGTTTGAATCGTTGGTCGTCATTCCTGAATCACCCCGCCGAGCTTTCTGCTGAGCAATGCCTTGGCGCGGTTCAAGCGGGAACGGACCGTACCCAGCGGGCATTGTAAGACGTTTGCAGCCTCGACGTAGTCCATCTCTTCAAGCTCGCATAGAACGATAACTTCGCGATGAGCCGGGGGCAATGACTGTACCGCCGCCCGGACAACTTCAACGGTTTCCAGGCGCGCAAAATCATCCAGAGGAGTTTCGTGATCGATGGATCCCTCCACATTCGAATTCTCAGTAAACTCCTCCACAGGAGACGAACGTGAGATGGAGAGTCGCCGGAGCATGAGATGTCGCGCTGTTCCCAGCAGGTAAGAGATGACTGCGCCTTTTGAGGCGTCATATCGTCCCGACTTCAGAAGAACATTCATAAACGTATCCTGCACAACGTCGTCCGCGACATCGGCTCCGCACATGTAAACCGCGTAGCGGAAAATTGTGCGCTGGTGACGGAAGAAGAGTTCGGAGAAAGCATCTTCATCCCCGCGACGGGCCCGCTCAAGCAAGGCAGCATCATCGATACCACTCATCTATGGTGATCAAAGCGCGAAAAGGTTCCATGGTAATGTTCGTCCAGGCCAGAAGGCACACGTTCTTCCGAATGATCCCCCGAGTTAATTGTCAGGAACTGGAGAAAAGGTTCCACTTTTTTTGGGGGGCGCGGCGAGGCAGGACCGAACCTGAGAAGACACGGCGGTCATTCAGCGGAGCATGACACGAATGACTCGCATGGTCCTTCGCGCGCGTACCGGCGAACTCCGTGTGATCCGCGGCTAGTTGTTCTCGCGCCACTTTTTCCAGTCTTCGAGGACTGCCGCGGCCATCACTTCCGCCTGGGCATGCAACCAGCGCGCGGTCCGTTTCGCAACGTCACGCTTTAACGCTCGCGTCGCCGTCGGGACATGAACATTGGCTGTTTCGGCGCCCATCGCACGGAGCACCTGCTCTGCATCGGCTGTGCTGGGCAGCCCGCGCAGCTCAATGCGGGAACAGTCCGGCGCAAGCCGTCGAAGGATCCATTTGCTCGAGAAGTGAAGAAAAGGGTCTGGAACGTGCACCGCTGTTTTCGCGAGCTTTTCAGCGTAGCTTCGGGGTGAAGCGTTGGTCGCCCAGCTCACCGCGCTGGCTACCCGTGCTTTTGCCTCACGGGCAACAAATCCACCCCGCCACTGCGCGAGCGCGACGAAGCGTTGACGCCCCAGTGATCCCAGGCCACTCCTTCGTTGATGAAAGGAAGGAGTCAAATCCCGATCCGGCAATGCGCGGCGCAGAATACCCGGTACGTCCTTCATTTCTTTTCCTCGGAGCAGCGGCTGACCGTTCAGTCTCTCCCAGAATGTCCGCGGCTCCTTCAAATCACCGAGAGCAAGGCGCCTTAACGTTTCGTGGCGTTCTCCGAGGACGAACGGCAAACCGCCCCGCTCGAGCCGCTCCCGGTAACCCTCGAGTAACAGGGAGCAGGCCTCGCGAGTTTGAATGTCGAGATGTCCCTGTGCTGCGAGCAGGTGCACGCTGGTCGCCAGACGGAGGAGGTCCTGGAGATACGGCAGCGGCCAGGCCTCGTCAAAATCGTTGATGCCCCAGATAAGGCGTCCTTCGGCATCACGCCACGTGCCGAAGTTCTGAATATGCAGGTCACCAACCGCGAGCACAGAGGGGCTCTGCGCCGCGGCCGGGCAGTCCACCTGCCATCGCTGGATCCAGCGGTAGAACGTGGCGCGCATGAAGAGAAACACGTCTGCGCTCATCTGATCGTGCTTGAATTTCAGATCGCCGGGGACGATCGTAGTGCGCCGCGCAAGCCACGCTTCAAAGTTTTTCGTAGCCTCGATAATGGCGGGTCGCTGCTGCATGGACTCGAGAATGACCGTCGGTTCAGTTCACGATTCCGTTTCTTTCCTTCGCGCGCCGGACCGATGCCTTGACGAGCTTTTTCAGTGTCGGCACGTTTGTTCTCAGCTCCGATATTGGCAACACCTCGTACTTGGAATGGTAATTCTTCTTTCCGGGCGCCGCTAATTGACGCTGAACCACTCCTTGTATGTTCGTGTGCACCAGTCCGGCATCTGCGCCCTCTGTTCGGGCATCTCCTGTAGGACCTGGAGCACATCGATCAGCGTGGAACAAATCTCCGTTTTCGGAATTGTCGCGAGTGCGCCCTTATCGATCAGTTCCCGGGTCGGGGTAGGAAAAGCCTTAAAGTCGCCGGAAACCAGGATCACCTGCGTCCTGGAACATTCCTTTCGCGCCTTTTCCAGGAATTGAAGGCCGTCCATTCCGGGCATCTGAAGGTCGCAGATCACGACGTCAATGGGGCGCTCGGACATGATTTCCAGAGCTTCCTTTCCATCCGCCGCAAGAAAGGGCATTGTGCCCAGGCGGGTTTCCAGATTGAGGGCGACAAGTTGCCGCCAATGGGAGTCGTCATCAAGAACCAGAGTTTCCAGACAGCGAGGGCGTGTATCCGAAATCCGCGTAAACATGTTTGAACTCCTTTGCCCAAACATGCCGGAATTGCAGGGACTTATCGCCCGGACCGGGCAATTCGGTTGACCGAATCAGACGATTCGGACGTCTTCCCGTCGCGATACTGCGATGGAGTTTTCCCTGTCGTTTTTTTGAACACTTCGTTGAAGACGGATTTCGATCGAAATCCGCTCTCCATGGCGACACCGAGCAGATTCAGGCGGTCTGCGGCCGGTGAAGTCAATAATTCCTGGGCTTTCTCGATGCGGTACTGATTGATGAGATCGTAGAAGGACGTATGTAGCCCCTGGTTCAAAATCTGGGAGACTCGATACGGTCGAACGCCCATCGCGTCCGCGAGATCCGAGAGACGAAGGTCGGGATTGAGATAGAGAGATTTAGCGACGACGATGCCGGTTAAACGTTCTTTCTGTTTCTCCAGTTCAGCGTCGGGTAGCCGGCCGGGGCTGGCATCGATGGGGACTTCCTCGGCTTCCGCCTGGGGCAGGACGACGTCCGGAACAGACTCTTCCTGCTTCCGGTGGACTTCAGAAGTAAATATTGGAGACACGCGCATGGACAGGTAGGAAAGCACAATCAAGGAGATCAGCGACACGCCCGGAGTGAGATACCACAATGGAATCGACGGCCCTGTGGCCACATCGAGAACATCCACGGCCACGGAGGCGCCAGCCAGGACAAGAAGGGTGCGCAGCCAGTTCAGCCGGAACGGACTTGTATCGGAAACATGCTGCTTCACCTCCCGCGCGAACGTCTGCACCTGCCTTCGGACCAGGATCAGGTATGGAATCATCACCAGCAGCTTCACAACTGTTCGCGCATAGAGTTCGCGGTCGAGGGCAGTCCCCAGTTCGAACGGCGACGGGCCTCCCCAAACTAAAACAGCCCCATACCAGACCACGCCCACCGCAAACGGCAAAAGATGTACGGCATGCTTGCGCTCGATCCTGAAATCCGGTGTCGTGAGAGCGACGGCGTACAGGTAGAACGCAGGAATCGCCAGCAACTGGAACGGAAACGACATCCGAAACAACATAGGGAACGATGCGATCGCGCTAAACATCGTCAACACCAGAACAAACTGCCGGAAGACCACACAGAGGAGGGCAGCGGCGAGCAGACGGTTAGCGATCGAACGTGGCCGCGCTGTCAGAAGAGTGGCGACAAGAATAAAGCCCAGGAGCTGAGCCATTACACTTTCAGCGATGAGAATGTGGCGGATCACGGCAACTTGCTGTTCAAAGACGGCCGGAAGTCCTAATCAGAGTACGGCGAGAGTCTCCGCGCGCGGCATAGGGTGAATTGCGTATTTCCGGTTGGGCGAGCACGTTGCTGGCGCCCGCTGTCACTGCAAACCCTGCGGTACAATGAGTCGCTGTCCGTCATGATACGGAAGCATGATCGACAGATCATCGTATGTAATCACGACGGCCGGTATTTTGAGGAGCGTGAATGTCACTATTGTCACGTCAACGGCTGAGCGTCGTCCTTCGTCCGACAACGGACAGCTGGATATTTATTTCTCTGCTCGTTGCATTCATGACGATTTGGCAGGAGCGGGTTACAGGACGTTTGTCCCTAGCGGCGGCAGCAGGTTTCCTGCTCTATACCGTGCTGTGCTGGGTATACGGTCGGCTTTTTCTGCGGATCCTCCCACTGTGGATCCAGCGGGCTGGCGGCGCACCGCTGAGGTTGCTGGGCGGATATCTTCTATTCAATACAGCGTTGTTTGTGGTTATTCTGGCCTCGCCCTTCGGTCTCATGGTGGACCTCGTCGCGTTGTCATTGTTTGCTGCTGTTACTGTTGTAGTGCTTCCAGCGGAAATCGAGGAACAACAAAGCCCACACCGCATTCCTCAGCTGCTCTCTGCAGCTCTCTCCATGGTGGGGGCGACGTTTTGGTGCGCTGATGCCCTTGCTCCACCGCGAACCGACGGACAGACTGTAACGTTCCATTTATGGCAAGACTTATTCGTTCACGTCCGGTACATTAGCGCGTTTGCACAGTCCCACGGGTTTGCGTCCTTATCTGATATTCAAATGGCCGGCGAGCCTTTGCGCTTCTATCACTACGCCCCTTACGCTTCTACCGCAGCGGTCTCTCTGCTAACCGGCGCTACTGCTTATGACGTATTCGCCGGTTTCCATTTGCCGTTCGGCATCGTACTGATCGGGCTGGCGGCCTATTCCTTTGCATCCTCAATCTGGGGAGCGTGGCCGGCACTTGCCGCTACAGGAGCCGTCGTGTTACTCCCGGATGCGTATCAGCAGGGCTTGGCAAATCGCTACCTCAGTTATAACTTCTTACAACAAGTGAACCCGGGTGGACTGTACGGTGTCGCTGGTATGGCAATCGCCTGGATGATGATGTTCGATGGCTGCGTAAAAAGGAAGCATTCCTCAATCCTGATTGCCTATATCCTTGCCGGCCTGACTGTCTTTTACAAAGCGCAGATATTTGTCGCAAATGCCTTCCTGTTCCTGATCTATCCATGCCTTTTTTTTGCGGGCGTGAGGACGCGATGGCGGGTGTTGACCGGTGTCATACTGGCCACTCTCTTCGTTGCAGTGGTGACTCTGTCGCAGCGTGTCAGTTTTGTTCCAACGCTTCGCCTCGATGGCAGTTCGGGCGGTGAGTATATTTCTCAGCTCCTGACTGATTTCGATCCCGGAACGGTTAAATCGTTCTTCACTCGCGTGATGTTCGGATACGGGTATACAAGACTACTAAGAGCCGTATACGCAGTAGGAATGTTGTCGTTATGCACCTTCGGAGCGTGGACGCTTATCACACCCTCCGTTGGCCTATGGATGAAGAGGCGGGCGCCCGCGCCAATTCTATTGTTCCCGGCGCTGATCGTGGGCAACTATCTGACGATGTCACTCGGACTCGCTATGGACCCACATGGCATCGGAACGAAGGATGAATTTCTGAATCGCCCATTGGTATGGGCCTTTTTTTCGGTTGTCGCCTGGACTGCAGGAGCCGCCTACTTCTTGGCCTTCGGCGACAAATTGCCTAAAAGTGGACTCAGCCGAGGAGTTCTGGCGACCTTTGCTTTTATGGCTCTGGCTACTCCCTTAGTTTTCTCGCAGAACCTTCAGACATTTCCAGTCAGGGGCCTCGTCCGCTTTGAGGAATTCAATGGAGTGCCTGAGTGTCTGGTCGGAGCAGCGACGTTTGTTAGAAGCCACAGTCGCAGCGAGGAAATCCTGCAAGATTCTGAGGAAGACTTCCATTTCGCAGTCACTGGTTTGTCCGAACGGCAAAGTTTTGCAATCAAAAATTTCTTTGGTGTTGAGGGAGACCGCTTACGCGATCGATTGAATGATTTGTCATCTTTCAAACAGATGAGCACTGCTGCCGATCTGAAATCCTTTGCCGCCCGGCACAATATATCCTGGTATATTTTGCGGCCCGAGTCCCAGGTCATGTGGCCGGATCAGTTCCGAGACAATTCAGCGTTCACCTGTGGGCGCTACCGGGTTTATCACTTCACTCGAGAGCAGGAGTAATGCCGCGCCTCGGCGTTCATCAGAACCGCCATGACTGAACTCTCGACGACGACGGAAAAGCACGATTGATTGGAAGATTCCAGGCGAGTGGCTGCACGCGGAGGCAGCGAAGAGGTTTCGAGTTAGCGTGGGAGGTACGGCGCGGACTAAAGCGGATTTCTACAATAAGGGGTCAGCTGGGGAATGTAGCGGAGACGTTATGAGCGGTTCGAGTGAGAGCCGCGTCACGAATGATGAATTCGCCCTTCAGTTTCCGCACCTGCTGCACTGACGTTCCTAAACGTAAACTTCTTGTGTCCGAGGAAACTGAGCACCGCCTGCAGGCCGACAAGCAATCCACCCGCTAGGTACGGCGCAGCGTTTGGATTGCGCGTGACGGTACTTACAACGAAGACAGTCGGGGGCATCAAGGCCAGACCTAATATGATTCCGCTACTGTAAACCATCAGACATCGTGCCCATTCTTTGAGATAGTTTCGCTTGGTCTTGAACACGAACCACTTATAGCCAAGGTAGGACACTGTAATATTCAGAATAGATGCAAGTAGGGTGCCGACCATGTAACTGGCGGGGATATAACGATCGAGAACGGCCGTGAACAGAGCGAAGCATCCGTAGGCGAACGCCGTGTTCCAGATGCCTACCGCCAGGTAGCGGCCTAGCTGGCCGGGGGGAATGTGCTTGGTGAGGGAGCCAATAAACGCGCGAGGCATCTTCAACCGATGAACGGACAATAGGCGCGCTGCTCCGGAATCAAGTTCTCAGGACATCTCTCGTGCCATTGCCATTGGTCTGGTAATGGAGCTCCCGGTGTGAATTGCGACAGCTCATTCAAATCACTTGCCAGTCGGCACCTGTAAAGAAGGGAAATGGCGTGAGCGCGGTCGCGCTGATCCGGCCTGATGCTCTCATGGACGAGTATTGGCGCTGGTTCGAATGTGATGGATGCCGCCAGTTCGAGCTTCGCTACCGCGCGTATGCGATCGGCGGCTGTTTCTTTGTGCCGGATTATGCCGCCTGGCACGTGCCATCCGGGGCCGAAGAAGCGATCGCTCCGCCAGGTCAGGAGTGTCCGTCCTCGGTCGTCCTGAATCAACAAATCGACATTGACCAAAGGCGAGATTCGGCTGATGAACAGGAATACCTCCTCCGGCAGCGTTTGAGTCGGCGTCTCGATGTAACCCTCGACACGACGAATTAGTTCCGCCAGACCTGTCGAGGCATCACTCATTCTTTTCGCGCAAGTTCAGAAGATAAAATCGGTAGCACCTGTTCCATGCGTTCAACGGCAATATCGGGCTCCGCCGCAAGTAATAAGTGCGGTGCTGAATACCCTCCCAGATGTGCGACCGTTTTTAGACCAAGAGCCTTGCCGGCCTGAATGTCGGCGACAGCATCACCGATCATCCAGCCTCCCTCAGTGATGCAGGCGTTTTGTCGAAGCAATTCGGCGACCATGCCCGTCTTGTCCGTTGCCAAGCCATCCCCGGAACAAACGATACCGGCAAACGCGTCCCGGACATCCAATCGATCAAGGATCATCATGGTCGCGTTCCTCGGTTTGTTTGTGGCGATGAGGAGAGTCGCCCCGTGCGCGACCGCGGCGTCAAGTAGTTCTCTAACGCCTGGATAGAGTTCTGTGTCCGGATATTCGCTGTTATCGTAGTGTTTGCGGAAGGCAGCAACGGCACGCGTTACATCGTCGTCCGAGGGATTTTCCAATACATCGCGCACCATTTGTGCAAGTGGCGGTCCGATCAAGGTGCGGTCCAGCCGACGAGTTGGAACAAGATTGGTCGATAGCAAGGCGAACTCCAATGAGGCGAGAACATCAGCCGAGGAATTGACGATCGTGCCGTCGAGATCAAAAACTAAAGTCACTTTTAGCTGAGCCGGGAAGTTTAGGTTAGGCTGGATCCTGCATCAATTCGCAACAATGAACTCGTTTTTGATTCCGAGGCGGGCCAGATCTCCGGCGATGTCCTTCGCATGCCACACAGATGCAATGACCATAACCACATCGGGGCCAAGACCACAAAGCCCAGCTTCAGGGCTTTGAATCTCCACGCCGGCGAATTTTTGCCCCTGCTTGACGCGGTCGCGGTCCACCACGGCGACGATGCGGCAGCGTCCCAGCGCCGACTCCCTGAGAAGTCGTTGCGAATGAGAGCCGGCGCCCCATAGTGCGATTGAACGCTGTTCAACAGCGAGACGTTCAAGAGCAGCATAGTCATTCCTTGCGGATGATTGTTCGACGTAAGCGAGAACCCGCTCGCGTAAGCCGGTGGAGGGAGTGATTGCGCTGCCGATTTCCGTCGGAGTGAAAACAGACCATACCGCCGGGTAAAGCTGCTGCTCACCAACGGCCAATTCCTTCTGGCCACTATTGGCGACGCGAAAGCGACTCATTGCAGCGAGGTTGGAGAGGCTCGAAGTATCGAAGTGGTTGATGTGTTCCGTGTCGAAGTAATAGAAAGGCACGAACGGATGCTGAACATATCGGGCAGCGTCCGGCACCTCGACGTACATGATGCCGGCAGCATCAATCAGACCGTGCAAGGCGGTCATCGTTTCACGAACATCCAGAACGTGTTCTAGTACGTGGGACAGTACAATGGCATCGTATGTCCCGAGTTCCCGGACATGCAGGAGATCGGACAATCTTCCCTGGACACCTGTCATGCCCTCTGCGCGCACTCTCTCCACACATACGGAAGACGGATCCATTCCGGTCAGATTGATAAAGCCTCTCTGGCGCAAGGCCTTTAGAAGGCCACCGCCGGCGCAGCCGATGTCCAGAATGCGCGCGTCTTTCCGAGCGGCCAGCTCATCGGCAAGCCGAGCGGCCGTCACATCCAGTCTCTGTCGATCCCATTCCCAGTCGCCGCCGCCGGTTGCAACGTTGGGGTCTTCATACTTCGAAAAAGTCTCGTAGTACCGGTCGTAATCCTCCTGCCGGCCCGATGTGTCGGCATAAACGAAAGAGCAGTCATCGCAAGCGACAACATCGTAGGCGCTGGGCAGCGGCGATTGCTCTGGGAGAGCGAAACGCTGGTGGTGCAAAACATGCGCTGTCCGTCCTGTGCATATCGGACAGGCGCGCACGGCCGTCTTGGCATCCGGCGCGCCCGGTACGTTTCTCACAGCATCGAACCTGGAATCGCGTACATAACCAGGTCAAAGCCATTACCTCCATGGCCCCGAATAAACAGACGGTACCCGAGGTTCCAACTTTGTATGAGTAATGGGATCTGCCACAGATGAGCAGGTTGGTGGTAGATGCAGATGGCGAGACCCGGCCGGTACGTCTCAATCGTTTTTTTCGCTCCCCACAATGCGTCGATCTCCGCGCCTTCGACGTCCATTTTGATAAGCGTGGGTCCGAAGTTTCCGAGTGCGTCATCGATGGCGACCAATTGTATGAACGAATCACCGTCCGGCGAACTACGACTACCCATACCCGCCCCCGATTGAAATCGGACAATCGAAGTGGAGGCGCCGACACCGCAGGGAAAACACGCCGCGGGGCCATGTGCGGTCGCACGGGAGCGCAACGGCCCGAAGTTTGCGGGATCCGGTTCGAAGGCTGCGATCGCGTCGAAGCGGTAATCTCCGCGTGCGAAATGTTCGATGGTATCGCCGGTGAAGGCGCCGCAATCAATGAATCGCATCGGATTTGGCCAACGCGGAAGTGCCTTCGGGCCGTACTGTTCCTGAGGAGTATGAGCTGGAAGCGCGGCATAATCTCCCGTCAAACGGAGCAGGAGCAAGGACTTTAGCCAGGCCCGGCTTTCATCGTCCGCAAGCGCCGCGGACAGACGCTCGAAGTCTTGCAAAAAGGGCCTGTAAAACGTGCGTGGAGCGAGCCAATAACGGAATCCTCGATCATCGGGAAACAGATTCTGGTATTCGACGATGTTCACCACACGCGCAAATCCCATGCGGGCGATATCGGTGAGCAATGGAACCATGTCCACAGCGAAGTTGTGTATGCCTACGACGACGTCGAATTCATTCGGCTTGTTGACCTTTAGCCACTCCTGTGGCTTTTGCACCGGGAGACCCAGCCGCTGCTGCCCGGGCTTCGCATTCGCATCCAAAAATGCGCTCACCTGGTAACCGACAGCGGTAAGGTGAGTGCATACGGCAGCCCCGGCGCTGCCCGCACCGTAGATGACAACGGGCGATTTGAGCGGCGCCGGGACCTTCGTGTCAAGGATCAGCCGGTTGATTTCATTGTCCAAGTCCAGTTACCTCCTGTTGCGCGTGCTGTCTCAGCGTTCCCTGCATTGTCTGATCGGAAGGACTACAGACCACGCTCCATGATCTGTTTTCGAAGTTCCGGGTTCTCCTGGTACGGACCGTCAATCGAATCGATCGTCAAAGGCGTGTGTGCTTTGATGGGTTGAGTAAGGTGTCGCCCACCCATTAACTCACGGCATGACAATTGACCTCTCCGAAGCGGGATCGCCAGATAAAAATCGTTGTCGAAAGTAAACTTAGAGATCACATGTCCCGCCGGCAGGTCGCGCTTCGCGTAGGTGCCGCGGACGAGAGCGTCGAGATATTCGGTCTCTTTGCGGGAAATAATGCGGCGGGAGCCGCTTACGCCACCACACATGTCCACCGCCTTATGAAAAGACCTGAACCACTGGTCGATCTGTTGTGGAATAGAGCAGTACGGGGAAACCTCAACGCCTTCGTAATCGATATCAATGTGACGCTCCCAGGTCCGTGCCCCCTTCGCATAGGAAATCAACATCGACGAAGTCCAGTCGTTATACTCGTGCGTGGAGAGGCCGATAATGTGTTCAGGATAGCGACGCCTGAAGTAGTCGATCTGATCGAGACTGAGCTCGTTGTCCTCGCTTGGATACAACGACACGCAATGGTTAAGGGCAAGTGGTATGTCCCGCTTCTCAAAGAAAGCGACAAGGTCATCAATGTCCTTTTCCGATGCACCGCCGGTAGAGGCGATGACGGGACGGCGTGTGGCGGCGATCCTCTCCAGGAGAGCCCAGTCATTGCTGTCAGAGCTGGCCACTTTGATGATCGGAAGATCGAAACGCTCGCATAGGTCGACCGAGGCTTCGTCGAAGGGTGTCGCCATCGGGATGCATGAACAGTTCTTGATCTCCTGGATCATTGCTGCAAATTCATCACGGGACAGCTTCGTCGCCTCTGTCTTCTTGACATAGCGCAGGTGTCCATTACCTCGAAAGTCAGGATGTATGAAAGTATCCAGGTCGCGGAACTGAAGTTTGATCGCCGCGCGGACGTTGTTATAGCGAACCACCATCGCGTGATCCCGGATGATTTTTAGGCCGCGATCGAGATTCCCCCAATGATTGTTCGCCAGTTCGAGTACGAACAAGTTCTCGAAAATCTCACGATGCTGTTGAAGACTCATTCTGACACCTCGATCACTATTCGATTTGCAACGCGCTTTGCCGCACAGCCTCTAGCTCTGCGCGGTCGAGAAAAGGAAACATGTCATCGAGCTCCGGTGTCCGGATGACACCATCTACCATTTTGGATTTCAGACGGGGCTCGAACTCCTGATGAACATCGAGCGGAACGGTACAGATTGCCGGCCCCTTTTGCGCCAGAAATTCCGAAAGGTCAACCTTCCAGTGATCTCGACGCAACCTTGTCGATGGCAAGTCGAATCCCTGTCCGAGTCGTTGGAAATCTGGGAAGGTCAGGCCTGACGTCCTCGAGCTTCCGCACTCACGCCCGAAGAAATTGCGCTGCGTTTGCTTGATGGAAAGGTATCCGTCGTTGTCGAGAATAAACACCTTCACGTTCAAGTTGAGGGAACGCAACGTCTGCAATTCTTGAATATTGAGCATGACGCTGCCATCACCAGCGAGGCAGATCACGCGGGCATTCGGCTCAGCGATTGCTGCGCCGATTGCAGCGGGCAGATCGTATCCCATGGAAGCGCAACCCGAGTTGCTGAACAGTCGCATGCCGGGACGTAACTTGCCAATCTGAAACGGAACAATAGTGGCAGTCGCATCGCCACATGCCACGATGTCGCCCGATTGAAGTTGTTCGAACAACTCGGCAACGAAGTGATACGGATTGATTGCTTCCCTGGAAAAATAATCTGAAATCTTCGGTGTGTACCGCGTCTGTATGTCTCGGCACCAACGCAACCAGGTGCGATGCCGCGGAGTCCAGTCCCTGGAGGCTTCCAGCAATTGCCGCATGAACACTTTCAGATCCGAGCAGATTGCAAGATCTGGTTTAACAAACGGCTTAGCAAATTCAGCAGGGTCGATATCGACCCAGATCTTGCGAGCACTGCGTGCGAAGCTGGACCAGTTGTAGCTTATTTGACGAATGTTCAGACGCGATCCCAGGATGAGCACACAATCTGAATTCTGGACGACAAAATTACCGGCGCGGGTACCGATTGTTCCGGGGCGTCCCGCAAATAACGGGTGCTCGTCGAAGATGATGTCGTGTGTCCAGGCCGTGGTGACCGGGATACCCAGTTTATCGATGAGACGCTTGAATTCCTGCTCCGCCCCCGCTAACCGCACACCAGTTCCGGCGAGTATCACAGGACGGCGGGCATTCCCCAATTCATTCAGCACAGCGCGCAAGCAATCGAGATCCGGACCTGCCGGTTCCGAAAGAACGTTACCTGGAGGATCAGATGGCATCGCATCGGGCGCTTCCGCCCCTTGAATATCGACGGGGACATCAATCCAAACAGGGCCCTGGCGTCCGGTAACGGCCTCTCTGAAAGCGCGATCTATCACTTCGGGAATCTCTTCCGGCGACTGAACCAGATGACACCATTTTGTGATCGGGCGAACCATATAGGTGATAGCCACTTCCTGGTCACCCAATTGCCGCAGGCCTTCAACCGGAGACAGAGCCAGCAGCGTTTCGCGCTTAACCTGTCCGGAAACAATAATCATCGGAATCGAATCGGTGTAGGCGCCAAACACACCATTCAACGCGTTGATTCCACCTGGGCCCGACGTGACATTAACGAGCGCGGGACGGCCCGCAATTCTCGCGTAGGCCTCTGCGGCGATGCTTACAGCTTGTTCATGGTGGCAGAAAACCTTGCGAAAGCCAGGCTCTGCGCCGAAAGCATCATTCAAGTGCATGGCCCCACCGCCGGTAACCATGAAACAGGTGTCTACTCCGAGTGCAGTCAGTCTCTTTGCTATGTAATCAGCGACGCGCATATTTGTGAGCGAGGTGATCGATGTGCGATCAGTCGAAGTTGACTCTTTCTCTCTCGATTACCGGTGGCCGATGCAGGACGTGCGTGTGAATTGCACCGATGTATTCCCCGAGTAACCCAATAAAGGCAAGTTGGATAGCACCGACGAAAAACATTCCGATGACTAACGGTGCTTGTCCAGCACTGAAGTTGTTCCAGTAAAGCAGCTTGTAGATCAAGTAGACCATTGCCACGAGAAAGCTACCTGCGGCGACACCGAGCCCGACAAATGTCGCCAGCCTCAGTGGAACCTTTGAATGGTTGGTGATACCAAGCATCGCCATATCCCAGAGCGAATAGAAATTGTTCGAAGTGATTCCACGTTTCCTGGTGGGCTGGGTAAACGGGATCAACGCTCTGGAGTATCCGAGATCGCAGACCAGACCCCGAAGATACGGATACGGATCGTTGATACGGCGTACATCTTCCACGACGGACCGATCGTAAAGCCCGAATCCCGTCACGTTCTTCACGAGCTCGATGTCGGCAAGCCAATTGACGATGCTGTAGTACGTTCTTCGCACCAGAAAAAATATCGCAGACTCTTCACTATTCGTTTTCTGGGCAAGGACGATCTTATGACCTTCCTCCCACTTTTTGATGAAGTGCGGGATCAGTTCCGGTGGATCTTGCAGATCCGATGCCATGCCGATAACCGCTGCGCCCTTTGCCTGCAGCAAGACGTGGTATCCGGATCGAACCGCTCCAAAATTGCGGTTGTTGACGATGATCTTTACGCGTGGGTCCAGTCTCGCGATACTTTTCAGCTTATCGACGGTGTTGTCGGTAGACGCATTGTCGATAAAGATGATCTCGAACTCGTAGTGCGCGAGCTGGTCCGAGATGATGCGCGAGATTCTCTCATGCAACTCGCCAACGTTTTCCGCTTCGTTGAATGTTCCGGTAACGATACTTAGCATAGGCATTTCGAATCCTGTCCTGTTCAAATGCCGGTCAGTTGGCCCAAATTCA
>Ga0070675_100000587_pt1 | contig 24915 bp, 23 predicted proteins | sample KBSM43metaG_FD_65343 | JGI IMG/M metagenome (GOLD analysis project Ga0070675, IMG submission 65343) | Miscanthus rhizosphere microbial communities from Kellogg Biological Station, Michigan, USA - KBS M4-3 metaG | ecosystem: Host-associated > Plants > Roots > Rhizosphere > Soil ... | reverse complement strand
GCGAACCTCGCGAACCACCTGAACCCCGCGAACCTCGCCAACCTCGGAACCCCGCGAACCACTTGAACCTCGCGAACCACTTGAACCACGCGAACCACTTGAACCACGCGAACCTCGGAACCCTGCGAACCTCGCGAACCACTTGAACCCCGCGAACCCCTAGACGCGCTAAACTCCCCCAAGTGCCGAAGCTCTCGGTCACGGTCATCACCAAAAATGAAGCGGCGAACATTGCCGACGCGCTCGCTTCGGCGGCCTGGGCCGATGAAATCGTCGTCGTCGACGCTCAGAGTACCGACGAAACGGTAGCGGTCGCGAAGCGCCACACCGAACGCGTGGTGGTGCGTGAGTGGCCAGGCTACGTCGCGCAGAAAAACTACGCGGCTTCCCTGGCCACCAACGACTGGATTCTGTCGCTCGATGCCGACGAGCGGGTGACGCCGGCGCTGGCCGGCGAGATCCAGCGCCTCCTTGCTGCCGGACCGGAGGCGTCGGCGTATCGGATTCCGCGGGTGAACTGGCATCTCGGCCAGTGGGTGCGGACGACTGACTGGTATCCCGACTATCAAACGCGTCTGTATGATCGGCGCGCCGCCGAATGGACCGGGCAACATGTTCACGAGGCGGTCGCAGTGCGCGGCCGCACCAGTCAGCTGCAGGGTGAGCTGCAGCATTACGCCTATCGCAACATCGCGGACCATCTCGAAACCATCGACCGCTACACGACACTCGCGGCGCGCCAGATGCACGAGTCCGGTCGCCGGGCGAGCACGTTCGATCTCGTCGGCCATCCGCCGCTGGCGTTCCTGCGAAACTACCTCGCCAAAGGCGGCTTCCGCGACGGCGTTGCCGGCTTCATCATTTCATCGATGAACGCGTATTACGTGTTCCTTAAGTTCGCCAAACTGTGGGAACTCGGGCGCCGGCAGTCCTGAAAATGCGTCGGTCACACACTAAACCGCCGAGACCGCGGAGCACGCAGAGACATATATGCTCTGCGATCTCGGCGCGCTCTGCGGTTTCGCTTCTGACCGATTCAGGCACGGTCAATGTACTCGCTTCACGTTGACACGGCACGAACCTGGCGCGGCGGGCAGAACCAGGTTCTGCTGACCGTCAACGGCCTGCGCGCGATTGGCCAGCGTGCGGCGCTGGTTGCCCATCCCGACGGCGAGCTGCGTCGTCGCGTCGCGGAAGGCCTCGATCTCATTCCGCTTGCGCCGCGCACCGAGATGGATCTCTCCGCCGCCTGGAAATTTTCGCGGCTGATCAAGCGCCTGAATCCCGATGTGATCCACGCGCACGATCCGCATGGCGTCGCGATGGCGTCGTTCGCGCTGTCACTTGGCGGAAGCACTGCGAGCGGCCCGGCGTTGATCGCATCGCGGCGCGTCGATTTTCATCTCAAGGGCAACTCGCTGTCCCGCTGGAAGCATCGCCAGGTCGATTGTTTCATCGCAGCGTCGGAAGCGATCCGGCAAATCCTGCTTCACGACGGCGTCGAAGCGGACCGTGCAGTGACGGTTCACGAAGGGATCGACGTCGAGCATGTCGTAGCGGCGGATCCGGTCAATGTCCACGAAACGTTCTGGCTGCCGCACCAGGCGCCGGTCGTCGGAAATGTCGCCGCGCTGGTACCGCATAAAGGGCAACGCTACCTGATCGAGGCCGCGCACCTCGTCGTGCAGGAAATTCCCGACGCTCGCTTCGTGATCCTCGGCGAAGGCGAACTGCGCGAACAGTTGGAACGGCAGGTCCACGACCATCATCTCGAAAAGCACGTGCTGTTGCCGGGATTCCGCACGGATGTCCTCGGTTGCATCAAAGGATTCGACCTGTTCGCCATGAGTTCGGTGACCGAGGGCCTCGGCACGTCGCTGCTCGACGCAATGGCCTGCAGCCGCCCGATCGTGGCAACGACCGCGGGAGGGATCCCGGAGATCGTCGAAGATGGCGTCAACGGACTGCTCGTGCCGCCGCGCGACGCCAGGGCGTTGGCCGACGCCATCGTTCGTGCGCTGCGGGACGCATCGTTGCGTCAGCGCTTCGGCACCGCCGGATTGGCGCGGGTGAAGGCCCGCTTCACCGTCGAGCGGATGGTCGACCAGACCGCCGCGGTTTACGCACGCGTGGGTGGCAGGCACCACGCAGAGGACACTGCGTATCCGCCTGTGCGCGGTTGAAGCCGCAGGCGTTCATCATACCGACATGACAGATCGCGAAGTCGTACCGTACCGGATCATCGGCGTTCATCGCTCTGAGTGAATCCGTGACGTCGACCGCCATCCGCCAACCGGGACTGACACGCCTGGTCAACTGGAGGCAGCGACCGAGGCGGATGACATGCGTGTCGAGCGGCACGATCAGTTTCGCGGCCGGCACTTTCGTCCAGACCCCCAGATCCAGTGCGTCGTGGCGCACCATCCACCGCAGAAACAGGTTCAGCCGCTTGCAGGCGCTACCGGTCGATGCCCGCGGAAAGAAATAGCAGACGCCCGGCCGTTTTGGAACCCGGCCGTAGATCGGCTTCAGATTGAACGCCAACGCGCGGGTCGAAAAGCTATCGATCGCACTCGAGAGGTCAGGTGCTCCTGGCTCGAGACCCTCGACGAAGAATTCCTCGATTGAACCCGAGCCGCGAAGCATCTGATGGATGATCCAAATCAGCGCCGCAATGTCGGGCCCGCGTGTCCAACGGTGCACAATGTGCGCGAACGACGCTTTATCACGCGTCGGCTCAAAGCGCCGAATCGAATCGGCGGGATGCGACCCGAGCACCGCCAGCACGCGCTCGATCGATTGAATGACGCTCGCGACCCGGCCAAACGCCAGCGACGCGGCAATGAAGCCAACGACCTCACGATCGTCGGCACGGGTGAATCGCCGTACGATCTGGACTGGATCCATCGCCGAATCCGGATAGTTGAATTCCGTGTAGAGCCGGTCGAGAACCGGTTTCAATTCGTTCATTGAGCCGATAAGATTCTTTCATGGTGCGCAGGTTGACGAAAGTTCTGGCGACGCTCGCGGTGATTCTCGCAGTGGCCGCCGGCGCCGCCTATCATTACCTGAGGCGATCATTGCCGCTCTTGGATGGCACTATCGCGGTAACCGGCATCCGGTCGACCGTCGACATTGTCCGCGACGCGGACGCGATTCCGCACGTGTTCGCCGCCAACAAGCTCGATGCGCTGTTTGGCCTCGGCTACGTGCACGCGCAGGACCGGTTGTGGCAAATGGAGTTTCAGCGCCGCATCGGGTTCGGGCGGCTGTCGGAGATCTTCGGTTCAGCTACCGTTCCACAGGATCGATTTCTTCGCACCGTTGGTTTCGGCCGCGCGGCAACGGCCGCGTGGGAGCGGATGCCGGACTGGGCCAGGGAACAGGTCAACGCCTACACCGCCGGCGTGAATGCGTTCATCAGCTCGCATCACGGCGCCGCGCTGCCGCCGGAATTCTCGTTGCTGCGTTTCGAGCCTGAACCGTTCACCGGCGCTGACGTCACGGTCTGGGTAAAGATGATGGCCTGGGATCTCAGCGCGAACTACTCGTTTGAACTGCTGCGTGACGACCTGACTCGCGCGGTCGGTGAGCAACGAATGAACCAGCTGATGCCTGCTTACGCGGTGAATGGCCTCAGTATTACCGGCGAACAGAATGCCGGAGCGGACGAGTCCAACGGTTCGAGTCGCTCGATTGGGTCCCGCGAGACGGCGCGGTCGGGTTATGGCCAATCGGCCGCCGCTTTCGTGCGGGCCTTGTCGCAGGGAGACGCCGCCGTCGCCGACTTGCTGCTCGGCAACTCTCGCTTCGAGGCGCTCGGTTCGAACAACTGGGTAATCGACGGAACGATGAGCGCCACGGGCAGGCCGTTGCTCGCCAACGATCCACATCTCAGCTCGAAAGCGCCATCAACCTGGTACCTCGCGCATGTGAAGGGCGGAGACTTCGAAATGATTGGCGCGACGCTGCCGGGCGCACCCGCGGTCGCGATCGGACGGAACCGCTTCATCGCGTGGGGAGAAACCAACGTCGCCGCCGACGTCGAGGACCTTTATCGCGAGCGGCTGAACGAATCGGGTTCCGCCGCGCAGTACCGTGGCGTGTGGGAACCGCTGCGCACGATTCGCGAAACCATCGTCGTCAAGGGCGGCTCACCGATCGAGCTCGACGTGCGTCTGACCCGTCACGGTCCGATCGTGTCGGACGCCATCAACGCGATCAACGCCGAGTCGACCAAGGTGCCAAAGCCGGCGCCGCTCGCGCCGCTCGCGTTCCGCTGGACGGCGCTCGAGGATGACGATACGACGCTGTTATCGTTTTTGAAGCTGAATGAGGCGCGCAACTGGGAACAATTCGCCGCGGCGCTGCGCGACTTCGTCGTACCATCACAGAACTTCGTCTTCGCCGATGTCGACGGCCACATCGGCTACTACGCGCCCGGCCACGTGCCGGTTCGGGCCAGCGGCGACGGCTCGCGGCCAGCGGATGGCTGGAGCGGCGACGCCGAGTGGACCGGTTGGGTGCCATTCGACGATCTGCCGCACCTCTACGATCCGCCGCAGCATTTCATCGTCACAGCGAATCATCGTCCGGCGCCGGCATCGTACGGCTACAACCTCGGAGTGGAATGGACCGAACCGTACCGCGCCGAGCGGATCGTCGAGCTGCTGCGGCAGAAGCAGACCTTCACCGCCGACGATTTCGCGAAGATACAGGCCGACACCCGATCGCTTCATGCTGCCGCGCTTTTGCCGCTGCTGCTCCGCGCGGTTCGTCCCGACAACGAAACCGACCGCCGCGCGATCGACATTCTGAAACACTGGGATCTCAATGCATCGGCCGACAGCGCCGGCGCCGCGATTTTCTCCGCATGGTTTCACCACCTGGCGGATGCGATCGCCGGGGACGAACTGGGCCCGCTGGCGTTGGACGCCTACGCCGGCCGTTTCACGTTCCTGAACCGCTTTCTGATGGCCACCCTGGCGTCGCCAGGGTCGCCGTGGTGCGACGACGTCCGTACGACGACCGTGGAGACGTGTGAAGACGTGGTGACCGCCGCGTTGCGCGCGGGCGTAGGAGACCTGGAACGAGCGCTCGGCAGCGACATCCATCACTGGCGGTGGGATGGCGTTCACCGCGCGATGTTTCCGCACCAGGGACTCGATGCCGTTCCGGCGCTGCGTCCGTTCTTCAGCCGCTCGGTTGCGAATGGCGGCGACTGGAGTACGGTGAACGTCGGTACGGTGGCGGCGGATCATCCGTACGAACAGCGATCGATTGCCGGTTACCGGCAGATTGTCGATCTGTCGCCGGCCAACGACAGCCGCTTTCTCGACGCCGTCGGTGAATCGGGGCACTTCCTGTCGAAGCATTACGACGACTTCCTGCGCGACTGGCAGCAAGTGCGGCACAGACCGATGCGCATGGACCGAGCGGCGATCGAACGCGGCGCAACGGGCCACCTGATCCTGAAGCCGTAAGACCAAAAGAGGCGATCGTTACGGCTGGCGCGTAATCTTGTTGTTTTCCTCGCAGACGTATTCCTTCAGCGTCCACTCCGGATGCCGCGTCAGGACGCGCGACGCCGTCCAGGACTGCTGATACGTCTTCGGGTCGTCGATAGTGGCCTGGTAATCGACTGTGTCAGCACCAATGCGGCGATAGCGCTCGACCACGTGCAAGGCATCGCTGTGTTGATGACCCTCAGTATCGACCCACGTCTTGTCGTTGAAGCCAGTGACGTCGACCACCAGCGTGTCGCCCTCCCAGCGTCCAACCGAGTCGCCCATGAAGGTCGGCTCGATATCAGCCGGATGGGCGCGGCCGTCGGTCGGAATGCGCCGGAACAGATGCATGTATTCGTAGAGGATGGTCAGCGTGTTCGCATCCTGCAGGATTTCGATCGGAAAAGGTGATCCGAGTGCGCGCGGCACACCTGGTGGCAGACAGAAGCTCGTCGGATCGTCTTCCCCTTTGTGGTTGGTAAACGCGGCTTCAGCGCCAGGCTGAAAACGCAGCGTCAGGCCACGCGCCAGATTTGGCGTATACGGACCGATCCAGACACCGGTCAGATCGCGATTCGGTGTGGCGGCGTTTTGCGATGCAACGACAGCGACGCCGAGCATCACGATTGCGGCGAATGCGAATACCGTTCGAGGTCGCATCACCAGCCTAACCTTTCAGCTTGCGGCCATCGGCGAGCGAGAGCGTCACCAACCGCAGCGCGGCCGTGCCCTTTTTCGACGGATAGCCGGTGGCGGTCACCTGGTCACCGAAATGCAGCGTGCTGCGCGTCCAGCCGGCGCGGCTCAGCACGTTAGGACTGTCGGTCTCGATCGCCCACTTCGTCGTCCCCCCGTGTTCGTCGCGGACATCGATGTTGACGAAAGCGTGAGGATTGGTCCACTCCACCGACACGATCGGACCCTGCAGTGTCAGTTGGCGGCTGGTGTCGTAATAGGCGGTCACCGAATGGTGGCCGGCGAGCGGCACGGTCGATCCGAACAGGATCAGGCCCAGAAGTACTGCGCGGCAGCGGCGCATCATGGTTCCACCTCAGTGACCGCTTTCACCTGGCAGGGTGCCGAAAGCCGCCACCCTGAAGGCAAAGTGTCAAATGCCAGACGAGAAACAGGCGGCATTTGACAGTTCGCATCTTACATTCTGCATTCTGCATTCTGCAGCAGCCTGCTAAAACCTGGTGATCGGCACGCCGGCGTTGCAAAGCGGGCAGTCGGCCGCTTTGTAGTTGTCGGGCGCCTTGTATTCGGCGAGCGCGATATTCGGAACATCCAGCTTCACAACCGCTTCGCAACGATCGTAGATTTCGACGGTCGCCAGTACGGTACCGCCGGCGTCTTTAATCAACGTCGCACAGCGCGCGAAGGTTTCACCGGTATTCCGCACGTCGTCCGCGAGCAGCACCCGCTTCCCTGCGAGTTCGTTCTTGTAGAAGTTCCTAAGCGTGAAGCTGCAATGGCCGTCGTAATTGAACGGCGCGAAGCTGCAAGGGGGATGTGTCAGGCTGCGGCGGCTGTCCAATAAGCCGGCGATCGTGTGCGCCAGCAGCGCGCCGCCGGTCACCGGCCCGGCAACGACCTCGGTCTGCTGAATCATTTCTGCCGGCAGCAAGTCGATCAGATCCTGAGCAAATCGCCAGATCGTTGACGGATGACGGAACAACTGATGCGGATTGACGTAAACCGCGCCGTGATAGCCGTTGGCGTAGTCGAAGTGTCCGTTGCTCAGGAGCACTTCCGATTGCCGAAGATCGTCCAGCGCCTTCCTGCGCCGATCTTCCACTCTGTTGATCACCATCGCCACTTCGCCTCGCCATTCAGGTAGGCCGCCCGCCCGCCGACAATCGTCGCTGCCACGCCGCCCCGCAACGTCCAGCCGTCGAACGGCGTGTTCTTCGACTTCGACTTCATCGTTTGCGCGGATACGGTCACCGTCATATCCGGTGCGAGCACCGAAATGTCCGCCGGACCGCCATCCGACAGCGTCCCGCCAGGAATCTGGAGAATCCGGGCCGGGTTCAGCGACAGCAGCTCGACGAGCCGCGCCAACGATACGACACCGGCATGCACCAGGCGATCGAAGCACAGCGAGACAGCGGTCTCCAGCCCGGTGATGCCAAACGGCGCGCGATCGAATTCGACGCGCTTCTCGTCGTAGTGATGCGGCGCGTGATCGGTCGCGATGACGTCGATGCTGCCGTCGGCGAGGCCCGCCAGCATCGCATCGCGGTCGGCGGCTTCACGCAGCGGCGGATTCATTTTGGTGTGCGTGTCGTACGGCACCGGCGCGCCCAGCATTTCGTCGGTCAGGATGAAATGATGCGGCGTCACCTCGCAGGTCACCCGTGCACCGCGCCACTTGCCCCAGCGGACGCCGTCGAGCGTCTGCCGGGCGCTGATGTGAGCGATGTGCACGGCGCCCTTCGTCAGTTCGGCGAGCTGGATGTCGCGCAGCGCCATGATCGACTCGGCCTCGCCGGGAATACCACGAAGGCCGAGCGCCGCGGCGTGAAATCCTTCATGGGCGACGCCGTCACCCTTCAGCGTCTGCTCTTCGCAGTGCTCGATTACCGGCATGTTGAACATCGAGGTGTACTCGAGCGCGCGGCGCATCAAGAGTGCCGTCGACACCGGATGCCCGTCGTCAGTCACCGCGACGCAGCCGGCGCTCTTCAGCTCGGCGATATCGGCCAGTTCCTGGCCTTTCTGACCGCGCGACACCGCGCCGATTGGATAGACCCGCGCCAGGTTGGCCTCGGCGGCTTTTTTGAGAATGTATTCAGTAACGCCGGCGGTGTCGTTGACCGGGCTGGTGTTCGGCATGCAGGCCACCGCGGTGAATCCGCCGGCGACCGCCGCCGCGGTTCCGGTGGCGACAGTCTCCTTGTGCTCCTGCCCCGGCTCGCGCAAGTGGACGTGCATGTCGATCAATCCGGGAACGACCACGAACCCGGATGGCACTTCGACCACCGTCGTTCCGCTTTGAATCGGCAAGTCACGTCCGACCCGCGCAATCCGATCGCCATCGATCAGGATGTCGAACAGTCCGTCGCGGCCGTTCGCCGGATCGACGACCCGCCCGCCCTTCAGTAATCGCATCGACTCCCCTACTTTAGTCAGGGAGGAGACGGAGACACGGGTTCAACACGGAGCAACGGAGAAACGGAGTAGAAAGCAAACTGAACTCGTTTTCTATTTTCTCTTTTTTCTTTTCTGTCTCCGTTGCTCTGTTGCTCCGTGTTGAACCCGTGCCTCCGTACCCTCCGTTCCGGTAATTAGTCACCATCAGCCCCACCCGCCAACAAGTACAGCACGGCCATCCGTACCGCGACGCCGTTCGCCACCTGCTCCAGGATCACCGAGTACGCACCATCCGCCACTTCCGACGCAATCTCGACGCCGCGATTCATCGGACCGGGATGCATGATGATCACGTCGGACTTGGCGCGGGCGACCCGCTCGGTTGTCATCCCGAAGGTGTTGAAGTACTCGCGAATCGACGGAAAAAATGCGCTTTGCATCCGCTCGTGCTGGATGCGCAGCATCATGATCACGTCGGCGTTCGCAACGGCTTCATCGACCCTGGTTGAAACGGTCACACCGAATTGGTCGATCCGCGCGGGAATCAGCGTCGCCGGGCCGCAGACCCACACGTCGGCGCCCATCATCGTCAGCAGCAGCACGTTCGAGCGCAGCACCCGGCTGTGCAGCAAATCACCGACGATCGCGATCTTCAGCCGGTCGAGCCGCTTCTTGTGCTGCTTGATGGTGAAGGCGTCGAGCAGCGCCTGGGTGGGGTGTTCGTGCATTCCGTCGCCGGCGTTGATGATCCGCGACCGGCAGATGCGCGACAGCAGGTGCCCCGCGCCCGACGAGGCGTGGCGCAGCACGATCATGTCGGGCGCCATCGCTTCGATGTTGAGCGCCGTATCGACCAGGGTTTCCCCCTTCAGCACGCTCGACGACGCCACCGCGATATTCAGCGTGTCGGCGCTGAGCCGTTTTTCAGCGATCTCGAACGAGGTCCGGGTACGCGTACTGGGTTCGTAGAACAGATTGACGACGGTCTTGCCGCGCAGCGTCGGCACCTTCTTGATCGGCCGCTCGCCTACCTCGCGCATCGCTTCGGCGGTATTGAGTATCAAATCGATGTCGTCGCGGGTCAGATCGCTGATGCTGAGAAGATCCTTTTTCACGGTTCCTGGATCTCCACTTCATCGCGACCGTCGATTTCCAACAGGTGCACCTGCACGCTTTGCGACAGCGAGGTCGGCAGGTTCTTGCCGACGTAATCCGCTTTGATCGGCAGTTCGCGGTGGCCGCGATCGACCAGCACAACCAGTTGAATCGTCTTTGGCCGGCCGAAATCGATCAATGCGTCGAGCGCCGCGCGAATCGTCCGTCCGGTATAGAGCACGTCGTCGACCAGCAGAATATGCTTGTCGTCGATCGAGAACGGAATTTCGGTGCGCTTGATCACCGGCTGCGGACCAACCGCATGCCGCATCAAATCGTCGCGGTAGAGAGTGATGTCGAGCGCGCCGGTCGGCACTTCGTGCTTGTTGATGTCGCGCAGCTGCGTCGCCAGCCGCCTGGCAATCGGCACGCCGCGCGTGCGGATGCCGACCAGCGCAATATCTTCGGAGCCTCGATTGCGTTCAAGGATTTCGTGGGCGATGCGGGCGAGCGACCGACCCATACGGTCGGCGTCCATGACGACTGGCATGTGCACCTCTTGGCAACCTCACTGGGCCGCCTTAAAGAGTTTGGCTAACCGGGAATTATAACATCACCGTCGCCACCGTGTCCGTCCATTCAGCGGCCACGCGCGAACGAGATACAACGCGATGGCCATCGCAACCACCGGCAGCAGCAGACCGTAGAAGGTGAACATGCCGAGCGTCGCGAAGAATCCAACGACGACCCGCAGCAGGCCCATCCGCTACGGCACCAGGCGCCAGAACTGCGCGTCGTAACTCCACACCGTGAAGGCGATTCGCTGGCCATCGGGCGACCAGGCGGGCTGTGTCTTGTTGGTCGGATCGGAAGTCACTTGCGATGGCGAGCCGCCGGCAAGCGGCAGCCGAAACACTTGAAAAAATCCGTCGCTGGCCGGAGCGATGAAGGCCACCATCTTGCCACCCGGCCACACGCCGAGTCCGGGAATATCGTGTTCCGATGCAAATCGGTGTACGACTTTGACGGCACCGCCGTTGCGGGGCACCGTGAAGATGACGTGCCGTCCCGGCCCTTCCTTGCCGATAGCGACAATCGATTCGCCATCGTCGAGCCACTCGCCGTGAAAAACATCGAGGCTCAGTCCATCGAGCGCGATTTCGCGCGCGGGTTCCGTCACGTCGCCGTTGACCGGGTTCACTCCGACGAGATACATCACGGTGCGGCGAGTGCTTTTGCTGGCAGCGTTAAACAACAACCAGCGTCCGTTACGCGACCATCGCGGCCATCCAGCCTCGGCACCGCGTCCCAACATCGTGATCCGTTTTGCCGTCGCGTCTCCGGCGGCTCGTCGCAGCCAGATGTCGTCCGACATGTCCTTGTGCGAGTGAAACGCGATCCACTGACCGTCAGGTGACCAGCAGAGCGACTGGTCCTCGGACGGCGAATCGTGCACGATCGACGATGGCGCGGCGGCGGGATGCGCTGGGTCGACGCGGATGATGCCAGCGTCCTGTGCGATATCGGGATATTTCGCGTCGTCGGGCACACGACGCCAGGTGCCGTAAGTAATACCAAGCAGTTTGCCGGCCGGATCCCAGGACGGCGTTTCACTCTGAAAGGTCGCGAGGGTCTGGGTTGGCCCGCCGGTCGCGGGCGCGATCGCCACGTGCGTCCGATAGCTCTGCACCTTGAACAAGACGGATCCGTCGGCGGCCACGCTCGGCGCGTACGAGTCGCGATCGAACGAGGTCAGCTGTCGCGGCTCACCGCGGTTGACCGGAATGGACCAGAGGTCCACGGTGCCGCGCGCGTTCCCCAGCGCCACGTAGGCTTGCGCGCCGTCTGGCGAAAAGGCGATCGGACCGTAGGCGTCGCGGTCGGGATGCGACGCGAGCGGAGCGCCGCCACAGGGCAGCGTCACGCGCGAGCGGCCGTTTTCCGTCGCGATGCAGGCAATGCGACGGTCCGGCGCGAACGCCGGAAAAGCAATTCGCGCCGGAATCTCGCCAACCGACACGACGTCGCCGGTCGTCGTCCTCAGTTCGTTGCCGTTCACGCCATCGGCGACTCCGGCCAGGCTCGCGCCGTCCGGAGACCACACGAATTGGCGGAGGCTCCTCGTTCCTGATGCGGTAACGTCGAACGGTTGTCGACTGCGAGCGACCCGGTCGTACGCAGCCCAGATCGCAGGAACGGTGTTGCCATCTGCGACGACGGTTTGGCTATCAGGGCGCCAGACGAGCGAGCGGATCTGCGAACTTCCCGGCTCGAAATCAACTCCGGCACCGCCACCGACGGGGCGGACGCGTAGAAACCGTCCTTCAGAAAATGCCAGCCACTGGCCATCGGGGGAAATCGCACCAGCCGGGTCGCGGTAGCTGACCGGTCCGAATTGGTGCGCCGTCGCCACCCAGGTAAGGCGAGGCATGTTCAACGCCTCGCGAACTTGCGCGAATCCGGCAGTCGCGAGCGCCGCGGAGCCGATCGCCGCGAGCAGCTTGAGGCGGGTCATCGGTCGTAGGTTGGAATATACGCGATCGGCCGATCCTGGATGAACGACGACGAAAACAAATCGGTGCGCACGTATCCATCCATGTCGCGGCCAACCGGCAGGCCGAGAAAGTACAACAGCGTTGGCGTCACGTCCACGACAGACGCGCGCGTCTGGCTCCGGCCACGCGCTACCGACGTTCCGTAGGCGATCAGGAAGCCGTCCGGTGCCGCGTCGTGGGTGCCGCTCAAATCGGGATCGCCGATCAGCTTTTCGACGATCCGCCTGCCGAGGGTCAACGGCACCATGCCGAAGGCCGACACGACGACCAACAAATCGTCTGGCCCGAGCGCGCCGAGCGCACGGCCAACCGCGTCGTCGATCATCTCGTAGTGGCGCTCCAGGACGCCGCCAAGCCGCTGCCGCTCGTCGTCGGTGACATCACCGAACTCGGACGGCGTGGCATATCGCAAATAGTGATGGCCAATCGGATCGAGGCTTTGATAGCGCGTTACCGCCACCTGCACGTCGCGCCGCTCGCTCAACTTCTGAGCGACGCTCTCATAGACGCGGTCGATACGGGCGGGCGATTCGTCTGCTCCCGGACTGTCGGCATCAGCGCCGGCGGTTTCCATCGCGGCGATCGCGTCCGGCTGGAGCTCGGCCGGGTAAATCGTCGCGGGACCGCCGACCGCAGCGGCCGTCAACGCCGAGCGGTGAAAGGAATCAGCCACCAGGAAACCGCGAACGGTCGGAGCTGGCTGGGACAACGGCCAGCCGACAACGCCGACGGTGATGCCGTGCGTGCTCAGAATGCTCCACAAGGTTCGCGTTCGGAAAGTGGCCGACGAGTGCGGCTCTTCAGTGAGGATGCCAAGCCGGACCAGGCCGTGGGCAAAACAGTATTCGGGTAAAAGCTGTAGCGGCACACCGCTGGCGTTGGTGAACCGATACAAGCCTGCCGAATGAATTCCGTTTTTCTGCGGCAGCTTGCCGGTTGCAACCGCCGCCCACACCGTTTCCGCCGATGTTGGATGAAGTGTGGCGAGGTGACGCACCGCACCCCGGTCGAGCAGCCGGCCGAAATTCGGCAGCCGTCCTTCCGCCGTCGCGCTGGTGATGAAGTCCAGGGATGCGGCGTCGAGAGCGAGGATCGTCACCCGCGTCGTCCGTTCTGGAACGGCGCCGTCGACTTCCGCATCGTTCGGCCGCGCCTCGAGAACTGGTGCCATTCCCCGGCCTCGCAGCGCCAATGGCAATGCCACCGACGCGCCCATCACAATCACCAGCAGTGTCGCCCAGCCCGGCCGCCCCTCCGGCAGCGTGCGGCGGATCACCGCAACCAGCACGAATGCCGCGGCGGCGAGCGTCAGCGCGATGCCAATTCGGGCAAGCGCCGTCTCCGCGGAATCGTCAAGGACGAGTGCGAAGGTCGTCACGTTGCGCCACATCAATGCCGAGCCGACCGCGGCAGCGAACGCACCCAGCCAGACGAGCACGCCGACGCTGATCCAGGCCGGCGAGAACAGTTCAAGTGACACCAGTTGCCAGAACACCAAAACGATGTACGCCAGCACGGTGAGATTGAGCGTGTAATACAGGCCGACCGTCGAAATCAGCGGGATCACACCTTGCGGTGTGAGCGGAACAGACGGATTCAACGCGAGCACCAGCGTCAATACGTACGCGCTTGCCAACGCCGCGGCGATCACCGAGTTGCTCAGCATCCTCAGGTACCGCATGACGCGGAGTATACTGCCGTGATGCCAGTAGACGTCGCCGCACCGGTCATAGCGAACCGGGCGTTGTCCGACGACTACAATGTCCTCGCGCTCGCCGCGCCCCCGATTGCGGCACAGGCCGCGCCCGGGCAGTTCGTGATGGTGAAAGCCTCGAACGGCGCCGATCCCCTTCTCCGACGCCCCTTTTCGATCTTTGAAGTGCTTCGCGATCAACAGGGATCGCCGACCGGCGTTTCAATTCTCAGCAAGCGAATCGGCGTTTCGACCCGCCTGATTTACGACGCGCGGCCTGGGCAGACCGTCGCCTGCCTCGGCCCCCTCGGCCGGCCATTCACGGTCGTAGACTCGCCCGGCGAAGCGTGGATGGTGGCCGGCGGCGTCGGGCTCGCTGCATTCGCGACGCTCGCGGAGGCATTGCGCGCTCGCCGCGTTGCGACCACGCTGTTTTACGGCGCCAGAACCGGCCGTGAACTGTTCTATCTCGACTTCTTTCGCGCGCTCGGTGTTGAGCTCGTGCTGACGACCGAGGATGGAAGCGTCGGCGAGGCGGGCCGTGTCGTCGCACCGCTCGATCGACTGCTGGCTTCGCGTCCGTCCTCGTCGCGCGTCATGCTGTACGCGTGTGGCCCTGAAGGGATGCTGGCCGCCACCGCGCGAGTCGCCAGCAAACATTCGCGTCCATGCCAGGTGTCGGTCGAGCGCATCATGGGATGCGGACTCGGCGGGTGCTATAGCTGTGTCGTACCGATGAAGTCCGACACCGGCGGATTTCACCATGTGCGATCGTGCATCAGCGGACCGGTGTTGGCAGCGGATCAAATCGTCTGGGACTGAAGGGCTTTGTGTCCTGATATGGATCTCTCCGTCACGATCGGCTCGCTTCGTCTGAAGAACCCGTTGATTGCCGCGAGCGGCTGCTTTGGCTATGGCGTCGAATACGCCGACGTCGTGGACCTCTCATCGCTTGGCGCCATCGTCTCGAAGGGCCTCTTCCTGCGCGAGCGCGAAGGGCATGCTGCGCCACGGATTGTGGAGACGCCGGCCGGGATGCTGAACGCGATTGGCCTGCAGGGCATTGGCGCGAGACGGTTCGTCGAAGAAAAGCTTCCGGAGCTGCGCGCGCGCGGCGCAACCACGATTGTCAACGTCTGTGGAACGACGCTCGATGAATATGTCGAGGTATCGCGGATCCTGTCGGATGCCGAAGGTGTAGCGGCCATCGAACTGAATATTTCGTGCCCCAACATCAAGGAGGGCGGGATTCAGTTCGGCTGCAGCCTGACCGGGACCTTCGACGTGGTCAGCGCGGTCCGCAAAGCGACTCGGTTGCCCCTGATTCCAAAACTGACCCCGAACGTCACCGACGTCGCGTCGTTCGCCCGCGCCTCAGAGGACGCCGGGGCAGACGCGGTGTCGCTGGTCAACACCTTTCTCGCCATGGTCATCGACGTCGAAACCCGCCGACCAAAGGTTTCCAACGTCGTCGGCGGGCTGAGCGGACCGGCAATCCGGCCGATCGCCGTGCGAATGGTTCACGAATGTCGGCAGCTGGTGAAAATCCCGATCATCGGAATGGGAGGGATCGCCGACGCTCGCGACGCGCTCGAATTCATGATCGCCGGCGCCAACGCGGTGCAAGTCGGCACAGCGAACTTCGTCGATCCGTTCATCTGGTCGAAGCTGCTTGACGGCATGACCAGCTACCTGGAGCGACATCAGATCGCCCGCATCGGCGATCTGGTTGGGACAGTCAATGCAACAACTATTGGTCGCGCTTGACGTCGATAATGCGGCCGACGCGCGCGCTCTCGCCGACGAGCTGCGCGGCGCGGTCGGCGGTTTCAAGATTGGCAAACAATTGTTTACCAGCGTTGGGCCGTCGCTGGTCGAGGAATTGGTCGCCTGCGGCGACCGGGTCTTTCTCGATCTGAAGTATCACGACATCCCGAACACCGTCGCCGGCGCGGTCGCGGCCGCCACCCGGCACGGCGTCTGGATGTTGAACGTCCATGCGTCGGGGGGCTCCGCGATGATGCGAGCTGCCAAGGCTGCCGCCGATGACGCGGCGGCAGTCGCTGGTCGGAAGCCTCCGCTGTTGATCGGTGTGACGATGCTGACGAGCCTGAATCAGCAGGCGTTGGCCGAGATTGGCATCAGCCATCCAGTCACTGAACAGGTGGAGCGCCTGGCGGCCCTTGCGGATGCGTCAGGCCTGGACGGAGTGGTCGCGTCCGCGAAAGAGATCGACATCATCCGCCGCCGCTGCCGACCAGGCTTTGCCATCGTCACCCCGGGCATTCGCGGCGCCGCCGATGCCGTGGGTGATCAATCGCGCACGCTGAGCGCCGCTGACGCGGTTGCTGCCGGCGCGACCTATCTCGTCATAGGACGGCCGATCACCAACGCGGCAAGTCCGCGAGCGGCGGCCGAGCAGATTGGCGCGGAGTGCCGCGCGGCCGCGACTCGGTGACCCTCACCATCTACTCGCGACCGGGCTGCCACCTGTGCGACGACATGAAGGCGGTGGTGAAGCAGGTCGTGCGGGACGTGGATGAAAGTGCGTTGATCGACGAAGTCGACATCTCGACCGATCCGGCGCTGGAAGCACTCTACGGCCTCGAAATCCCTGTACTGATGATCGATGGAAAGAAAGCCGCGAAGTACCGAGTGACCGAGGTCGCGCTGAAAAGAATCCTGGCTGACCGACTGATGGCTGAGGGCTGATGGCTAATGGCACAGGGTGCGACGCACCTTATGCCCTCAGCCCTCAGCCATTTTTTCAGCTTACTTAGCGGTGATCAAGAAATGCCCGCGCCGGTTCTGCTGCCAGCACGCTTCTGATTCGTCCGTGCAGAAGGGTGCTTCTTTGCCCTTGCTGATCGTGGTCACCCGGCTGGCGGTCACGCCAAGACTGACCAGGTAGTCCTTCACGGCAGTGGCGCGACGCGATCCGAGCGCGAGGTTGTACTCGGCGCTGCCGCGCGAGTCGCAATGACCCTCGACTGAAATCATCGTGCTGGCCCACTTCTTCAACCAGTCGGCGTCCTTCTGCAGCGGCGCCTTCGCGTCTTCTCGCAGGTCGGCCTTGTCGAGATCGAAGAAGACATCGTCGAGCGGACGTTCGGCGTTCAACTGAGCGACGGTTTTCTGCGCGAAGATCTGATCGTCGGTCAGCGCCCCTGGCGAGGGAGCTGGGGCCGGCGCCGGCGGTGGTGCAGGCGCGGGCGGCGGTGCGGGCGCTGCCGGCGGTGGCGGCGGCGGCGCAGGGGCAGGGGCGGGAGCTTTCTTTGCGCAAGCAGCCACACCGAGTGCCAGCGATCCCGCCAATACAATTGTGGGAATCAGTCGACGAAGCATCGTCACTCCTCGTTTGCGACACAGAGTACCGAGTTGATCTTGTGGTGTCAATGAACGATCACGCCGCCGAAACGCTACAATGCGCCGACGTCTGCCGATGGACGATCTTCTGCGCGCAACGGCACAGGCCGAAGCGCGTCATTTCTGGTTCCGCGGATTCCGTGCCTTTGTCACGCCGTTGCTCCATCAGGCGTCCGCCGGACGCAGCCGCACCGGTTCGACGCGAATCCTCGACTGCGGCTGCGGCACTGGCGCAAATCTCGCCCTGCTGAATCGATTCGGCCGAGCGTACGGATTCGATATCTCACCAATCGGCGTACGGATCGGCCGCCAGTCGGGCCGCACCCTAATCGCGCGGGCCAGCGTCGCCGCTGTGCCATTCCCCTCCGCGTCGTTCGACATCGTCACCTCGTTCGACGTGCTGTACTCGCTGGACGACGGGACGGAACGATCGGCTATCGCTGAAATGTATCGGCTGCTCAAGCCCGGAGGCGCAGTGATCGTCAACGTAGCGGCCATGGAAAGCCTCCGCGGGGACCATTCGGTGCTGAGCCACGAGATCCGGCGCTATAGCAAGGCTGAATTGCAGAAGCGGCTGGAAGGGGCCGGCTTCTCGATCGTACGGATTACCTACACGAATTTTTCGCTGTTCCTGCCGATGTGGGTCAGCCGCTCGATTCAGCGTCGCCGGGGATTGCGCGACGAAAAGGCAGCGCAACAGGAGATCACGGTGCCGGTGGAGCCGATCAATGCCGTTCTCAGCGGACTGCTGTTGGCGGAAAGCCTGTGGCTGCGTGTCTTCAACGCCCCGGCGGGGAGCTCGCTGCTCTGTCTGGCACGGAAGCCGTAGCGTTCCGGAGTTCGCAGGTATAGATCCTCAAGCCCAGGCGTCGACGGTCGGCGCTGCCGCGCCAGCTGCGCTCGGCCGGCACGTGCGTCTGGTTGGTCTCCACGATCAGCGTCGCCACCTGATCAGCCTGCGGCACCTCGACATCCACGGCGAAGTCGTCCGCAACCGTCGTATCCAGCAGAGAACGGTCCGCCGTTCGAACAACCAGCCGTGAAGCCGTGGGGTAGTACTTCCGCGGCGATTCGCCACTGATGCGCAACTGCACCGGATGGCCGTTGGTAAGATATTGCAGCTCTCCTCGGTCGCCGAGCCATCGCCACTGCCGCCCGGTTTGCGGGTTGAATTCCCGTTCGTACCAGCCGCTCCCGAATCCGATGACGCCTCGGGTGGCCGAAGCGTCGAACTGCTCGAGCGCGACCTTGCCGAGGACAGCGCCGGCGCTGACGGCCAGCCGAACATACTCCGACCGTCCATCGGAAAGGCCCACGGGGAGGCGTACGAGCTTCAGAAACGGACCAATCGGCAGCGTTTGATCGAGACGCAATTGGCCGACGAATCCTGACAATTCGACCTCATGTTGGTCGAAGTTCCGCCCGCCCAGGACAAGGGCCCCTCCGGCGAGGCTGCGATGAACCCAGGCTTCCCGGGGCAAGTCGAACCTCGCCGCCAGTTCCTGACTCACTCCGGCGGCCTCCGGTGTGAGCGACCAACCGTCGCCGACAAACCATTCAGGGCGGTCGACCTGGTACCAAGTGAGATCGTACGGTCGTGTGCCAGCCATGAGCACGGGATATGGCTGATTCCATTCGTACGGCCTGCCGGCGTCATGCTGAATGAGATCGACGGCTGCGCGGCGAGGATCGACAACGAACCACACCGGCGCGCGACCGCCGCCATTCCAGTACTTCACCGCCTCACGCCACTCGTGCTGCGGTGGCGCAGCAAGCTGCTGCTCGAACGCCGGCGCAGCGGCGCCGAGCCACACTATCGGCCGGCGAAGGTCGAAACTGGCGCGCCGATCCGGTGCGAGCACCGGTTTCCGGTCGTGCGACTCTTCTGAACGGATGTCGGCCAACAGTCGGAAGACTGGTGCTGGCTGCGCCGAGTAGGCCGCGATGGACCGTCCACCAATATGGGCGCCGTACATGGCGAGCAGCAACGCGGCCGCGACTGCCAGCATTTGCGGCATCGCGACAATGGCGACAGCTGCCAACGCCGCAATCGGAATCGCAATCGGCAAGGCGTACCGAACGGTGAATGTTTCCTGGAACAGAATGTCGAACAGGAAGTACGGCCCGAATGCAATCACCAGCAGAAGCAGCGCGCGACGGTTGCGTCTCGCCAGAACGATGACTCCGGCCGCTGCAGCAAGCAGCATCGGAATCGCCAGCAGCCAGTTCGCCCATGGTGCGACGAACGCGTAATACAGCGCGTCGATCAGCGTCCGGAGCCGTGGCGACGTCCAGAGCATCTGAATTCCGCTCAGATCTTCGGCGCCTTGAGCGAACAGCGCCTGCCAGTAGGCGGCGAGTCCGCCCGAGACGATGACGAGTGGGACAAACCAGACGAGGGCGCCGGTGGCAAAGGCTGCAAGGGTGCTGAGTGCTGGGTGCTGGGTGCTGGGTGCTGGTGCCGGGTGTCGAGTGCTGGTGCGGGGTGCGTCGGTGCAGGGTGCGTCGGTGCAGGGTGCGTCGGTGCGGGGTGCGTCGGTGCGGGGGGCCCCAGTCCCCAGTCCCCGTGCCCCAGCCCCGAATCCCCAGCTCCCAGTCCCCAGTCGCCAGGCCCCAACCGCCAGCAACAACGGCACTGTCAGCCACATAACCTGCGAACGAATTCCGGTTCCCAGTCCGGCCGCGAATGCGGCGATCGCGAGCGCCCGACTCGAGTTGGCGGCGAGGATCAGGGCTTGAATCGCCAGCGCCGCGGCGAGTCCCGACGAATCGCTGAGCGGACGGGCAGCCGTGAACCAATACAACGGCGTCGTCGCCGCCAAAAATGCGGCTAAAAAAGCGGCCGCCGGATCGATCAGTTGTCGAAACAGCGCAAAGATGGCGACGATGCCAAGCGCCGCTGCGACAACGCTGACCGCGCCGAGCGCCTTCCATTCCGGCGTCACGACCGCGTGCATCGCTTTGGCGGCGACGATAAACAGCGGGTATCCGGGCGGGTGCGGCTGATGGTGTGCGACGTCGAAGGCGCGCATGCCGAGCGCGAAATTGATCGAATCGACGTCTTCGAGCGACGCCGGCAGGTACGGAAGGTGGAGCGCGAGAAAGATCAGCGCGGCGATCGCGACAGCGAGCGGCAGCGAGCGCGAAGGCGTCAGCCGGACGTCTCCTACGCGGGCCGCAGAACGAGTCCTTCGTTCAGGCTGCCCATGCGGTAGCCCTGCAGGTCGAGACTGACGTGGCGGTACCCGGCGGCCTTCAGTTCCCGGACGATCGCGGCATTGATTTCCGGCTCGAGGGCGCGCGCCATTTCGTCGCGGGCAATCTCGAGGCGCGCCAGCAGGTCGTGGTGCCGCACCCGGAACACTCTGAAACCAAGCGCCCGCAGCGCCTGCTCCGCACGCTCGATGGTTCGCAGTTTTTCGTCGGTCACTTCGCTGTGGTACGGAATCCGCGACGACAGGCACGCCGACGCGGGTTCATCCCAGGTCGGCAAGCCGGCACGCTTCGACAATTCGCGGATCTCCGCCTTGGTCAGATCGACATCGTCGAGCGGACTGCGAACTCCGAACTCACGCGCAGCCTGCCGGCCGGGTCGATAGTCGCCGCGATCATCCGCGTTGTTGCCGTCGACCACCACCGCGCCCCGGGCGGAGGCGATCCGTGACAGGTGTGTATAGAGCTCGTGCTTGCAGTAGTAGCAGCGGTTCGCGGGATTGGCGCGGTATTCCGGCCGCTCCAGTTCGTGGGTATGAATGATTTCGTGCTGCAGCTGAAAATCGCGGGCGATTTGCCGGGCGAGCTGGCGATGGCGCTCCGGATAGCTGGCGCTGTCGGCAGTCACCGCCAGCGCGCGATCGCCCAGCGTGTCGGCGGCGATCAGCGCGAGGTAAGCGCTATCGACGCCGCCACTGTAAGCGACGACCACCGACCCGAGCGACGTCAGCTGATCGCGCAGTGCGCGTTCTTTGTCCAAGCCCGGTCCGGTTGCGACATTATTCGTCGAAATTTTCGTCCTCGTCCTCGAGATCGGCGTCGTCGTCGTCCTCGTCGTCTTCATCGTCCTCGTCGACCTCGTCGTCGTCTTCGAGATCGTCGTCGTCTTCGTCGTCAGCGATATCCAGCTCGAGCGGCGACAGGCTCACCACTTCCAGGTTCGTACCGCAGTCGGGGCAGCTCAGTTGATCGCCCTTGTCGACGTCGAACTCGTCGACTTCGATTTCGGCGTCGCATTCTGGGCAGGTAGCCATAAGCGTCTACATCTCCACAGTCGTCGCTCTTGCGCGAGGCCGTTCGGTTTGGCAATTGGGGACGGGACGTGCCAGAATCCGCTCGGCAGGCGCGATCGCGATAAGGATCGAATTATAGCGACACCCTGCGCGAATCTGCAATGCACGCCAATGCCTCGATCGCGACGAAAACGGTGGTCATTGCCGACGACACGGCCTTCGTGCGCGATCGCTTTCGCACCGCGGTCGAGGGTGCCGGACACAAAGCAATTGCCGTCAAGAGCGCTGCGGAGCTGCTGGCGCGCGTTCGCGCCGATCTCGAACGCATCGATCTAATCGTCCTCGATCTGCGTCTGCCGCACGCGCCGGGCGTCGATCTGGTGCGCTCGGTCCGCAAGCTCGACGATGGGCGTCTGCCGATCCTGATTTTCAGCGGCACCATCGCCTCCGCCGACGAAGTCCGCGACCTGGCGGCGCTCGGCGTCGCTGGCTACGTCAACGAATACAGCGCCGTGCAGCACATTCTGCCGTCGCTCGCGCCGCATCTCTTCCCGGATAACTTCAACCGGCGCAGCAGCCCGCGCGTGGTGCTCGGCATTCCGATCCAGTACCGCTTCGGCAACACGATTGCCGCAGCGTTGACGCTGAACTTGAGCCACGGCGGAATCGCGATTCGCACGACCAGTCCGCTGGAAGCAGGCGCCAAAATCAAAGTCCGTTTCCGCATGCCCGGCTCGAAGCGCGATATCGATGCGGACGGCCGGGTCGCGTGGAGCGACCGGCGCGTCGGCATGGGCATCCAGTTCGAGACTGTCGAGCCGGCCAGTCAGACAATCATCGACAACTTCGTCGACGCGCATTTCTTCTCCAACCGGAAGGCCTGAGTGGGAATGTTCTGGCGCATCGTCGCGCTACTGGCCTTGGTGTTTGCCAATGGGTTTTTCGTCGCCGCCGAATTCGCGATTGTCACCGTCCGTAAAACTCGCGTCGATCAATTAGTCGCCGAAGGCAACCGCGGTGCTCGTGCGGTACGACGCGCGGTATCGAATCCCGAGAGCTACATCGCGGCAACGCAGCTCGGCATCACCATGGCAAGTCTCGGACTCGGCTGGATCGGCGAGCCGGCGCTGGCGTCGATGATTCAGCCGCTTTTTCAATGGCTGCCAGCGACCATCGCCGAGACGACCGCGCACAGCATCGCGGTGGCGATCGCCTTCGCCATCGTGACGTCGCTGCACATCGTGCTCGGCGAACTCGTCCCGAAAACGATTGCGCTGGAAAAATCGGAAAGAACCGCGCTGCTGCTGGTCAAACCGACCGAGTTATTCATGCTGTCATTCCGGCCATTCATCCGCCTGCTGAACATCGCCGGGCGCGGGGTCGTGTCGATGCTCGGCATGAAGAGCCGCGGCGGTCACGCGATGGTTCATTCGGAAGAGGAATTGAAAATGCTCGTCACCGCGAGCCAGGAAGCGGGCGTGTTGGAGGAGCAGGAAGAACAAATGCTCCATCGCGTTTTTGGCTTTGCCGACCTGACCGCGGGCCAGGTGATGGTGCCGCGAACCGAGCTGGTCGCAATCCCGGCAGACATGGCGATGACCGAAGTCGCGGCAAAGATCAGCAGCATTCGTGAAACCCGGGTCCCGGTCTACAGCAGCGATCTCGACAACGTGATCGGCATGTTGCACGTAACTGATGTGCTGCGCGCGCTCTCCGCCGGTGAGGCGGGCGCGACCGCCGACACCATCGCGCGCGAAGTCTTGACAGTGCCGGTGACGCTCGGCGCGGACGACCTTTTGTCCGAAATGCGCCGGCGACGGGTGCGCGAGGCGCTGGTGATCGACGAGTACGGCGGCACCGCCGGCCTGGTGACGTTCGAGTCGCTGATGGGCAGGATTGTCGGCGACGTGCCCGGCGCCGGTCCGTCCGCCGCGCAAATCACCGTTCGCGCCGACGGATCCGCGGACATCGACGGGCTCGCACTCGTCACCGATGTGAACGCGCAGTTCGGCTTGACCATCGACGAAGACACCTACACGACGCTTGGCGGCTACGTTCTCGGGCGCATCGGCAGACGCGCTCGCGTCGGCGACGTCATCGATTGCGAAGGGCGGACCCTGCGCGTGGAGTCTCTGGATGGCCTGCGTGTCGAACGCGTATGGTTGTCCAGGCTCACCAAAGACACGAAGGACACAAAGGATACAAAGGATACAAAGCAAGAGCGCGCTTAGGGAGCGGCTAGTCCGCGCGTAAGAGACGTAGCGCGTTCGCGACGACCAGCACTGAAGCGCCCGCGTCGGCCACGACGGCCATCCAGAGCGTCGCAACTCCCGCGACCGCCGCGACCAGGAACGCGGCTTTCAGGGTAATTGAAATCGCGAGGTTCGCGCGGATGTTACGTACCGTCCGCCGGCTGAGCCGAAACGTGTAGGGAATCTTCAAGAGCTCGTCGGCCATCAACGCGACATCGGCCGTTTCCAGTGCGGCGTCGCTGCCCGCGGCGCCCATCGCGATGCCGACGTCGGCGCTGGCGAGCGCCGGCGCGTCATTGATACCGTCTCCGACCATCGCTACCGACCCGTATTTGCGGCGAAGCTCCTCGACCGCCGCAACCTTGTCTTCGGGCAGCAACTCCGCTCGCACATCGTCGACGCCAAGTTCGTTGGCGATCACGGAAGCGCTATTACGGCTGTCGCCGGTGAGCATCACGATCGATTCGACTCCCTGCTCGCGCAGCATCGCCAGCGCGTCTCTGCCGGCTTCCCGAGGACGATCGGCGATCGTGATGATGCCAACCGGCCGCCGATCGCGAGCGACGAGTACCGTCGTGCGCCCGGTCGATTCAAGCTGCGCGACCTGCTCGTGGATCGATGGTGAGCAGAGTTTCATCTCTTCGAACAGCCGGTGATTGCCAAGGACGACGTGGGCCCCACCAACATCACCCTGCGCACCACGCCCAGACAACGCGGAAACGTTTGCGGCCGGCGCTGAAGGAACACGCGCAAGCGCCGCGTATTCGAGAATGGCGTGAGCAATCGGGTGGGTCGAGCGATGTTCGACCGCAGCGGCAAGCGCGATTACGGCCGCGGCGCCGATGCCATCGACGGCAACCACATCGACGACCTGTGGTGCACCGCGCGTAAGCGTTCCGGTTTTGTCGAACGCGACGCAACGGATGCGTCCGGTTCGCTCGAGGTGGGCGCCGCCCTTAATCAGCACACCCTTGCGAGCAGCGGCGGCGAGGGCGGCGACGATCGAAACCGGCGTGGAAATCACGAGCGCGCACGGGCACGACACCACCAGCAGCACCAGCGAGCGGTAGACCCAGACGTGCCAATTGCCACCGAACACCAGCGGCGGAACGGTTGCCAGGAGAG